>Ga0187872_10001186_pt1 | contig 27437 bp, 30 predicted proteins | sample June2016WEW_16_4_FD_132973 | JGI IMG/M metagenome (GOLD analysis project Ga0187872, IMG submission 132973) | Peatland microbial communities from SPRUCE experiment site at the Marcell Experimental Forest, Minnesota, USA - June2016WEW_16_40 | ecosystem: Environmental > Terrestrial > Soil >...
AAGTATTCTCGGATGCTCACGAGAATTAACATTTAGCAGGAATAGTAAATGCGAAGATTGTGAAGGCAATGGTCAGGTCGTCCAAAATAATGGTTGTGCTAAATGTGGAGGAAGAGGGCAGATCACAATTCGTAACGGAAACACAATGCATATTCGCACCTGTGATGGCTGCGGTGGAAGAATAATACAACTGCCCTGTTCATCCTGTGGAGGAAAAGGTTGGGTAGACGCGACGGTCTCTATTAATGTAAATATTCCATCTGGCGTTACCTCTGATAATGTTTTAAGATTGCAAGGAATGGGACATTTTATTGGTTCTGTTATGAATATGGATCAGTATACGGAGGCATTGCTTCATCTATCTGTCACACCACAGGATGGATTAAGATTAGAGAATGATGAAGTAGTCCACGACGCATCAATATCTCTTCTCGACGCATTAGAGGGATGCTCTATCTATGTGCCTACAATCAATGGACAAAGCGAGATAACTATTCCTCCACTTTCTAAAAATAAAGATGAGGTCGTCCTGCCAGATTTAGGTCCGAATAATGGAAATCAAAAGGTAATAATTAATATTAATTATCCAATGGATATTGAAAGATTGATAGCTGCATTAAAACCAGTGCCAGAGACAGAAATAGCAATCAATATTGAGGAGAAATAATATGCCATTTAGTATAGTTTGTGAAAATTGCAAAAAGCAAAATGAACCAGTTATCGATCCGAAGACTGAAAAGGTATATTGCTCCCTCTGCGATAAAGAAATGAATAACATAACATATTTTGCAAAATCGCAAATGAAAGCGATAAAACAATTTAGAGAGAAAAGCACCAGCTCTTATTCAGTTAAATGTGATAAATGTAATCGTGAAGGAGAGCCAAAGCTCCTTAATGGAGAGGTCGTTTGCTCAAATTGCAAAAAGAAGCTTGATAAATTATCACCAATATTTATTAATATGTTGAAAGAACAATTAAGAAAGGGGCATAGCATTATATAATGCTTAATCAAATTATCTCTGCCTGCCAATATTTACTTTCTTACTATCCAGAAGCAGAAGAATGTCGATCCTATATTGATAATCGTATATCAAAAGAAAGTCAAAGCTTTTTTCAATTTGGTTATTATCCAGAAGGTGATAAAATTAAAACATTGATATCGATAGTCGGCGAGGATATATTAAGAGAAAGTAAGCTTTTGTTTTCTAAGGAAATAGGAGATGCACATTCGGTGAGAAAAGTATTCCCTTCCTATTTTGAGAATTATCCATTAGTTGTCCCGTTTAGAGATACATATGGCGGTATTGTCGCTTTGGTTGCGAGGACATTATTGCCAGAGGATGAAAGAAAAGCAAAAGGTATAGCAAAATATAAGAATACAGTTTTTAAGAAAGGTAATTATCTTTTCGGATTATATGAGAATAAGAAGGAAATCTTGGAAAGAAATATGGTTTTTGTCGTCGAAGGTCAGTTTGATGTTATCAAATCATATCAATATGGGTTGAGAAATGTTGTCGCATTATCCTGCTCTAATATGTCATATGAGCAATTTGCATTAATAAAACGATATACAGATAATATAATCTTGTTGCTTGATAATGATGAGGCGGGCGAAAAAGGAAGAAAAAATATTATTGAGAGGTTTGGAGAGTTTGCAAATATACAAAACTTTTATCTGCCAAAGGAGGTTAAAGATATTGATCAATTCTTGCAAGAAAAATCATATGAAGAGCTGAAATATATTATAGAGGGCGATATGATTGATATATAATACTTAAGCCCTTAAAGAGGAGATATGAATGGCTTATCGAGAAAAAAAAGAAAGACGACCTGCAAGATCACAACAATATCAACACTTAATGACGGAGAGCGCTTTTTCTAATGAAATGATGGAAACTTTTTCTAATGGAGAGAGTATCTATTCTCGATTAAATCCATTTGAGTATAATGAAGAGTTGCTCGATTTGGAAGATCAATTGAAGATTGAGTTTTGGAGAGTTGTCCGAACTGGATTGACACAGAAACAATGCGCAGTTATGGAATTGACAAGAGATGGATATACACAAATGGAAATTGCGGGACAATTAGGAATAGGGCAAGCTAGCGTGACAAAAAACCTTTTTGGGAACCTATCTTATTTACCAAAGAATATTAGTAGTTCCGACAAAAGAAAATGTAAATCTTATGGCGGAACTATAAAAAAAATGAAGAGACTTGTAGAGAACGATCAAAAAATACAAGAAATATTAGCCAAGATGAATGAAATAAGGTCATTGAAGTGGTAGAAGCATAATGTAAGGAGATGAGTTATGACACTTAATATAGATGGATATACAACACAAGAACTAATTCCGCTTATTGAAGAATGGAAAAAGATGAGTGGTATGGATATAAGAGTTGTTTAATAAGCACAATAAATTATGCAGCTTATATAATATTGGATAGAATTGATAGCACAACAAATACCTCTAAAAGAGTTTTTCTCTGGAATAGAATGTTTATTGGTAGCACAGATATGTTTGATACATCAGTCCCATATATAAAATATGATTGTCTTTATTGTATAAATGGATTATTCACAACAAAAACAATAAATATATATCATAAAAGAATTGGATTTGTTCTTGAAGAACCAACGGCAAAAAATCCAGTTTTAAGATTTTTTTATGATCCAGATGGAAATATAAATCCACCAGTTCATTGTGATAATGAAAAATATCTAAGAGATATTTTTATGCATTAAAATAATAACTGAATAATTCATAGTGCCGCAGGGTTATTTTTAGCCTCTGCGGCATTTTTATTTTTTATTTTTGACGAATAAAATACTATTATTAATAGTATATACTATTTTGTGGAGCCATATGCAAAAAAAATATTCCATTGACATAGAAAAATTGAGTGAGAAGCTTACTAAAAAAGCATACAAGCTCTCTGACGTTCAAGATAAGATTGAGAAGGTCGCGTTTGATGTTGTTCGATTTAAGAATGATGATAAGTCAGCGGCTCTTTGGCAGGTGCAGAGTGCTGATGATGGAGATTATATTGTTGCATTATACGAGCCTGAGGAAGAGAAAATAGCTTCGCATTGGGATGTTTCTCTTAACAAGATTGCGGGGCAGATACAAGTTTCATATAAAGGCGATCCTATTGTTAAAATTGCTTCATCAAAATTAGGAATACCTGCTAACGAATTAGACAAGGTTGCCGAATATCTACCTGCGAAGTTAGCAGAAAATAAGAAATTAGTTCGTTCTCTTCTCTCCGAATTATCGCCAGCGGTAAGAAAAGAAATACTCTCTAAATACCCGGAGCTTATCTAAGGAATACTCTATGAGCAAAAATAGCATACAAGAAATGGTAAGTTCTCTTGCGAAAACGCTGGATGATAATGAACAGTTGGCGACGCCAATACTTTCCTCAAAACTTGCTAAATATCAAGAGGTTTATCCTTATGATCAGACGATAGGAATGATGTCGCGAGTAATCGAGAAGATGGCATCAAATAATACTCTTTTCATTAAGAAAGCAGATTTTCGTTCTCTTTACCAAAAGATGTATTCTACTGGAACAAAACTTGCCGAACTTTTCCCAAATGAGTTAGGCGCGGCATATGAGCCCAAAATTGAAAGAACGAAGTATGAAATCAAAGAGGTTGAGCCTTATCAGATTAAGGATCAAGTTCTTGCTAATGCGTTAGCGAATGCTTTTGATAGTTCTATTCCACTTCGTGCATACGCACAAGTGTCCGCGGAGAAAGCGGTTAAAATTGTTTCTTCATCATTAGATAATTGCACAATACATCCGACGGAAGTTTCAATAGCTGATGGTAATGAGAGAATACTTCTTATCAAGGCAGATTATGATACTCCAAAAGGGGTAACATCAATATATGTTCCTGTCGAAGTTGTCAATAATAAGATTGCAGACGCTGGTGTTTTCATAGGGAATACTGGTGTTATCGAGATAAATAATCAAGAGGTTAAAAACTATATCGTTTCTAATGCTGGTGCGAAATTAAAGGCTACGGCAAAGACAATATTAGCATTTTTAACAAATGCTATATCTGGCAATAAAGAAATATCTGATACAGAATTGGCATTAATAAAACTTAATTCGGAGAGACAAGAAAAAGCATCATTAAATGCTACGCCAATATTGGGGCAAAAAATAGCAGAAGTTGTTATCAAGGATGTAGTTCTTCCGAAGAGTGATGAGTTTTCCTCTTTTGAGAAAGAGTTCTCGTCGCCATATGGAGTTGCTTCTTTTACATTTGGTGAGAATAAGATTAAAATAGGAAGAGAGAGTATAGAGAGAGAATTAATTGCCGCTGGATATAAGAACCCGCAAGTGATAGTTTCTGCCTGCAATGAGGGAACAGTATTTTATGCCGTTTCTATTTCTGGTGGTAGAATTGGTTTTACGGTTCCAGTAAAAATAGCTAATGGTAAGGTCTCAAAACCTGATATTATGTTATGTAATGGATCAGTTTCTTCTTTCTCGAAAGAGGGAATAAATATGTTATCCATAAATAATCAATCTGATTTTAAGGCTGCTTCTGTCGCTTCTCCATTATACGGATTAAAACCGAGTGAGCTAATTGCTAATATTAAGCAGGCGTTAGCTGATGGCAATACAGCTAAGGCTGAGGATGCTCTTAATATTCTTGAAAAATCTGGAAATGATAATGCTTATGCGATTGGTTTTGCTGCATTTATAGGAGGGCTTAATAAAACGGCGAGTGCTCCGGTTGAAGAAAAGAAATGTTCAATGATAATTAAGAGCGCGGCAAGTCAGCATCCTTACTGCGGACATTGTAATTTACCTCTTCATAAAACATATGTTGATGAAGATGGTCATTGCCGACCATTATATCGCAAAGGTATGAATACAGATTATGATAGTGTCCTTTTCAATACGAGCAAAATACTCGGATAAAAAATGGATATCATCAAGTTTGCAAAGTTGTTAAAAATAAAATACGCAGTTTCTGATGCTGATGCATTAGAGAAAAGCCTTCGGAGTGATATTGCTATGCTTTACAAATATCCACACGAGCTTTTCAATATTTTGGAGGCGTGTGCAAAAGCAAGTCCAAGTGGAGCAGTTTCTGAGCACGAAAAAAAAGTAGTTGCTGGTGCTAAGTTTTGTGAAAATCTTCTCTTCATAATTGATTATCTTTTTGAGGTAAGAGAAACAATATCGTTAAATGATCTTAAAATGGCATTAAATGAGTTAATTCGACTTATAGAAAGTCATCGTCCAATTATCGATGATAAAAAATCGGTCGTTGATTTATCGGATGTTTCCGCATTAATATTTGAGATGATAAGGGCGACGACCGTATCTGAACGAACAAAAAGAGATCAGCAATTCGCAAAAGCAAGAGCCGGAGTTTCTCGAATATTAAGCTTTGCTCTTTCAATGTTAGAGAAAATATCAAAAATAGAGATGACAAATCCTGATAAGTTCATATCGTTTGAGGAAGAAAATGAAGAGGCGAATAGATTTAAGCCGAAGAGAGCACCATTATCAGTCTACGATATTGTTGATTTTATAAGACAGCACGGACCTGAATATGGAATAAAGGATAGAGAAGATTGGGGTAAAGTATTTCGTAATAATCCGCAAATGAAAGAAGAGATGACGACAATTATTAATGCTATTAATCGAGGACATTATCCGAGTAATGCTCCTTATATAAAAGAGAAAATTGAAAAAATATTGAAAGGTGCGGAATAAAGACGCATATATGTTAGGATAAACAAATGAAAATATCTGAGCTTTTAATATCTATGGCAAAGTGGTTGGGATCTCCTAATAATGAGGCAATGTTACTTGCCGAATATGATGATGAGTGTCTTTCTATTGTTGCGAGTTCTTGCGCGACAGCTGCGGAGGAATTAAAGAAAGCAGCTGAGTTAGTCGATCATATTGAGCCAGATCAGCCTTCGGTGTTAACGGCGGAGGGTATTGATGGATTAGCAGAAATAGCTACTGCTTTTGATGAGAGTAATGATGAGGGATTGAAAAAGCAGGCGGCAGTAATTGATGAATTGCTTTTAACAATTGCGGCGCAGCCTAATATAACTTCGCAGTTGAAGAAACTTCAAGATGATAGATTAGAGCAGCTTCGATTAAAATATCAACAGCCAAGAGAAGATCAGAAGAAGGCTAATGGTATTCCTGAGATAGAAAAAGCACTGCAAAAAGCTAAAATTATGCAGCCGACGGAGATACACGATCAGCCATTAGTGGGGCGAAATTGCCCATCACATGTAGGTGCACAATTGGCACGCGTAGCAGATCATCAGTGGCAATGTGAGCTGGGCGGCGAAGTTTATGATTATGAGAATGGATATACCCTTGAAAATGGAACAAAGGTACCAGGCGGAGGAGTTCAGCATCAAACAGATCTGGTGACACATGAAAATCATCATGCAATCTTTGATACAAGAGAAGGAAGATTGGGCACGAATAAACCTTAACATCGAAAATAAAACATAAATGCGAAGCGATAGTTATATTTAGCTATCGCTTTTTTTGTTTCACGGCTAATAATACGACATAGATATAAGCCATGAACAAAAATATGCTGCAACGGATCATTGACCATCCTGACAAAAATGAGATAATAAGTAAGCTTTCATCTGGTATATCTGAGGATGATGTTTCAGCTTGGCTTTCTTCTAAGTATTCCAATGTGCACGAAAAAAGATTTGTTCTTACGGAGAGAAACTTAAAGTCATTTAAGGATAATTTTCTTGATACATATACAGTCATCCGAGATGATTTATTGAAGACAAAAGCAAATATGACATTAGCACCAGGAGAGCAACTTGCTTTATCGGTTAAGAAGAATAGTGCTTATAAAGATTTGCTTACCAGAACTGCAAATGAAGAATTAGATATTCGTCAGATTATTAAAAGGCTCGCCGCCGCTATTGAAGAGCGTCTCTCATTAACTTTTGATAGGTTAACAGAAGAGAATAATGTTAATATTAAGATAGATACTCTTTTTATGGAGCAAGTGAACACATTAAGTGGCGTCCTCGAAAAATACTATAAGTTTACAGAGATGCCACAGGCACAGGGACAGACAATAAATAACACAAACATAACAGTTTCTCTCATCGATGAGCATATAACATTTTTTCACGATATTTTTAGAGAGATGTTGACACATTTAGATACGGATAAAAGCTTATATTTGATAGAGCTTTTTAATGAGAAGTTTTCCAAATTAAAGCAGCCATCAAAAGATATAATTCCAGCAGAAATGAGATTAGCGGAAGCAAAGATGCTCTCTGAAACAATAAATAAAAAACTCGAAACGCAGGAAAAGATAAATGTCAAATAAAGATATAGAGCTTGCTAAAAAGATAGATAAAATACTTTCTTCTATAAAAGATGAAGATATTGATTTTGATGCTCTCATCAAAGATGAATTAGATAAGGTAGCATATCCTAATAATGAGTTTTTTCAGAAGGCAGGTCCAAAAGCGAATATAGATAAATGGTTAGCTGCGGTTCGTGATATTTATTATGCAGAAAAGAATGGAATGGATAGAGTTTCTTCTATAAATATGGTGACGAAGGATTGGGAAGATATAGAGAGATATCATTTTCTTAATTGGGTTAGATTTTATGAAGGTAAATCTCATATGAAATATAAAACAGCACAAATGTGGTATGATGGAGCGCCAGGTTATTTTTTTAATACTTCGCCGCAAAAGCAGGAGCAATCCGCCATTGTTTCCGGCAATGATTTTAATAAAGTTCAAGAACAGATGGCAAATGTTATGCCGATAGAAGAGAAAAAATCTATTATAGAGAAGCAACGAGCAAAGATAATAGGAAGATTGGATAGCGCAGAAAAATTATTAAGAAACAATGAAGGAAGATTATTTGCAGGAGATGAATTAGCTGAATTATTAGAAGCGATATATTCATTGAAGAAAAAAGTTAATATGGTTAATAAAATATCCTCGACGACAAAATTGTATGAGGATATGATTGTTCGAGAAGGAAATGTTCTTTCCAAAAAAGGTTTTGTTAAAGCGGCACAGTTAATTTTTAAGATTGCGAATGGCGACGAAAGCTCTGCACCAGGAGCAAATCAAATGCCAATTATAAATCCAGCACCACCGGCTCCTCCGGCACAATATCAGGGACAGTTAGGAGGATTGCCATCAATGGGTCCTGGAATGCCACAAAATCCACCGGAGAGTGCGCCAAATGAGAATATGCCGATATCAAAAGGAATATCAGATTTTTTGGATAACTTGGATACAGGAAAAATAACAGAAAAAGAAAATCTTGAAGATGAGAAAGATAATCATAAAGCAGATGATATTGAAGTCTTTGATACATTAAATGTATCAGATGGTGAAGATGAATTGCTTGTTTCCGAAGCCCAATTGGCGGAAGAAGCGGTTGCCCCAAAAACAATAACTGAACCAGTTCCATTAAAAGAAGTTCCATCAAAAGATAAACCATTAGAGGTTTCAGAAAATGAAGAGTCAAATGTTGAATCAAAGGGTAAAGATTTTGATAACATAATAGAAACAGTTTTCGCAAATATAACAGTTTTCGATATTATTGCAAAATTAGAAGATGTAGCAAAGATATTTAAGACGAGAGAAATACCGAGACAATTATCAATAGTTGATATGATGTTGGACAGTAAAGGAATAGCAGTTTATTTTCCTGCATTAGCAGAAGCGATTAACAAGTCATTAGAGGCAAATAATTATATAGCGACAAGATTAGATGATGTTTTGAGCAAACTACAAGGAAGTATTCGATCAGATAATATTGATCTTAAAGGTGATGAAGTGTCAAAGCAAAGTCCAGAAGTAGATGAGCTAATAAGAAAATTAAGAGATAATGAAGAAAAAGAGAAAAAAGTTAAAAGAATTAAAAAAGAGCAAGAAATTAATGAAATAATGCCAGAGAAGGTTCCAGAAAAGGAAACACCAGAAATAGATCTAAAAGAGGTCGGCGAACAAACAGCACCAGTTCAACAAGCGCCAGCACCAATAAAACAACCAATAAAACCAGTCTAATCAATGAAGCTAAAAGAATTATTGCTTTTAATGCAAAATGCTGCCAAAGAGGCTAATAGCTCAAAACCATTGTTATGTGGAGGGATTGCACGCGATCGTTATATGGGGCGATTAGAAAATATATCAGATCTCGATGTGACGACAGGAGATAAGACAGTTTCTGCCCTTTCAGAAAAGTTTGCGGAGATATTAAATAGAAAATACAATTTAGAGCGAAAGATAATGGATGATGGACATAGCACAATATTTATCGGAAATATAAAGATAGATTTTTCATCCAATTTTAATGTTCCCGGAATAGATCAAATATTAAAAAATATGGGAATAGAAAAAGCAACAGATTTACAAAAAGAGATGTTTAGCCGAGATTTTACCTGCAATGCGTTATTATTAGACTTTAATTTGAGGAATATAATAGATGAGACGAAAAGAGGAATGGCAGATATAAAAGATAAAAAAATAAAAACCTGCTTATCACCAGAAATAACATTAACAACAAATAAGAATAGAATAGTCCGCTCTATATACCTTTCCTCAAAATTAGGATTTGATATAGATGAGAGTATAATTAATTTTATTAAAAGAAATCCAAATATATTAGGAAAGACCACAACAAAAAAATCAATGATAGATAAATTAAATGATGCGTTTAAGAAAGATGGTGAGAGAGCGAGCTATAATTTAACAAAAATGGAGTTATGGAGAAAAGTCCCAATAACAGAAAATATGAAACCTTATTATCTTAAATATGTAAAATGACAAAACAATTCAATATATCAGATCAAAGATTTGGCACGCGGACGCATAAGCATCATCCGATTGATGAAGATTTACTTAAAGAGATTAAAAAAGAGAAATTAGGACGAATAGATAATTATGATGTATGGATTGTCAATGGTGCGATTTTAAGAGATAAAATAGATATAGACTATACTACCGGGGGAAATTGTGCCCGTTATGGTTATATTCCAATCAATGAAATATGGATAGAAGAAGATAATTCACCAAAAGATTTAGCGTGCAGTCTTTTTCACGAGCTAATAGAATGTTATTTGATGTTGCATCAACATATGACATATAATAAGGCACACGAGAAGACAGATTTATTTGAGAGTATTCTTCGCAATAGAATTGGAAGTAATGTTTCAAAAGATGAAATAATTCCATTAATAAAAAATATATATGAAGGCTGGATAGAAAATAAAGGATGGAATAATAAAGATTGGATAAATAAAAAAGCTTATTATCAAGGAACAGAAGAACCAAAACCTGGTCAAAAGCAATATAAATCAGACAAAGCAATAATCGTCCAACCAAGATTTGTAGAGCCGTTTTATCGTAATTTTGATTATTGTGATTGCGAAGGTGTCTCTGGACCACCAAAACACGGTCCAGGGACAGGTGTATATAAGAATATGGATGAAATAAAATCGATAGAGGAGTTTCGTAAATCCAAAGAATGGTTAAATAATAAATATAAGGCTGATGATCAATATATCGAGGATACAGATAAAAATAGAAATGAAAGAATAAGTAGAATGAGGGTGAGAGCATCAATAATGAATGAAATTATGAAGACAGCAATAGATTTTGCTATTGATGAGCAGATAACCTCAATACCGCAGGGTGATTATGGAACTGGCGATGAAATGGGAAGTTATAGCGATAGTGTCCCGATAGGCGGGAGAACAGATCAGTATACGCCAGGGACGGATTTTGACGGAAAAACAACAGATAAATTAAATTATGGTGTCGACCAAGTTGACAATAGAACAGAAAGAGAAACATATAAGAAAGAAGAAAAGAAACCAAAATTAGAAGAATTATTGGATAGATATCTTTCACCAAGAGAGCCGGCAATATTTGGATTGCCTGATGGCATAGAGACGCCGGAAGATTTAGACCCAGAGAGCACAATAGCTCCAAATCAACAATGGTATGGAACAACTGATAGTGGAAATACGCTTCACAATAATTTTCCTGAAAATCCTTAAAAATCTAATAATAAGAAAGCATAGTTAATATCATTCTTCGAGGAACACATATGTCATTAGAGAAAACAGCCCAAGAATTATTTATCGTTGATCAAGGACCTTCGATTTATTCCGAAGAGCCTCATATGGAGCAACCTATTGAGGTTTCTATGGATGAAGCGGAGCCGGTTGAAGTTTCTAATGCACCAATAGAGGTTTCTGATAATGGAGAAAGTGATATTGTTATCTCTCTCTCCGATATTCCGGGAGCACCGCCAGGGACACCAGATCCAGAACCTGAATTAGAGGTTTCGGAAGAAGTAAAAGAAGAAAAGAAAGATGATGAGAATGATGCAAAGTCAAAAAAGAATGAAAAATGGGATTGGGCAAAACGAGGACCGACAGGATTTGTTGTCTGGATAAAAGAAAGATTTGATGATGTTCCAAAGCACTCTGGATTTGATAGTGCGGGCGTTGAACGAGCTGCTTCATATCTCGAAAGATTAGATAATGAAATATCAAAAGCAATGAGATTAGATTTAGATGGTGAGCTGGACGCAGATAAGATAGAAGAGATTAGATCAAAGATAGAGGATGGAATAAATAGACTTCACGATCGATTAACAAAAATAAAGAAATCAAAGAAACCTGCTAAAAAGAGAGCTGACTATATACAAGAAGGTATTGTTAAAGAGGCACAGAAGATAACTGGTGTCCAAGGTATTTTTGTCACCGTTGATCTATTTATATCAGCGATTGGTCGTGCAATGATTAATGGAATGGTATCATCTGGGAAAGATATTGAGTCACTTTTTTCGGCAGCGTGCGATAAATACAAATTAGATGATAGAGAGAAATTATCATTAACTCAATTTCTTTTTGATCTTGGTTATCCAATGATGCTTGATCGTGGAAATGTCCTTGATGAAGATTTTAATTGGGATAAATCCGAATGGATACAACAATTTAAGAGCTAAATCTATGAAAATATCAAAAAACTCAGAAAATATTGATGACATTTGGGCAAAACGCTTTCAACAATCGCTTGAAAAATCTGCCGTTCAATCGAGAGAGGTCGACCGAAATCTTTTTGATCAGATTAATAGTGTTCTCGGCAATAAGTCAAAGTATCCATCAGTTCAAGCTGCGGTTGATGATATGAAAAATAGAAGTGGATTGACCGCATATCTTAACAAGAAGATGTCGGATGAAAAGGAAGAGAAGGTAGTGAAAAAGACCGCCGCGCCGTCAGCCGATGGGAACTCGGTTATCGATAAAAAAGTTGATGTCACCCCGATAGTTTTTAAAAAACATCCACAGATAGAAGAAACAATTCGTAATCATATAAAGAGTACGAGAGGTAATAATTCTATTCCTGCCATTATATTAAAAGTGAAGACAATACACGGAAATGATGTTTCTGATGCGAGTGATTGGGAAGATGATAATTTGGTGAGATATGTAAGCCACGCTAATTTGGTTGAGAAATCTAATCATTGCCACGATAATGAGTTTCAAGGATTAGGAATTGTTGAAAATGTTTCCTCTGATAATGCCGATCCAGCAAATACCGATGCGTTTCATATTCTAATGCCCGCGAAGATATAATCTATATGCCGCAAGAAAAAGTTGAAAAAATTGACTTATTTGAGAAATTAAAAGCAGATCTGCTTAAAATAGATCCTTGTGCTTGGTGCGAAACCAATTTAACGCTTGAAGGTGAACCCTTTCGTCTTCATGGAAATGGTTATCGCCCATTAATGGATATATACAGATACATAGGCATAAAAGCATTAGAACCAAATGCGAAACCAGTAATATGGGTCAAAGGACGACAGGTTGGAGCAACTATTTGTGCTTGTGCGTTAGAAATGTATTTTATGGGGAGCGGACTTTTCGGCAACAAAGATAAGCCACCTATTCGTGTTCTTCATGCTTTTCCGCAGCTCGATCACGCAGCGGCATATTCGAAAACAAAGCTTAATCAAATGATAACAATGTCTCGCCAGGTTGATAATCCTGACGCAAAAAAAGGATCAAAACAAAAATCGCTAATGCAGTCATTAATTGACCAATCATCGTCAACTAATGATTCATTAACCTTTAAACAGTTTCAGGGCGGAAATCATTTATGGGTTGAGAGTACAGGAATCGATTCTGACCGCATAATGGGGCGTTCCTGCGACATTATGCTTTTTGATGAAATTCAGAAAATTCCCGGACTTGCCATAGGAAATGCATTAAAAATATTAACAGCATCTAAGTATGGCAAGCCATCAAAAGGGGTTCAGTTTTATTTTGGAACCCCCCGTCGCAAGGGATCAGATTATCATAAAATGTGGCAATCGAGCACACAGCAATATTATCATCTTGGTTGCGAAAAATGTCATCAATATTTTCCATTATATACACCAGGGTCGGATAGCTGGAAAAAGATTTGGCTACATGGGTATATTGTTCAGTGCCCTCATTGCGGACAAGAACAAGATAAAAGGGATGCTGCGGAAAGAGGAAAGTGGTTTGCATTAAGAGATGAAAATGACCCAGAGTGCAGAATGATTGGTTTTCATCTTAACCAGTTATATATGCCACGGTTCCAAAAAGAAGATATACTTGGTGAGGAACCAGGGGTTCATCCAATTAATACAGAGAGAGTTTTTCATAATGAGGTGCTTGGTGAATTTTATCAGGGTGATGCATCGCCAATAACGCCAGAAGAAATACGAGAAATGTGCGGAGAGCCCGAGAGAAGATTTGTATCACGAATAGAGCCAAACAAAGATCAAATAGTTGTTATGGGAATAGATTATGGATTAAGAGCTAATCTTGAAGAGGCGGCAAATCCTGATAAAGTTAAATCTATCGGAATATCATATAGTGTTGCTACTATTATGTTAGTCAAAGGTCCAAAATTATTATCTATTGAGTTTGCATTGAAGTTTAAGCGAAATGATCCAGCAAGTAAAAAAGAGCTCATCGATCAGCTTATGAGGCAATATAGTGTTAATCTTTGCGTCGGTGATATCGGATATTCTAATGATTTTTCGCAAACATTGCATACAGAATATGGTGATAGATATTTAGTTTCTCGATGTGCTGGTGGCAAGCTTAATGATTTTGTTAAGTTTAGAACTGATACTTTTCCAAAGGAAATTGTTTTTGATAGAGATCATTATATAGGCGAGTTTATAGATTTGTTAAAAGGCGGAAATATTAAGTTCCCATTAGGAGATTATGAAAGAATTGCGTGGCTTATAGATCATTGTTCCTCTATGGAATTAAAACCAAGCATATCAAGATTTGGCGATCCAAGTATTCATTATGTAAAAGGTGGATCAGCTAACGATGGTTTAATGAGTGCTCTAAACGCATATATAGCCTATAAGTTTATCATAACAAAGGGATTTACCACAAATAATCCATTAGTCATCGAGCAAGGGTTTAAGAACAGAGAAAAACCTCTCGCCGTTGGTGGATATATCTCACGACGAATATAATATTGCTCATAATGTGATATATAGGTTAATGAGGAAAATATAAAATGCCTATTGATCGAGTTTCTGGATTATGGACTGGACCATCGAAGAGTGAAGCTTATCTTTCTGGAAGATCTGAGATACCGAAAGTATCCTCTCAAATGGTTAAAGGAATATCTGATTATCGCCGTGGGGTTCTTTCGCAAGAAGTAGAACAAGGACTTTTTCGTGATGGGTCGAGTCCTCCAAATAATAATGCGTTAACACCGAACTCTCACGCAACTGCAAGTGTCGGTATGAAGAAAACTGCCCAAATATTATCTGGCGGTGGATTTGGTGGTGCCGGCGGAACAGTCAAGCAGATACCTGAGGTGTATAGCCCATTATGGCTTACAAGTAATCTTAATTTACCAAGGGATAGAGCAACAATAAATGCTTGGTGTCGTTCATTCTATGCATTAAATCCTTTTGTTGCCAATGCGATTAGTTTGCATAGCACATATCCGATTAGCAAATTAAGTATTAAATGTCCAAATAAGGAGATAGAAAACTTTTTTAATGATATGATTGAGGAGACAGACCTTCTTAACATATGCGTTCAGATAGCACAAGAATATTGGCTTCTCGGTGAGAGTTTTCCTTATGGAGAATATGACGAGATACACGGAAAGTGGAGCAGATTTGTTATCTACAATCCAGATTATATGATTGTCAAAAGATCAATATCTGCAAGCGAACCTGAGATGTTTTTAAGACCTGATGAAAACTTGAAAAAAATTGTCACATCGACGCGTCCATCAGATATTATGCAGAAAAAACAGCTAAATCAACATATTATTGATAGCGTCCGTCGCGGCGAAAATATACCATTGGATAATTTTAATGTTTGGCATTTGGCGAGAAGAATAAGCCCTTATGAGATAAGAGGAACAGGTCTACCAGTATCAATATTTAGAATACTCATGTTATTTGATCAAATGTACGAAGCTAAGTTTGCACAAGCACAAAATCTTATCAATCCCATCACGGTCGTCAAGATTGGAACAGATGGACCAGAAGGATTGCATCCGACACACGCCGATCTTGAAGCTTGGAGAGAGTTATTCGAGACGGCTCAATTTGATCGCGATTTTAAGATATTTACACATGCTGGCGTAGCAATAGAGCGTATTGGAGCTAGTTCTGCTATCATAGATATTAATCCAGATATACAACAGATCATAAAAATGATCTACATAGGACTTATGGTTCCACAGGTAATAATGGAGAGTGGAGATATAACATATGCTAATGGTGGTATAGCTCTCGATGTTCTTCGACAGAGATATATAGGGTTTAGAAATATGCTCGCTATGTGGTTAAGAAGGAAAATATTTGCACCTATTTGTGAGGTTCAAGGATTTTTCAATTATGAGAATGGAAAAAAGAGATTAATAGTTCCAGAAGTCGAATGGAACCATATGTCATTATTTGATACTATGGACTATATTGGTGTTATGAAGGAATTAGCATCGGGAGAAGATGCTGCGAAAAGAGCTTCATTACATTCTCTTTACAAATGCATAGGTCTTGACTACGAAGATGAAGTAAGAAAAATGAAAAAAGAAGCGATACAAAATGCTATCGCTCTCAAAGAAAAGGCGGCATTACAAGCTCTTGATCTTAATTCATTGCGCGCATTATCTGATACAGATGAAATACCTGCTCCTTCTGCTGACGCACAAAATGCGCCTACTGAACCTGGTCAAGAGCCTCCGGTGCCTGGACAATCTACCGGAATGCCTTCGTTAGATTTAAGCTCTCCGCCTCCGATGCCATCTGGTGGAATGTCAGCGCCTGAAACTCCACCAACAGCGCCACCGGCTGCTCCTCCGGCAACTCCGCCGGCAACTCCATAAAAAATAATTGATTGTTAGCAATATTCTTGCATTAGATATAGTTATTAATAGCGAGGATGTTTGCCTTATGGATAAACTCATTGAAAAAATTGCTCAAAGAAGAGGATTGCTAAACAAAATAAGAGAGAAGACAAATATTTCTGGAATAGCGGCAGAGAAGTATTTTAATCCAGAGTTGCAGCAGGTAATGGATCATTTGCGTGATGTTGACGATGGTGTTCGAGCAATAGCAATAGGGCAAGCAGTTGGAGAGGCAAATGCTCCTGAAGATCCGATAAGTTTAAAGCAGATATTGAAATCTGTTAAATCTAATTTAGCTCGTCGTGAATATATGAAAGCCGCAGCTGATCTTGGGCGCTTTCATAAGAAGGTTTTCGATATAGCTCATTTACTATCATTGTTCACCGCTAATATAGATAAAGCTCATAAAAAGTTTCTTTTTCAAGATTTAGATGAAGAGACAGCAAATAAGTTAAAGTATTTGGCTAATAAATGGAAACCAAAAGCTGCTGATTATTTTACAGTTTCTCTTATCAAGAATGCTGGTATTATGGATTTTCTTCATAATATTGGAACGGAGCGTGGTCGTGCATTAGCATATTGGGAAAAGACTTATCCAGGAAAAGTAAAAAAGTTAAAAGAGCAAACTATATCACTTCTTTCGCAATCTGAAAAGCTTAATGGAACGATTAATCAATTATTTGCTGATCTCGCAAAGGCTCGTGCAGTAAGAAATCCTGATAACTACATTAATGTATCAAATAAGATGATTAATGAAATTAAGAAATATGATGAGAGTGATCGTGGTTTTAGAAAGTATTATGAAGAAAATATAAAGGGTGATTTAGAGCAGTTTTTTAAGGAACAAGAAGAAGCTGCTGCTAAAAAAGATCAAGAGGCTGCGCCAGTATCAAATGTCAAAATACCTTCTGCCCTTCCAATTCCAAGCTTAAAGATTAATAATCCAGTTCGTCCGATTGCCGCGCCATTAGATGTTGATTTTGGGCAAGAAAAACAAAATGTTTCTCCACAAAATATAGCTCCGAAGCAGGAAGAAAAAACTCATTCATTAGATGAACTTATTCATAAAAAGGATCCAGTTTCTGGCGATATAACATTAATAGATCCAGATACATCTGAAATCATTGGACATATAGAGGGCAATAATCCACCAGCCGTATTGCCAAATAAACCAGCTGTTGTGGAAACTAAACCAGTAGTTCCAGAAGCAAAACCAGTCCCGGCAGCAAAACCAGTCCCGGCAGCAAAACCAGTTTCAGTCGAACAAAAGCCAGCAAAAAAGAGAGAAAATCTTTTGGATTTTAAGCTTCCACTTAAACCACCAGGTAAAAAAGCTGAATATACAGCATTTTTAAAATCATTAGAAGCTCTTGCTGATGAGAGTCCTCTAATGTTGTCAAAATATATTTCTAAATATGCAAAGCTAATTTTTGAGAATGATCCAGAAACTGCTCTTTCTCTAATGAAAATAGCGGCTCGTGCGGAGAATAATGATGGGAAATAGAGTCTCCCGTATAAGAACTAATGTATCCGAAGCAGATATGAGTTCTGCAATATCATCTGCTTGGAGTAAATTATTCAATGGAGAAAAACCATCGAAAGAGCAAATAGCTCTTATTCTTGCTCAAAATGCATTAGAGACAAATCATAGAAAGAGTATGTTTAACTATAATATTGGTAATATAACTACAAATGGTTTAGGCACTTATGATTATTATGATGATCTGACTACATCAGAACAAATTAAGCCTGGTCTCTGGAAAAAAATGAACCTTAAATATCGAGCATACCCATCATTAGAAGCTGGTGCTGAGGATTATTTGAGATTCATATCATCTGGACGATATTCCTCTGCTTGGGAGCATATTTTGCATCCAGATCCTGTCGCTTACTCAAAAGCATTAAAGGCAGCGGGGTATTATACAGCCGATGAGAAAAAATACACTTCTGCCATAAATAAGTTATATGATAGCTACTCTAAATCGCAAGGTGCACAAACTTCACAAGAACAAGGTGCTTTTTCTAACTTAGAGGCATTATTGGATAGATACATTCAGATGACCTCATCCGCGTCGAGGAGAAATTAATGCCGACAGAAAAACAAATAATAGATCTTGCTAATACTTTTTCTTCCTCTGATAAAGAGAAAACATTAGCAGAGTTTCTTGCAGAGGCTCTTCGTGGTAAATATGTTGAGATATATTTAGGAGATGCTTACGAAGAGATTAGCACTGAACAGGTATCGACGGCAGCTCTCGCAGTTATATGTGGGCGTGTAATCACAGCATATAAGGAGTGTTTGGTTTTAAGTGCTGCGACAGTTGATAGAAAATTGAAAAAATTAAAGTTAGGCAATATGTTATTCATAAATGAGAGAGCTATACGCTTTTTGACAGAAGTTAATGATGATGGCATATTAAAAGATATGTATCTCAAATCAGAGGATACGCTTGACATTAAATCATTCGCGGGGCTCTAAAATGCTTAATGACATATTAATAAAGATAGCAGAATATGAGAGATTAGTTAAGATAGCATACATAAGAAAACTACCTAATGGAAAATATCGAGTTCTCTCTGAAAAAGGGAAAAACCTTGGAACATATGATTCACGATCTGCTGCGGCAAAACGCCTACGTCAAATTGAGTTCTTCAAACACAGAGATAAGCATAAAGCTGATGATAAAAAAATAGATTTAACAAAAGCTGATGATTATTCATATTCTGCAATATTGCGATGCTTAAAGCAAAATGCTGATAAAGATAAAGTTATCTCATTTATGAGTATATTTAAGAAATATTTTGATGAAGCGATTAAAAATAAGCTACAAAAACCTGAAAGAGTTGCTTTACAAAAGGCGTTAATAAAGTTCAATAAAATATGTCCTATAAAAGTTGATATTAAGTTAGTCAAAAAGGCAGCAATATCAGAATTAGGAGATCCTGAGCTTGTTGGTAAGTATTTATCTGGTGTCGTCCAATTTACATTGGGAAGAATATCACCAGAAAAAAGACAAAGAGTTCTTGATAAGGTTAAATCAAAGATCTATTATCTTAATGATTTAGAAATGGCGAGCAAAAAAATGCCGGCTGCCGCTTCTATTGGTCAAGCTATCGGATTTATCAAAAATATATTAGCTAATCACGATGCGACATATATAAGACAGGTATTAAATAGTATAGCGAGGCATTTGGGATAAAATGCTTCATCGATTAAGAAAAGTTATTCCTGGTGTTTATCGAGGATCGGCTCCGACCGAGCAGGATGTTCATTGGTTGAAAGAACATTTAGGTATTCGTAAAATTATATCATTAGATAAAGAGAGTGGCGATAAAATAGATAATGTTTGTAAGGTGTTAGGAATAAATCATATCATTATACCTATTGATGAGACTAAAAAATCATTAATTAACTTTTTAGGATATGATATAGGAAAGTTATTATTAGAAGAAAGACCGACATATATACATTGTAAGCACGGAAAAGATAGGACAGGGCTTGCGGTAGCTTTATTTAAGTGCAAATATTTAGGAGTTTCGCCAGAAAAAGCAATAAAAGAAGCTGAATCAATTGGATTAGGCGTTGGACTCGATGCTCATTGTTTTAATCTTTACAAGAAAATAATAAGAAATTGCATTCCAAAGACTGATAGTAATTCAGCGGATGATGCGGTTTCGACAATAAGAGAATATAAGTCAGATAATCACGATAGTTATTTAGATGAGGCTCATCAGGGATCGTTCTCGGTTCTACTCGATGGGCAGAGAATAGATCCATTTGATGTAATCTATCCAGAAATTAATGATCAAGGACTCACAAGACAAAATTATGTTTCTGAAAATCAAAGAGAAAATGGTAAAGAAAAAGATAAGATATCTAATCCATTGGTAGGTTTATATAATGATTGTGCTGGTTTGGTTGGCGCAGGACCTTTGATCCCATCAGGCGGATTTATAAGTGATTAATAAAATGACATATATTAAGAGATAAAAAATGATTAAGCGATCTTACTCTACAATGATGTCCTATAATGTTTCTGCCGAGGAGAAGAAGCAGGCAGAAAAAGCTATGCTTGCTTTTACATATTGTGCTAAACAATTAAAACCTGCGGCGACACATTTAGATATCATTAAGACACCATTTAAGGATAATCCAGATATACCGGTAGAAGATATTATGAAAGCCCGCGCCGCATTGAGAAGATTTAGAGATAAGGCTATTGAAAACTTCAATAATTTTAAGAAATCAGCTTTCTATTGTGTTGATATAATGCAGATATTTTCTTCGGATACGCAGACAGTCAAAATAATGAAGTCATTCATATCGTCTATTGATGAGCTTGAAGAAAAGGTTAATTCTTTTATTGATCTTTTTAATGATCTTGAATCAAAAGATTTTACTAAGAATGTTGTTTCGATAGCAGAAGATATACAAAAACAATGCACACAAATAGAAGAGATTATTGAGGATAGAGTAAAATCGCATATACAATCAAATATTTTAGCAAAAAGTTGGGTTGATACGGTAAGTAATGAATTAAAAGTTAATGTTAAAAAGAAGGTTCCGCTGCTTATCGATCTCTATAATAAAAGACTTGATGATATGAAAGAGATAAATAAACAAAAAATCTGACAATATTTAGATATTAATTAATAGGATATTAATATGGCATTTTTTAAGACTGGTGACGGAAAAATAACAGATATAATTAAGATAGATGATCTTTCTGATCAGCAAAAGAAATCTATTAAGAAAGCGGTTGAAGAAGATCAGGAAAAGCAGGTTAAAAAGGATAGGAAAAACTAATGCTTATCAAACTTGGAGAATTAATAGATATTAGCAGTATAGAAGAGACATCATCTTGTATCTCTATGGTGAGTGATGAAGTCCTCGAAAACTTTAAAAAGACAGCTGGCTCATTAAGAAAAATAGCACCAAAAGCAGATGATTTTCTTTATTTTGTTGCCGTTATGATGCACGCTGCAGAAGCAGCTGCAATTAATCCTGATGGCTCGCCTAAATTAACGGCTCGTGGCGAACCAGTTAAAGTTGGTTGGGATACTCGTGGTGGAACTTGGCGTTGGCAAACAAATGATCCTAATATAATGCCCTTAAAAAATGCAAACCACGATATTTTCCCGGAAATTGAGCTTATTAAAGCTCATAAAAAATGGATACATAAACCATTGTGTGTTGATCATAAATCTAATTCAGTTGATCATACGCGTGGTTTTATTGTTGATACTTATTATGATCGCAATCTTAAAAGGGTAATCGCATTATGTGCTCTTGATAAGGCTAATTATCCAGACCTTGCGAGAAAAGTTGCAACAAGAATGCAAACAGCTGTATCTATGGGAGTCGGCGTTTCTGCCGCTATTTGCACTGAGTGTGCGAAAGTTGCCCGTGTCGAAGCTGATTTTTGTAATCATATGCGTAATAAGAGTGGATATGGTGAAATAAACACTGGTCTCAATCCAATAGAACTTTCCATAGTTGTTAATGGTGCTGACCCTGATGCACAAATTAAAGAGATATTTGCCTCAGCTAATACCTTAAATGCATATGTAGATAGTAAAGCTACTCAGCTATCCAAGATCGCAGACCTAAGATTTGAGGCTAATATAGTGGTATCTGATGAGGAACAAGAAGAAGGTCCTAAACAATCACAAATAAGTATATCATCAGATAGTATTGATCAATTTAAGAAAGATTTAGCAGATGCGACAGCAAAATTGGAAAATATTTACAATTCTGTAAAAAATGTTGAAAAAGATACTAATGATATTGCATTTAATCAATCTTCTGGCACTTTCGCTATGGACGAAACATCAATTCCACAAACAGATACATCATTAGCTCCACCAAATGCAAGGTATGCAGAAACAGATGAGTTAAAAACAGTTCTCACTTCTATTGGACAAAAACTGGACGACCTTAAAAACAAGCTTTCAATTTTCACAAATAAACACGAGGAAAATATGTCTTCACAAGCAATGAACAAAAAGGGTTATTATCAAGGAACTGAGGAACCAACTCCTGGTCAGCCTACTTATGAAAAAGATCCGCTTAATGAAAAAGCACGATCCGAAGATAAGCAGATGAATGGAGAGGGTCCTTTCCCTAGTGTTGGAGCTGTTGATGGAATGCATCCTTCTCCTCAAAGCGCTGGTGGCGGTGATGAACTTGAACGAAAGAAAATGTTAGCTCGTGCCGCAGCCGAGGAACGCGCAATTAAGCGTCAAGCAGCTGCTGATCTTGCTAAAAAAGCGCTTGAAGATAAGAAAGCTTATTTCCAAAATGGATTAGAAGCGAGTAATGTGAATACTCCCGCTCCTCATAAGGTCAAATATCCAATCGATAAACTTAATGAACAAGCTCGTGCAAAAGAAGATAAACAAATGGTTGGGCAGAAACCATTCCCTGGTGTTGGTGATGTTGAAGGTCTTCATCCAAGTCCAGAATCAGCAGAGCCCTCTGATGAGCTAAAACGAAAAGAGATGCTTCGCCGAGCTAATACATTACACGGTCGTTTTGTTCGTGCATCAAAATCTGATGGAGCATTAGATATTGATAATAGCACTTGGGAAGTTCGAAGAGGCGATGATCTTTTGCTTACCGCTTCTGTTAAAGAACTATCCGGTGGTCGCTCTGAGCTTATGTATGATAGCATAAATACTCCGGAGTTTGGACAAAAACTACTCGAAAAAGTTAAGGTTTATGGTGCCGAAAAAGCTAAGACACTTATTAAGAGTGGTCAAGACGCTTCTTCTGCTCCCGCAGCTCCTTCCGCTCCTCCGCCTGCTGCGCCTGTCGAACCAGTTCCAGCTAATGTTGGTGAGGATACAGGAAAAGATGGCGATCCAAAAGAAAACGCTCTTTCTCTTGCAGAAACGGTAAGAGATACATCTTCTGATCTCGTCGAGGCTGTTCGTTCATTGACTGGTGAACAAGCTGAAATGGGTGCAGGAACTGCCGATGGTATCGCTGCTTCCGCTGCAACAGATTTTAATACTCTTCATCTAAACGCGTTAAGAGAAGAAATAACCTCTTCATTAATAAGCGAGATGAATACTGTTATCGCTAAACTTAATTCACATGAAGAGGAATTAAAGTCAATCGCTGGCGTTTACGGGAAAACAATAACAGCTTCTGCTAAGGACCTATTAAATCCAGTTGCCGAAGACGCAATGAATGAGGCAAAATCAGCGGTTGCAGAAGGATTAGAACTACTTTCAGCTTTTGTTAAGTTTGCAAATGGGACTAATGAACTTGTCAAACGCGCAAAAATTGATGAAGAACTTAAAGCATTAGCAGAGGGAGAAACGATGGATAATGATGATGATCTTATGAATCTAATCCATGAGACAGACTCAGAATTAGATGACGTTAAGAATATGATGGATGATGAACATACTGGCATATCTGATGAAGGTCTTGACGGAATTGATGGATTAGGTGATTCTGATCTTGATCTTGGAACAGATAGTGATGTCGTCCTTCCTGATGACAATAGCCTTATGGCTACTCCCGATGAGGTTAAAGCTGGTAAATTGAATAATGTTCCAGCCGGAACGGATGTCAAAATAACATCAGCTTCCTTTGATACAAAAGCTTCACGCGCCGCTCTTCGTGCTAAGCTCGCTTATGATGCTACTGGCAAACTTGACGAAGGAAAACTTGAAGATGCATCAAGAATGAAACTTTCTCCAATGTTAGAAGAGCATCACAGACTGACTGATGGTCAAACTAAACTTGATACAAAACCCTCTGATAATCTCGGTTATGTTGAAGATTTAGAGGAAAGAAACAAGATAATGCTTGATGTTGCAAAAGCTCCACCTAAGGTTCGTAAAGAGGCTGAGGTTCTTAATAAGCTTGTTTCCGAAGGGAAAACAGACCCATCAGAGTTTGATTCTCTCATCGCGCAGGGACTTGACAAAGATGTAGTCGCTTACTGGAAGAAATATTATGGTCAGGTCGAGGGCGGAAGTGAGTTTGCTACAGAACTTCTCAAAGAACATGCGAAAGCTTCTCTTGAAGAGGATATGAATAACTATCGCGTTAAACTCGCGAGAGCTTATGAAATGACATATGATATGGTATCCCGCGGGCTCTGCCATGATGATAGAGTCTCTATATCTTCACAAGTTGATGAAATTATGAAGTTTAATGACGAGGGTTTTGAGACATTGAAGAGAGTAGTCGCGAGACACTCACCAATTATTCGCAAAGAAGCTTCTCGTCTTCCTAATGTCGGTCTCATCGGATCTGGTGATGTAGTTTCCACTCCGGTCGAAGATGAATGGGCTTCTCTTTCAGCGAAACTCGGCACTAAGAAAAGAATGTTCTAATCTTAAACATAAGAGGAAATAGAGGAAAACTAAAATGTCAAACAAAAGCGTCTCAGAATACATTGCTAAATCAATGGATACAATACTCAAAAGTGCAGAACATCAAGCTCTTTTTAATGCTAACTATAAGGTAGCATTAGCTGGTGATATTTGTGAAAAATGTAGCAAATGTCCTTGTTCTTGCAGTGATACTAATAAAGTAGATGATGTTGCTCAAGCTTCAGATACTAATGATGTTGTCGATAATAATGATGCAAAAGACGAATCTTCAAGTTCAGAAAGCTCATCGGATAGCAATGATGTCTCTGATATGGTATCATCAGCATATGATATCGCTATCGATAGTTTGCTAACTGCATCAGAAGCTCTTGATAATATAGGGTTAGAGAAAAATGCTTCGCTAAGCCTGAAACTTGCTTCTCTCGTCGTCGATGCAAAGAAAAAGGAAGTTGCTAAAAAGAAAGAAAAGAAAGATGGTAAAAAAGATAAGAAAGACGACAAAAAAGATAAGAAAGACGACAAAAAAGATAAGAAAGATAGCAAATCAACATCATCGAGCGGATCAAAATCAACATCAAGCAAATCAACATCAAGCGGAAGCGGCTCCAAAAAGCCAAATCCATTCGCTAAGAAAAAATAATTATGCCTATATTTAAGGTCGGTAGCTCAGAGCAGGAAATAATTAAGAGTATGCACTCTAACCTGATTAAAAGTCAGATAGAAAAAGAACACTCTTTTGATAAAATTGCAAAAGCTACCGATTTGCTTAATGATGCTGCGTTTATTTTTGAGAAAGCTGGTATGGTTAAAGAAGCTGCCGAGATTATAGATGTTTTAAGTGAAATAACTGAAAAAGTTCGAGGTAGAAATGATTAAGAAAAGTGTTTTCGAAGACGAACTAATAGCTGGTATGAAATATCAGCTTTCTAAACAAGCAATGGCTGCTGATGTAGATCATTTAGACAAAGCGGTAGACTATCTAAACTCTGCCGCATCTATATTAGATGATATTGGAATGGTTAAAATTGCTAATAAAGTTGTTCTTATTCTTGATGGTATTGGTAGTGGGGATGGCAAAAAAACTCATCAATGCTATCCGAATGGCGAGCCTGATAAACATACTCTTAATCTAACACCAGAGAAAATGGTGGAAAATCTAAAAGATCACGGAACTGTTTTCACTATGGATAAGAATGATAATAGTGAAGAAAGTGAAGAAGATGTTTTAGAAGTATCAGATGATTTTGATGAAGATTTTGAAGATGAAGCTGATTAAAAACTAATTATGAATAAGTTGATTGAAAATATTAATCTTTTTTGCAAATTAGCAAATGAAAATCACTACAAAGTCGATATGTCTAATGTGGCAAATATATTAGATATGTATAATGACGAAGATGTAAAAGATAAAGAAAAAATGGATTATGTTATATTGCCTCTTTCTGATATTCGCACGCGCCCAATATGGTCAAAAGAAAAATTGAGTATTGTTAAAAATAAAATACAGAGTGGCGTTCCGTTAGAACCTATAACTCTTGTGCGAAGCAAAAATGAAAAACCACCGTATAATATTAATGATGGCGTTCATAGAACTGAGGCTTCTAGACAGTTGGGAATGACACACATTCCTGCATTATTGCTGACATATTTAGAGTAATCACTTAATATTGTGATATATATAGCATTGGAGAACAATAAATGAGGTATTCCTATGCTTAGACTCGTTTCGATTAGTAATTCATTACCAGATTCTTATATATGCGATCCTAGTGCGTCGTTTCAGCCAGGAATGATTGCAGGTCTTGCAGTTATGGGCAACCAAATTGTAGCTACTGTTTCTAACGGATTATGTCCGCTTGGAATTATTGATGATATAAGAACACGCTCTTTTACTAACATCTCTTGGAATGAAGTTATTACCGTTAATGTCACTGGTGTTTTGTCGGGCGGAGTTTTGGTGAGTCCATATGATATAAAAGCAGAACTAAGAAAACCAAATATTATTCCGAAGAGCTTTTCATCTACCGTAGAAGTGGTCTTGAACCCTACAAATGGAGTCCTGTGTTTTCCAGCTGGAACTCCATTAAATATTGATGCAGCTGGAGTTGGATATCCTAGTGGAATAAGAACAATAGTAAATTATACGTACTATGTGGCAAATTGTCCCGGTGATGACTCTACGGCTGGGTCAGGTAGAATAACAATATGGTATAATAGAATGAGATTCCAAAGCGATCAGATTGAGTCCAATCAAGTGTTCCCATTAAATGCTAATTTATATGTTAGTGAAAACGGACTTTTAACAACAAGAAAGCCAAGCAAAGATCATCCTTCAATCGGCTTTGTAACTATGCCACCAAGTTCAGTATCGCCATTGATTGAGGCAATTTGGCTATGACATTATGATTCAATATAAAAGAAAGGAAAATAATATATGCCAAAGAAAATAATATTAGAACAATCAAAAATTGATGAAATAATTAGTTTATATAAAGATGGAAAGTTATTAAAAGACATCGCTTCTCATTCTCTCCGCAATGGAAACCGCCGCATTTATGCGGCGGAGGAATTGTGAACTATTTTTTATCATTTGTGAATAAGCTGATATATGTTAAGGTATGTTGTTGACTGTTTCTCTCAAATTAG
>Ga0187872_10001187_pt1 | contig 27427 bp, 25 predicted proteins | sample June2016WEW_16_4_FD_132973 | JGI IMG/M metagenome (GOLD analysis project Ga0187872, IMG submission 132973) | Peatland microbial communities from SPRUCE experiment site at the Marcell Experimental Forest, Minnesota, USA - June2016WEW_16_40 | ecosystem: Environmental > Terrestrial > Soil >...
CCATTCTCATGGCGCCGAACCTCGCGGTGCTTGTGCTGGCCCAAATCATCTTCGGCGCCGTCGCCGGCCTCATCTACTCCTCCTCCCTGTTCTACTCCATGGACCTCGGCGACACCAAAGGCGAGCACGGTGGAATCCACGAGGCGGTCATCGGCCTCGGCAACTTCGCCGGCCCGACCGTCGGCGCCGCCTCGCTCCATTTCCTCCCGCAATACGCCAACAGCGGTGCGCTTGCCGTCAGCGGCCTGCTCCTCCTCGGCCTGGCCGCCCTGCTGGCCATTTGGCGCCACGGCACGTAAACCCGGAAAGAGAAGCCCAACCACAGACTTTAGACTTTAGACTTTAGACTTTAGACTCTAGACTTTAACGCATGTCCTCACTGGCTGGCAAACTGGGCATCGTCTTCGGCGTCGCCAACAAACGCTCCATCGCCTGGGCCATCGCCCAGGCCTGGCACAGCGCCGGCGCCAGACTCGCCTTCACCTACCAGGGCGAACGCCTCAAGGAAAACGTCGAGGAACTGGCTGGCGCGTTTGGCGCCGACACCCTGATCCTGCCGTGTGATGTCACCAAAGACGACGAGATCGCTGCCGTCTTCCAGGCCGTCGGCGGCGAATTCGGCAAATTGCACCTCCTCTTGCACTCGGTCGCCTTCGCCCCCAAGGACGCCCTCGAAGGCGAATTCCTCAACACCAGCCGCGAGGCCTTCCGCGTTGCCCACGACGTCAGCGCCTACTCACTCGTGGCGTTGGCGCGCGCCGCCGCGCCCCTCATGCCCGACGGCGGCAGCATCATCGGCATGACCTACTACGGCGCGGAGAAAGTCGTCCCCCACTACAACGTGATGGGCGTGGCCAAAGCCTCCCTCGAAGCCAGCGCCCGCTATCTCGCCTACGACCTCGGCCCGAAGAAAATCCGCGTCAACTGCATCAGCGCCGGCCCGGTGAACACGTTGGCCGCGCGCGGCATTGGCGGCTTCACCGAAATGCTCAAGCACTACGAAGCCCACGCCCCCCTCAAGCGCAACGTCCTGCCAGAGGAGTTGGGCGCCACCGGCCTGTTCCTCGCCACCGACGCCGCCGCCGCCATCACCGGTCAAGTGATCTACGTGGACTGCGGCTATCAGATCATGGGGATGTGACCCGCGGCACACGGGTATCCTCTTGCTCCCCATGAACCTGCCGTCCTTAATCTTAATCCTGCTCGTAAAGTCTTCATCCGCGCCTGCCAGCACCGGCACGGCTGGGAAAGCGCTCCCCAGGACCACAGAAAAACCGCGCCTCTATTGTCTCGAAAGCCGACACTATGGCGGCTTTGGACCGGCAGCCAGGGGGGAGGCCACCCCCAGCAACAACGTCGTACCAACGTCGTACCAATATCATACCAATATCGTACCAATATCGCCCCACCGTCGCACCACCGTCGCACCACCGTCGTACCAACATCGTACCACCATCGTACCACGATCCCAAGGCTGGCTCAGGAGGGACGGGAGGCGGAAGTGTCCTAAAAGAGGACGGTTGAGTGGCCTGGTGGCTTTTGCGGCTTCGTGGGCTGTGGCTTGTTCATTACGGAGGTCGCGAGAGCGCGCAGCTTGCTGGCGCTTTGGTTGGGGCGGGGCGTTCGACAGCGGCAGCAAGCTGCACGCACTCTCCCGCAAAGCGGGACTGCGCGCAATTCGTCCGTTCCATCCGCCAGCTTGCCCGGCGCCCCGGTACGCCTTTTCCGTTTCAATATCACGCCCTCCCTCGGCGTAACTTGCTGTTGACGCGCGAGAAACCGAGAAATACCATCGCCCCATGATGTATTTCAAGGCGTCCAATATGACGCCCATTGCTTGTTAGGCCACATTCGCACAGCATGAATATCAAAGGTGACCGCCCAATTCTTACGAGCATATTTTATGTGCTCGGCGCGCTGGCCCTCATCGGTGCGATTTTCTGCGCTGTCGAGTCTGTACCTTTGGGCATTGCTGTCGCCATCGCTGGCATCATTTATTTTGGCATCGGTCAGGCTGTGGATTATTTGGCACGCACGGCAGATTCTACTGAGCGTGTTTGCACCCTTCTTGTTTCTATCAAGGAGCGCCTGCAAGCCATCGAGCATGGTTCTGCTGCTTCACCAGTTGCTCCGACGACACTTTCGAGTTCCAAAGTGAGATATTATTATTCCAGCGATGGAGAGCAGCAGGGGCCAGTGGATGCGACCGATTTGAGGATGATGCGGAAGGATGGTCTCGTCACTGACGATACTCCGGTGCTTCGTGAGGGTGAGACCGCGTGGCATAGGTTTCGTGATTATTTGGCATTGAGCAGATGACCATGTGGCCGAACACTACGCTGGAGCCACCGGCCACTGCCCCTTGAGCGGGCACGGGCCGTTTCGCGGCTTGTGCCGGCAGGCGGCGTAGAACCGGGGCGAGCGGGAAACATTAACCAAGCATTAAACAATGGGGGTATCCCCTTCATTCAACCGGCCCCAAAGGGTTGTGGTTTTTTGCTTGTTCATAAAGCGTATTTAGGCGTAAAGTCACTCTATGAATCTCACGCTCCATTTCGAGAAACTGGATGACACTATCATCAGAAACACGAAGCCGCCAGTGACGGCCAAACTTCGCAACCAGCTTCATGCGCTGAAAGATCAAGTTGAGGCGCTTATTGAGCAAAATGAGGCTGAATGCAGGGCGCATTCGGCACTCAAGGTAGAACATGCGGCACTTGAGCAGGAACATGCGAAGCTCAAGAAATCGCAGTCGGTAAGACCTCCAAAGCGAACCGTGCATCGCATCTTCAACAACCCCTGCGGCCCCGTCGTCACTCATTAGCCTTGAGTTCTCATTCATACAATATGTTGTGTGTGATTGAGTGAATGGGATACCCCCATTAAACAAATATGGCCTTCGATCCAACGTTACCCCAAACCAACGCGCCCATCGTGTCCGCCGAATTGCGCGAAGCGTTTGGAGTGCGGCCAGCTTGCTGGCGCTGTCGCAAGGCTGGGGTGGTCCGAAAGCGGGAGCAAGCTCCACGCACTCCAAACGCTGCGCGACATCGGACGCTCCGGTCCACGCGCCAAACGCTGAGCGCGGGTCGGTTGCGGCAGGCACGGCTTAACCGTATCCATGCAGTAGGAAATGGGGAGCGCACGCGCCCTCGCGTGCCGTTTTCCGCGCCCTCGCGGAAAACAGGAGGGGGTTCCACGATTCACCGTTCGGTGACCGGTGCTAGCCTCCGGCTATGGCCCCCACGACCAGAAACGGCTCGGCCCCCGTCGCAACGGCCTCGGGCAGTAGAGTGTCCGGCGGTTCGCCGGAGAGGTCCTCCCCGCAGGCGAAGAACCTAACAAACGCCCGGCGCTGTTGCGTGACGTGGTCCCGCATGGTCCCGCGCAGCATCGGATAGCGGGCCTCGACGGCGTCGAGCACCGAGCGCTGCGTCACCGCGCCCGCAACGTCGAGCTTTACCTCGCCCTCGAGCCGCGCGAGCGTCCGTAAATGTGCCGGGAGCGCCACTCGGATCATGGCAGCGTCTGGGCTTCGACCGACAGCACCGCCGGCAAGTCCCGGACGATGGGCGCCCACCGGTCGCCCGCGTCGGTCGAGCCGTACACCTGCCCGCCCGTCGTCCCGAAATACACCCCGCACGGCTCGAGCGCGTCCACGGCTAGCGCGCCCCGCAGCACATTGACGTAGCAGTCGCGTTGCGGCAGCCCTTGGGTAAGCGCTTCCCACTCGTTCCCGCCCGTCCGGCTGCGGTACACGCGCAGTTTTCCCTCGGGCGGGTAATGCTCCGAATCGCTCTTGATCGGCACCACGTAAAGGGTCTCCGGCTCGTGCGCATGAACATGAACCGGGAAGCCGAAGTCGCTCGGCAAGTTCCCGCTGACCTCCCGCCACGACTCGCCCGCGTCGTCGCTGCGCATCACATCCCAGTGCTTCTGCATAAACAGCACACCCGGACGCGAGGGGTGCATCACGATGCGGTGAACGCAGTGGCCGACCTCGGCCGTCGGGTTGGGGATGCTTTCGGATCGCAGGCCCCGGTTCATGGGCCGCCACGTCTCGCCCGCGTCGTCGGTTCGGAACACACCCGCCGCCGAAATAGCGATAAAGAACCGCTTGGGCTCGCTCGGATCCAGGATAATCGTATGCAGGCACATCCCCCCCGCCCCCGGCTGCCAGGACCGCCCTGACGGGTGCCCGCGCAGCCCGGCAAGCTCCTGCCACGTGCGGCCCCCGTCCACCGAGCGGAACAATGCGGCGTCTTCCACCCCGGCATAGACGTTGTCGGGATCGGTCAGCGACGGTTCAAGATGCCACACGCGCTTGAACTCCCAGGGGTGCGGCGTGCCGTCATACCACAGGTGAGTGCCCGGGGCGCCGGCGTAAGCGAAATCGTTGCCGACCGCCTCCCATGTCTGGCCGCCGTCATTCGAGCGCTGGATAACCTGCCCGAACCAACTGCTGGACTGCGACGCATACACCCGGTTCGGGTCAACCGGCGACCCCTTGAGGTGATAAACCTCCCAGCCCCCGAAGTGGGGACCGCTGATGTCCCACCGCTGGCGTTGGCCGTCCGATGTCATCACAAACGCCCCCTTGCGCGTGCCAACCAGCAATCGTATTGCGCTCATTGCAGCCCCCGCAGAGTGGTTTTCAGCACTTTGCCGGTCGCATTCCGGGGCAGGGCGGGCAGAATCACCACCTTCCGCGGAACCTTGTAATCGGCCAGTTTCCGCCGCACGAACTGCTGCAACGCCTTTTCCTCCAGCACGACCCCGTCATTGGCCGCGACAAAGGCAATCGGCTGCTCCCCCTTGCGCGCATCGGGCTTGCCGATCACCGCCGCCTCCTTCACCCCGGGAAACTGGTGCAGGATTTCCTCGATCTCGCGCGGATAAACGTTAATGCCGTTCACCAACAGCATGTCTTTCTTGCGGTCGGTGATGAAGTAATACCCTTCGTGGTCGCGGTAACCGATGTCGCCCGTCAAGAGCCAGCCCTGGCGCATGACTTTGGCCGTCTCCTCCGGCTGCTGCCAGTAACCCAGCATCACGTTGCCGCCCCGCACGCACACTTCGCCGACCTCGTTCGTCCCCAACTCCCGTCCCTCGTCGTCCTGGATGCTGACTTCTACGTTCGGGATGGGCAGGCCGATGGACCCCGCTTTGCGCGTCCCGTCCAGCGGGTTCTTCGTCACCACCGGGCTGGCTTCGCTCAAGCCGTATCCCTCGATCAGCGGGATGTGGAACTTCGCCTCGAACTCCGTCAGCACCTGCCCGGGTAACGGCGCCGAGCCACTGATAAAAAACCGCAAGGGCAGCGGACCCTGAATCGGCGCGTTCACCATGCTCCGGTAAAACTGGGGTATGGCCGGCAGGACCGTCGCTTGCCGCTGGAAAATCTCCTGCAACGCGTTCCGCACCGGGTGCAGCGATTTGACCAGCACCACCGACCCCCCCACCAGCAACGGCAACAGCAGCCCCACCGTCAGCATGTAGCTGTGAAAGAGCGGCAGCAGGACCGCAAATCGGTCGGTCGCCACCGTCTGCAGCACGATGCGACAGCTCTCCACGTTGTGCAGCAGGTTGCCGTGCGAAAGCATCGCGCCCTTGGGCTGGCCCGTCGTGCCGGAGGTGTAGATGATCACGGCCAGGTCTGACTCCGTGCGCTCGGGCGATGGCAGATTCTCGCGCCCTGGCTCCGGTTCCCCCAGTTGCTCGACTCGCCACAGCTTCAAGCGCGGGCGGGCGCTCTCCAGCGCGCGGTGATGCCTCCCCAGCTCGGTGTCCGTTATGAGCACGTCAATGCCCGCGTCGTTCAAAATGTAATTGACCTCGTCGGTCTTGAGGAAATTGTTGATCGGCACCACCACCGCCCCGGCCCGCAGGATGCCAAACAGCGACGGGATGAATTCAGGACAGTTCTTGAGCCACAGCCCGACCCGGTCGCCGGGTTTGACGCCAAACTGCTCTCGGAGGCGGTCCGAGACGCCGACGGATTGGCGCCACAGTTCGGCGTAAGCATACTCACGCTCGCCCCAGAACAAGGCGATTTTCTGCGGTTGCTTCCGAACGGATTCGGCAAAGGCGCCAGCCAGGTTCATGGTTCAAACACGGCCCAATGATGCGGGCAGCGTGTCGCCCGCGCGGCTCTTTACGGGGACTTAGCCAGCTCCGCGCAGGTGGCCTTCCAGAATTTCACGCACTCGGCGATCTCCGGCATCGAGTTCTCCCAATGGTATTCATACTCCACGCAGTAGGCGCCGTGGAAGTGCTGGCGCTTAAGCTCGGCCATTTGGCCTTCGATGTTGCCCACGCCGGTGCCCCAGGGCACGTCGTGCATCGCTCTGGCCTGGCTCTTCTTTTTCTTGCCCGTCGCCGCGGCATTGTCCTGCGCCTTGGGCTCTTCGGGCACCAGGTCTTTGAAGTGAAGGCAAATCACCCGGCCCTCTAGCTTCTTGAGGCACTCGACCGGATCAAGGCCGGAGCGGAGCCAGTGGCCGGTGTCGGCGCACGCGCCCATCAGCGGCGTCCGGCCTTTGATGGCCTCCGCGACGGTGTCCGGGTTCCAATAGCGCGAAGGCCGGGGATGGTCGTGAATCGCCACCTTCATGTTGTATTCCTTGCAGAGCTTCTCGACGGTGTCGAGGGCCTCAGGCACTGGCTCGGCGACCAGCGTGTCGGTGCCCATCTTCTTCGCGAACTCGAATACCTTCCGGCTCTCGGCTTCGTCGGGCGGCAGTTGGACGATGCCGATGTTCACCAGCTTGAGGCCCTTGGCCGCCATCGCCTTCTTAATCGCCTCGGCGTCCTTGTCCGAGAGTTTAACCGTCGGAACCATGTTGGTGCCATCCAGGCTCACGTTGCCGGACAGGCTCATGCACTTCAAGCCCAGCGCCGCTGTCTTGTCGATGCACTCGAAGATCGAGAACTTGCGGAAGGTGTAGGCATGAATGGCCAACTGCCAGCCAAGCTTGGCGGCAGGGTCTGCAACGCTGACAGCGTCCTGCGCCAGGACACCAGTGCTCACCAGGGCTGCTGCGGTCAATAATGATAGTTTTCTCATAACAATTTATCTCAGACTTTAGACTTTAGACTTTAGACTTTGGACTTCTCTCACACGACCGGCGCCCAGCCGCGCTCATACTCCCGCCGCCACAGCTTCATTGCCTCGGCATCCTTCTGAATGTGGCCGTTGGCCGGGTCGCAGTAAAGCTCGTGGCCGACCCGCCAGGCGATGTTTCCCAGGTGCAGCATCGTTACGCTCTTGTGGCCCTCCTCGATCGGGGAATTGGGCCGCTTGCCGGTGCGGATCGCCGCGACGAAATCCTGGAAGTGCAACTGGTCCAGCCGTATCCCGCTGGCGCTGACCGTGTTGGTCAGGTCGGCTTCCGCCTTCTCTTTGACCTCCTTGACCACCTTCTTCTTCTGGTCGAATACGGTGTAATGGTTGCCGTCCAGCAGAACGGCGCCTTTGGTGCCATACACCATCGCCCCGCGTTCGAGGCCTTCCACCGGGTATTTGTTACAGCTTCGCCCCTCCCAGCTAATCGTCTTCCGGTCGGCGTAATCCCAGCCAATGACTTGGGTGTCGGGCGTCTCCCAGTCATCCTCGAACTGGTAGCGGCCCCCGTTGGAGGTGACCCGCACGGGCCAATCAACCCCCAGTGCCCAGCGGCAGATATCAACCTCGTGCGTCCCGTTGTTGAGCGCCTCGCCGGTCCCCCAGTGCCAGAACCAATGCCAGTTGTAGTGGATCAGGTTGTCGCGATATGGCCGCCGCGGGGCCGGACCTTGCCACAGTTCGTAATCCAGCCAGCTTGGAACCGGCGCCGGCTTGCCGTGGCCAATGGACGCCCGCGCATTGTCATACCACGCGTGCCCGTAATAGGCCCGGCCGATGATCCCGTCATGGATCTCCCTGATCGCCTGCTGCATGTTCGGGAACGAGCGCCGCTGGTTGCCCATCTGAAAAATGCGCCCGTGCTTGCGGACCGCCTCGATCAGCAGTTCGCCCTCGTAAGGGTTGTGGCTGCACGGCTTTTCGAGATAGACATGCTTGCCGGCCGCCAGCGCCAGAATCGCCATCGGCGCATGCCAGTGGTCCGGCGTGGCAATGGTGACCGCGTCCAACGATTGGTCTTCCAGGACCTTGCGAAAATCCTTTGCTCCCTTCGGCTCCGCCTTTTGCTGCTTCGTCGCCGCCTTTATCCCGCTGGCGACCGCCCGCTCGTCCACGTCGCAGATGTAAGCGACCTCGACGCCCGGCAAGCCGGTCAGGCATTCGATATGGGCCATGCCCCGCCCGTTGGTGCCGATGACGGCCACGGTCAGTTTGTCATTGGGGCTGAGCTGGCGGACAACCGGCACAGCGGCCCTCGCGGTGGACCCGATAAAGTTGGCCAGACTGACCCCGGCTGCCGCAGTACTGGTCAGTTTCAGGAAAGCCCGACGATTGATCGAGTCGCGCATAAACGTTGGCCCATAGTGATGCCCGTTGCCCGCCGCCTTTCAAGCCGAAAATGCGCCCCGCGAATCAGAATTTTTGCGTGGCAGTTCGCCTCCTCAGCAGGCACACTCAGGCACCATCAACCATCAACTCATCACAACATGAAATACTCCTACGAACAACTCGCCGGCATGATCGACCATTCACTTCTGAACCCGACGCTGACGGACCGGGAACTGGAGGACGGCTGCCGGCTGGCGGCCCAATACGGCGTCGCGTCGGTGTGCATCAAGCCGTACTACGTCAAACGCGCCGCCGAGCTGCTCAAGGGCACGGGGGTGAACGTCGGCGCGGTGGCCGGCTTCCCGCACGGGTGCAGCCCCACGGAAGTCAAACGCTATGAGACCGAAATCGCGTGCCGCGATGGCGCCACGGAAATTGACATGGTCATCAATATCGGCAAAGCGCTCAGCGGCGATTGGGAATACGTCGAGCAGGAAATCAGCATTATCTGCCGCCAGGCCCATCAAGCAGGCGCGAAGGTCAAAGTCATCTTCGAGAACGACTACCTCGCCAAAGGAGGCGCCGGCCTGAGCAGCGACGATCTCAAGCGCAAGCTCTGCCGGATTTCCGAGCGCGCCGGGGCTGATTGGGTGAAGACCTCCACCGGGTATGGCTTTGTCAAAGGTCCGGACGGCAAATACAGCTCCCAGGGCGCCACGGAGTCGGATTTGAGGCTGATGCGCGCCTCTTGCACTGCGAAGGTTCAGGTCAAAGCCGCCGGCGGGGTCCGCGACCTCGACAGCCTGATCCGCGTGCGCGATCTGGGGGCGTCGCGTTGCGGCGCCGCTGCCACGGCTGCGATGCTCGACGAATACAAGAAGCGCGCGGACTCCGAGAAGGTGGGCATCATCCCGAATGCATCCGGAGCGACCCTTGGAACCGGTGGCGACTAACGTTGAGCTTCGCGTCCTGGCCGTTAGACTTTACCCGGAAGCTCAGGTGTGGTATGGTGAGAGGAGTGCCCCCGGAGAAGTTGCAGAAGTGGGCTGTGTACGTAGGCGACCACATAGACCTTCTGGCCGATTCCCGCGCGCAGCAGGCGCTTTTCCTCCGGCTCGCCGAAGACTGGTCGAGACGTGAAGGGACGAGTGCGGACAGGTGTTCTGCCGAGAATGGTTAAGGGCTGTGGCATGTTTTGGGCTCCTCTGTTGCGCTGGTCATCAAGATGCCTCTTGCCGTCATTGGGGGGAACCCCCCGCTTTGCCGGCGCTCGCCTGCTCCGGATACTTCGTGGCGAACTTCTTCTTCAACTGCTGGATGTCGTTGTCCAGGGTTTGTTTCTCCGGCTGGTAATGCCCCGGAAACTGCTGCTCCAGCCGCTCAGACAGTTGCTGGAGGTGCTCGATGTAGGCGATGGCCGCCTGCCGGGAATGCGGCGCCGCCGAAATGCGAGTGAACTGTTCCTGCACCGCGTTGAAACCCGTGCTACGGCTCCCGTAAATCAACATCCCCGGATACGCCTCCATCAGATCTTTCAGCACCGCGCGTTGCGGCGCCGTGTCGGCAAGGTGGAGAATGGCCTGTCCCACCGAACGGCTGGGATCGTAAGCCGCCGGATTCCAGGCATAGTCCAGGCAGGTGAGAAGCGGGATGCGGTTGATCTCGTTCTGTTTGCACATTGGGTTGCTCATGTAGCCGTCCACGACCTCGCAGAGGTCCGGGTCTCGGTCAATGACGGGGCCTAAGTGCATGGTGGGGCAGTTATCGTTGACCGGGTAATTGTCCCACAGGAACATGCGATGCCCGCCGATGCTGCGGAATGTCTCCGCCCCCTTGCGCGTAATCCGTCCGACGCCCGCATCCCCCGTCCAAAACAGGTACACGTCCTTATCCAGCTCACGGGCCAGCGTTTCCAGATAGGGCTTCTGCTCCTTGCCCGTCCCGTCGCCCGAGTAATAGGTGGGGCAGAAGATCATCTGCGCCTCCGGGTCCTTGGCGCCCAGGCGATGAAAGATTTCGTTGACCACCCGCGCCTGGCTGGAGGCGTTGATGCCTTCGGTGATGTCGTCCAGCGAGATGTTGAACCATTTCACGCCCAGGCCCTGCATCCAGGCGTAATGTTTCCAGAGGAGGTCCACGCTCTCCGGGGCGTTATCATTCACCATGCGCTTGCTGGCGATGTTGGGATTCATGCTGAAACAGAAGAGGATGCCGTGCTTCTGGCACTCGCGGACGACCTGTTCGTAGGCTTTCTTCTTGGTTTCGGGCAGGTCCTCCCACCAGCGGTTGGCTTCTTTGGCGCCCCAGTCCGGGTGGTTCTCCAAGTCGAACATCGACAGGTAACAGTTCATCAGGAAGTTCAGCTTGAACTGCGCCAGGCACGGAATCTCCGCCAGATATTGTTGCGGCGTCCACATCCAGCCCTTGGTCCCGCGGAACTTGAACCCGGGCGGCTTGCCTTCCGGCAGCGGCTGGGGGAATGGGCGCTTCTCCGCAGGCAGCGTCACCCAGAAATCTTTGTGGAGGTCACGGCGGATGGCATGGTTCACCTGCTCCCCGTCAATACTCGAGCCGAACGGATCTTTGGCCCCGCGCTGGAACTCCGCGCCCGTGAAATGCGCCAGCGCCTCCGGCCTCAGTTCCGCGGCCCCTGTACACAAGACCAGGGGCAGGGACAGCATGGTTTGCAGAAACAGTGTTGCGAGTTTCATAATCAAGAGTTTTGGATTTCAGCCTGCCTCGGGGAAGGTTGATCTTGCCGTTGGGCGGTGTTGTCGGCCAGCATGCGCCGCAACAGCCAGAAGCCCAGCCCGGCGCAAAAGGCGATGCTGGCGCCGAACCGGGACCAGTCCCCGACATAAACCGCATTGGTGGCCAGCACCAGTCATAGACACAGGCCGGCGATTTGTCGAGCATGTCGTTCTTGCAGCTCCAAAAATAACAGTTGCTACTCGTTGAGGGGCTGGTATGTTGCCCAGCCCTTTCGGGCAGGCTGGGCGAAGAACCGCGCAGCGAGCCGGAAAGAGGTGAACGGCCTTAAATGTCCTGCGCCGATGGGCGCGGGGGGCCATAACAACACTAAATTCAATCCCGTGTTCCGCGGGATGGTGCGCCCTTAGGGCGGACTCTTAACCAAAGGAAACTTGTGATTAGTATCGGAGTTAAGGAATTGCTCGATGCCGGGGTCCATTTCGGACACCAAACGAAGCGGTGGAACCCCAAGATGAAGCCGTTCATCTTTGAAGCCCGCAACGGCATTCACATCATCGACCTGACCAGGACGATCAACCAGTTGGAAGCGGCGTGCAATTTTATGGCCAGCGTCGTGAGCCGGGGCAACAAAGTGCTGTTTGTCGGCACCAAAAAGCAGGCGCAAACGGCGATCAAGCAAACTGCGAAGGAAAGCGGGCAGTTTTATGTCATTGAACGGTGGCTGGGGGGCACGCTGACGAATTTCGCGACCATCAAACGCTCCATCGCGCGGCTCAAGCAGATCGAAAAGATGGAAGCCGATGGCACGATCAACCATTACGTCAAGCAGGAACAATCGGTGATTCGACGCGAGGCCGCGCGGCTGTTGAAGTTCTTCGAGGGGATTCACGAGATGGATAAGCTGCCGGGCGCGCTTTTCGTCGTGGATATCAAGCGCGAGCACAACGCGGTCGCCGAGGCACGGCGGCTCAAGATGCCCGTCGTGGCGATTGTCGATACAAACTGCGACCCGGACCTGGTGGATTACCCGATCGCCGGCAATGATGACGCCATCCGGTCGGTGCGGCTGATTTTGGCCCTGATCGGGCAGACCGTGACGCACGCGCAGGCGGAATACCAGACGAAGTACGCGCGCCGCAAACCGGCTGAAGAAGCCGCGTCCGCAGCGCCCGAGCCGACGACGGAAGCCGCGCCAGTTGCCGCGATTCAGGCCCCGGCAGCCCCGGTCGAGACGGCGGCTCCGCCGGCTTAGCTTTTACCGGGAGCGCAGGGCGACCACAGGGGTCTGGTCCGCGTTCCCGCATGACGATCAATTAGCGACTCTCAACTCTCAATTATCAACGAAGGACTCTGTGTATGGCTGAAATTAATGCGGCACTGGTTGCCAAACTGCGCGAAATGACAGGCGCGGGGATGATGGAATGCAAGAAAGCGCTCACCGAAGCCAAAGGCGACGTGAACGCGGCGGTGGATGTTCTGCGTAAAAGGGGCGCGGTCACCGCCGGTAAAATATCCGCGCGGGAGGCCCGGGAAGGTGTCATCGCCCAATACATCGCCCCGGGCGGGCGCGCGGGGGTGCTGGTGGAAGTGAACTGCCAGACGGATTTTGTGGCGCGCAACGACCTGTTCCGCGCTTTCGCCGACGAAGTGGCCAGGCGGCTCGCCGCCGATCCCAAGGCGAACCTGGAACCGGAGCGCGAGGCGGCGGTGGCGAAGATTCGGGAGAACATCAAGATTCCCCGCCACGCGCGGATGGAAGTGGCCGGCAATGGGATGGTGGCCGCCTACATTCACACGGGCGCCAAGGTCGGCGTGCTCGTGGAAGTGGGCGCGGGCAAGGAGGCGACGGTGGCGAACGACGAGTTCAAGCAGCTCGTCAAAGACATCACGCTGCAAATTGCCGCCGGCCATCCCTACACCGTCTCGCGCGACCAAGTGCCGGCCGACGTGCTGGCGAAGGAGAAGGAAATCGCCGCGGAGCAGTTCAAGAACAAGCCGCCGCAGGCCATCGCCAAGATCGTGGAAGGCAAGCTGGAGAAGTTCTACCAGACCTACTGCCTGGTCGATCAGGGCTTCGTGAAGAAGAACTCGGAGATTTCGGTCAAGGAGCACGTCGCATCCGTGGCCAGGCAGTTGGGCGACGAAGTCACCATCCGCCGCTTTGTCCGGTTCCAGATCGGCGAGGCGGCGACCGCCTGAGCGGGAGTGGCCTCTCGAACGGCTGCTCAAGAAATAAAAGGCAGGGTTCGCCTTACGGCCTTGGCAGGCGAGTGGTTCTCGGATAGAGTGGCCCGAAAGTCGCGGGACGCCGCTTCGCTGGCCCGAATCTGAACGAAGCGCGGCGCGCCCCCGGACGAAACAAAGCCATGACCGATCAAACGTGGACCAGCCGCCGCCGCGTAACGGTGGCGCTTAATCACCAGGAGCCTGACCGGGTGCCGTACGACCTGGGCGGCACCATTCTCACCGGCATTCATCAGCGGGCCTATCGCCGGCTGCGGAAACACCTCGGCCTGCCGGAGGTCGAGGTTGAAATCGAGGACCCCATCCAGCAGCTCGCCCGGGTGCACGAGGATGTGAAGAAGAAGCTGCAAGTGGATGTGTGGGGCGTCAATCCGTCCAAGCCGCGGGGCATCAGCGTGCTGCCGTGGAGCGAAGACGGTTACGACAAGCTGGTGGATGAATGGGGTATCGAATGGTGGAAACCGCAGGACGGGGGCTTCTATTACGACATGCGCCGGCACCCGCTGGCCGAGATCAACACTGTGCCGGGTCTGGCGAAATACAAATTCCCCGACCCGCTCGACCCGGGGCGTTACGAGGGCATGGCCGCGCGCGCCAATGAATTGATGAACCGCAAGCAAGTCGCTTACGTGCTGGGGCGCAACGCGCCCGGCATCTTCGAGATCGCCCTCTGGATGCGCGGGTTCGAGAATTACTACTGCGACCTGGTGGCCAACCGGCAGTTTGCCGCGGCGCTGCTCGACATCATCATGGAAGTGAAGATGAAGTATTGGGCGCGCGCGCTCGAACTGCTTGGCCCAAACGTGATGATCATCTCTGAGGCCGATGATCTCGCGAGCCAGGATCGCTGCCTGGTTAGCCCCGAAATCTACCGCCAGCTCATCAAGCCCCGGCACACGAAGCTGTTTGCCTTCATTAAGAAGCGCGCCCAGGTGCCCGTGAAAATCTTCTACCATTCCTGCGGGGCCATCTCGCCTCTCCTCCCGGACCTGATCGAGTCGGGCATCGACATCCTGAACCCGGTGCAGGTAAGCGCCACGGGCATGGACACGAAGGAGTTGAAGAAGAACTTCGGCAAAGACCTGACCTTCTACGGCGGGGGCGTGGACACGCAACGCGTGCTGCCGCACGGCACCCCGCAGGAAGTGCGCGACGAGGTGAAGCGGCGCATTGACGATTTGGCCCCCGGCGGCGGCTTCATCTTCAACACCGTCCACAACATCCAGGCCGACGTGCCGCCGGAGAATATCGTGGCGATGTGGGAAGCAGTGAGGGAATACGGCGTTTATCGCAAGTGAGCGCGCTAAAGGGTTAAAGAAGTTAAATGAGTCAAATGAGTTGCATCGCTTGCACGAGTGACACAAGCTGCCTCAGCGGCAACAGGGGAGGCGGCGAGCCCACCACCGAGGGTTGAGGATGAAAGATGGAAGAGGGCACCTGCGGCGGCCGGTCGCGTTGGGCTTCTGCGTTCTTCTTGGCATGGTTGCGCCCACAGCGGCCGCAACCAACGACCCCTGGGCCATAGACTTCCGGTATGCGCCGCCGTCGTGGCAGACCGCCATTTGCCTGCCCGACGACTGGCAGAAGACGCTGGTGGGCAAAGATGGCAGTTTGCTCTACGATTATCCGGGAAACTACGCGGGATTCGGCACCCGGATCACCTTTGGATTGCCGGGCGAAACCCAGTGGCTAAAGCAGGAACTGGCGTCGCCGCGCGTGCCGATTGTCCGCACCGTCCAGCGCAACGGCGACGTGGAGATCGTCGCAGAGACGTTTGCGCTCGCGCCGCCGCTGGCTGCGCCTAGGCGCGAGGCGGAGCTTTTCCTTGAGCGGATTGATTCCCAGGTCGCGCAAACCGGTTGGGCGGCCCCGCCTGCGGGGAGCGATCCGGCCTTTTGCAACGCGGCCATCGGCTTTGGGCATCCGATTCAGTATCGCTTCAAAGCCGGGAAGGCTGCCCGCTATACCGTCGTGTTCGGGCTGTGCGAAGGCTACCATGCCCAACCCGGCCAGCGCATTCTCACCCTCCAGGTTGAAGGCAAGTCGCTCCGCACCGTGGATTTGGTCGCCGAGAAAGGGCGCAACCAGCCGGAAGTGTTCTCCTTCCCCGCGCGCGACGAGAATGGCGATGGTTGGATAGACTTGGCGGTGGCGGCGGCGGAGAATTCGCCAGACCAGAACACGATTCTCAACACGCTCTGGGTCTTTCCCGGCTCGGACCTGCCTCCGAAGGAGCAATTGCTTGCCGGCCAGAGCGCCCGGCTGCCGCTGGCTCACATTGACTGCGGCGCGGATTTAGCCTTGGATAAAACACCGCGCCACGATCTGACGCTCATCCGGCTGCGCAACACGGGGACCAGCGCGGCGCACGTGGCGCCTGCCCTGACGATCGAGAGCGCCTCGCCCATCGCGCTGGATGCTTTCCGCCAGCGCGTGCAAATCGGTGGCTGGACCGGCCTGGCCTGCTCCCGCAGCATCGTCGCCATGGAGAAGGGCGGAGGACGGGCGGTGTTGCACTTTCCGAAAACACTGATTCCGGCTCATGCCGAGGAAGCCATTTCCTTCGTCGTGGCTCGGGGCCGCAACGCGGCCGATGTGCCGGTTGACCTCGCACAGGCCGAGTCGTTGCGCGGCAAGGCCGAGCGCTTTTGGCAAACGGCGCCTCTGCCCTACGACCGTATTGAAATCCCTGATGCCGGCGTGCAGGCCCTGCTGGACTCCTCGATCCGCAACATTTACCAGGCGCGCGAGATCAAGAAGGGCCTGCCCGCGTTCCAGGTCGGGCCCACCTGCTACCGCGGGCTGTGGGTGGTCGATGGCTCGTTTCTGCTGGAAGCGATGACTTATCTGGGCCGCGCCAACGAGACGCGCAACGGCGTGAAATACCTAATGAGCTTCCAGCGCGAGGATGGCAGCTTCATGCTAATAGACGGGCATTGGAAGGAGACCGGCATCGCTCTCTGGGCGATTACCCGGCACGCGCGTTTGACCGGCGACAAGGAGTGGCTGCGCGAGACCTGGCCCAGCGTCGAACGCGGCTTTGCGTTCATTCGCAAAATGCGCGGGATGCCGGCCGCCGAGGCGCCGAACGCGCGGCTGATTCCGGATGGGTTCAGCGACGGCGGCCTGGCGGACAAGGTGCCCGAATACACGAACATCTACTGGACGATGGCCGGCCTGCGCGCGGCAATCGAGGCCGCTCGCTGGCTCGGCCAAGCGGAAGAGGCGGAGGACTGGCAAAAGGAATGCGACGATTTTCTCCGGACCTTCCGCCGCGCTGCCGAGCGCGACACACGCACCGATGCGCACGGCAACCACTACGTGCCGATTCGGATGCACTTCGACGAACACACCCCGCCCCAAAAGGCGCAGTGGGCTTTCCTGCACTCGCTCTTTCCGGGGAAAGTCTTCGCCGCCAACGATCCGCTGGTGCAAGGCAACCTGGCGATGTTAAAGGCTGTCGAGAAGCAGGGCTTGGTGCAGGACACCGGCTGGCTGAAGGACGGCATTTGGACCTACTTCGGGTCGTTTTACGGTCACGCCTGGCTTTGGCTCGGCGAGGGCGATAAGGCCGCGCGCACGCTCTATGCCTTCGGCAACCACGCTTCGCCGCTGCTGGCGTGGCGTGAGGAACAGATGCCCGTCGGCCAGGGGGACCAGGTCGTCGGCGACATGCCGCACAATTGGGCCAGCGCCGAATTCATCCGGCTGGTGCGGCACTCGCTGATTCTGGAGCGCGGGAACGAGTTGCACTTGTTCGAGGCCATGCCGGCCAAATGGGCCAGACCGGGAGCCGTAACCAGGGTGCGAGACATTGCCACCGAGTTTGGCCAGATCTCGTTCGAGTTCCGCGTCGCCAGGGACGGCGCCAGCGGCATCCTGAAACTGACCCCGCCGCAACGCACGCCGCCTACCCGCATCGTGCTGCACCTCGACCACTGGTCGGGACAAACCGGGACAGTGGACTTGCCCGTGCGAGGCCCGAGCAAGAAGACAGTCAATCTGCCTCGCGGTCTTGAGCAATAGCAACGTGGCATTGCGGAACCGACGTTATAATCCAGTTCGCTGCTGCCATCGGCGGTCGTGCCGGGCTGCGTGCAGAACTGCCGCCACAACCACGACGTGCTCAGCCTCAAGGACCTCGTAGATAACGCGATAAGGAAAGCGTTCAGGGTAGCGCCAGCGAATATTCTTTCTCGGGTGGCGGCGGGAGTTCAGCAGGGGATTTTCTTCCAGCGCGTGCCAAACCCGGATGACCTCCTCCACGAATTCGGCTCCCAGCCCCGGCTGCCGCGCCTCTTACCAAACGGCGGCTTCGGCTATGTCGTGCTCGACCTCCGGGCGAAACTCGACGGCCCAGCTCACTTGACGAACCGGGAGCGGAGGCGCGTCTCCATTTCTCTCAGCGGGACAGCAGACTTGGGAGCGCGGCGATGATCGGCCAGGCGTTGTTCCACCACCGTCTCGTCTTCCGGCAAGAGTTCTTGATCGTCCAACTCCACCGCACGACGGACGAGCAATTGCCGCTGATGAACCGTCAGCAATGGCAACTCGGCGAGCACTTCGTTAAAGCTCATGCCAGCAAGGTACTCCGCCTCCGCCAGCTTGTCAGCCTGAAACTCACTTCTCCTGATTGTTCTCCGCGGCACCCACTCTGAAATCACGCAGGCTGTGCACCGGCTTCGCGCCCCCTCGCAGCAAAGCCGCTTCGAGTTGGTAGTCTCCGGGCTCAATCGGAACGGCGCATGAAAAGCTCAAATTGGTTTGCCCCAGCGCAGCTACTTCGCAGGGGCGGGATTGTTCCATAAGCGGTTTCCCGCCGCGCAGAATGCGGAAACGGACTTTGCCGTTCCATTCCCGGTAGAGATCGTTAATGACGACCACCGGCACATTCAGTTCCTTGCCAGCCGGCAGTTGGGCGCGCCACTCGTCAATCATCAATCCCACCGGCGCAAACGCATCGGCCATGTAGTGCTGGAACTCCGGCTCGAACTTCAGCTTCTCGATGTCGATGAAGTTGTCGCAAGTCTGGCCATTGGTCCGCGAATAGCCGAGGCCGCAAAAGTGCAGCACGCCCGCGCACGCGCGATGCGCCCGCCAGAACTCGGTGAGCGCCGCGAGGTAGCGGGCAGACAGGTGCCGCCGTTGGGCCGCCGTGGCGTCGGAGCCCAGCAGGTTTTCATACACCTGCCGCGAAAGGGTTGTCGGCGAACCATCGCGGTTCAGCCACAGCCAATCATACTCATTGATGATAATGGGATTCCTTGCGCTGTTCTGAATCGCGTTGCCCTGCGGCACGCCGGAGACGCGGGCCAGTCCGGACAACTTAAAGTTGGGGTTGTGGAACAGGTAGGGATGCGATTCGAAACTGTCGCCCGGCGACTGCGGTTGGCCGTAGCCGTTGTCCCACGGACGGTTCGAGAGGTCGAGGCCGCGCACCGCTTGGATGGCCTTGCCGGTTTCCTTGGTGACGGACTCGTTTTGCGCATCCCAGACGGCGACGCAAGGATGGTTCCAGCGCTCCCGCATCCATTCGGTGTATTCCTTGACCAAATCGTCGCTCTTCAATTCAGGCGGCCATTTGTTCTGCCCATACCATATTGGAAACTCGTCCTGGATCAGAATGCCTTCCTCATCGGCGATGCGATACCAGAACTCAGGCGGGAAACCGATGCAATAACGCAGCGCGTTCCAATGCATGGACTTAAAGGCGCGATGCAGCCGCCGCACCCAATCTTCCCGCCAGGGATGGTCGGCGCACTGCGGGTCTTCAAAGAAACGGTACAGCGTCACGTTGCTGCCACGCAGGAAATACGGGCGGCCATTCAGCATCGCGCGGCCGGTGTCATGGTCCAGGCGAAACTCCCTCATGCCAAAACGGGTGCGCAAGGTGTCGGCGCCGGTGCTCGTTTCCAGCTCGTATAGAAAGGGGTCCTCCGGCGACCATAGCCGGCAATGCCGGACTGGAATCCGCATCTCCACGGGCTGCTCGGCGTTGCCGTCGAGTGTGATCTGTTCCGAGACGCCCTCGCTGGCGAGCCTCCCGGAGCGCGCCTCGCGCACCTTAAAGCGCAATTGCGTGCTGGTCTTCGGACCGGTATTCCGCACGACCGCCTGCACGCGAATAGTTTGGTTGGCAATCTCGGGCGCGACCTGCACGCGGACAATGTTTGGCGTCCCGGACAGAATCAATTCGACCGAATCGAATATTCCTGGGATGTAGCGGATTTTCTCGAAATCCCAGCCTGAGGCAACAGTGGGTGGCAGGGCCTCGCGCGCGGCCCCGACGCGAACAACCAGTTCGTTCACGGCCCCATTGCCGCGCAGGGCTGGTCGCGCATCGAAATAGCCGGGCGTGAAGCTGGGCAAATGCTCGCCCAGCAGAACGCCGTTCAGGAAGACGCGCGAACCGTAAGCCGCTTTATGCACCTTCAGCAGCGCGACGGCGGGCACTTCCCCTTTGACCTGGAACGTGCGCCGATACCAAAACGCTTCACGCCTCGGGCTCTTCTGCCCGACGTCGGCGAACGGAGGCCGGGCTTCATCGACCAGACCGGGCACAGGCACATGGTGGTCGAATTGCGGCGGCGCTGAACTCATGTTTCCTTCCGCAATCTGCCACTGGCCATCGAGAGAAATGACGGCCCGGTCACCGAAGGCGTGCGTGAGGCCCGCGCCAAGCGACAAGCAGACCAGGAGTCCGGTTGGGCAGAGCATTTTGAGTCTATTCAACTTGTTCATAGAGCGGCTCTTGATTAGCACCTCACGCCGTCGTCTGTCAGTCGAAATAATGCCCAGAAAGCGTGCCTTCGCTGGAAAAAATGGGAGGAAGGGAGCTTCGGGGCTGCGCGGTTGAGCGGTTGAGCAAAGCCATTGACGACCGCAGCCCTGCCTGAGAAAGTGCGGCCCATGCCAGTTGCCCCTGCGCCTGCCAGCCGACCGTCTGCGACGGTTCAGACGAACCTTTCCTACCTCATCCCCATCTGCCTCGTGGCCACGCTCGGCGGGCTGCTCTTCGGGTATGACACGGGCGTCATCTCCGGGGCCATCGAATTCCTCACAGCTCGCTTCCACCTCGACGTGGTGATGAAAGGCTGGGCGTCGGGATGCGTGCTGATCGGCTGCGCGACTGGCGTTCTGATCGTTGGGCCGATCTCGGACCGGTTCGGGCGCAAGCGGGCTTTGCTCCTCGCGGCGATGCTTTTCCTGACCTCCGCCATTGGCACTTCTCTCCCACGGGACATCTGGACCTTCATTCTGTTCCGCTGGCTCGGCGGCATCGGCATCGGCATCGCTTCCATGTCCACTCCCATGTACATCGCCGAGATTGCCCCGGCGCACCTGCGTGGCCGCCTCGTGTCGGTCAACCAGATCGCCATCGTAGGCGGCATCCTGGTCGTCTATTTCGTCAATTACTTCATCGCCCGTTACGGAGACCAGGCCTGGAACGAGACCGTCGGCTGGCGCTGGATGTTCGCCAGCGGCATCTTGCCCTCAATCGGTTTTGCCCTGCTGCTCCTCAAGATTCCTGAAAGCCCGCGCTGGCTGGTTGAGATGGGCCGTGCCGAGCAGGCCAAGACCATCCTCGCCAAAGTCGCCGGCGAAGACTTCGCCCGGGCTGAGCTTGCCAGCATCCACGAGGCGCTGTCGGCGGAGAGGGGCAATTGGGCCGAGCTGTTTTCCCGCGCCCTGCGGCTCCCGCTGGTGGTGGGCATTCTTCTGGCCGTCCTCCAGCAGGTTACCGGCATCAACGTCTTCCTCTACTTCGGCACCACTATCTTCAAGAACATGAGCGCCTCCACCGGTGTGGATGCCGGCATGTTGCAACAGATCGTCATTGGTGGGGCGAGCGCCCTGTCCACCGTTGTCGCCATCGCCACGGTGGACCAGTGGGGGCGCAAGCCGCTCATGTTTCTGGGGGCCGCCGGCATGGGGATCGGCCTGTTGGCGATGGGTGTCATGGCCCAGAACATCGCGGACCCAAGCGCCGTCAGCGGCTGGATGCTGTTGTTCATCATCATATACGTAGTCTGCTTCGGGCTCTCGGTTGGGCCGGTGACCTGGGTGATTCTGTCCGAGATCTATCCCACCGCCGTTCGCGGGCGCGCGCTGGGATTGGCCACGTTCTCCCTATGGATGGCCGACTACGCCGTCACGCAGACCTTCCCGATGATGGACGCGAAGAACTCGTGGTTCGTGCAGCGCTTCAATCATGCCTTCCCGTTCTACATCTACGCGGTGTTTTGCCTGGCGCTGATTCTGGTGGTCTGGTCGCTGGTCCCTGAAACCAAGGGCCGGTCCCTCGAGGAAATCGAGCGAAGCTGGAGCAAGAAGGAAATCCGAAACCCGAAATCCGAAACCCGAAGGCAATCAGAATGACCGAAATCCGTGAAATCCGCAATTCGCCGTTGACTTAAATGGGCGCCTCAGCTTAGTCTTGCCGCCAACGTTCGCAAATGATACTGAAAGGGCTCCTATGCCGGATCTGAAACAACTCTATGACTCGGTGGTAAGCGGTGACGCGAAAGCCACGCAGGCCATCACTCAACAAGCCCTTGCCGACGGGGTTGACCCGCTCAAGCTGGTCAACGAATACATGGTTCCCGCCATGGACGAAGTCGGGCGCCGTTTTGAGGCCAATGAGTATTTCGTGCCCGAATTGCTCATCTCCGCCCGCGCCATGAAGGCCGCCCTCGAACTTATCCGCCCGCTCCTCACGGCGCGGGGCGACCAGCCCCTGGGCCGCGTGGCCATCGGCACCGTCAAAGGCGATTTGCACGACATCGGCAAGAACCTCGTCGGCTCCCTGCTGGAAGGCGGCGGCTTCGAGGTCATCGACCTCGGCGTCAATGTGACCCCGGAGAAGTTCATCGCTACCGTCAACGAGAAGAAGGCCAACATCGTCGCCATGTCCGCCCTGCTCACGACGACTATGCCCGCGATGAAAACCACCATTGACGCCCTCAAGCAAGCCGGCGTGCGCGGCAAGGTCAAGGTCCTGATTGGCGGCGCCCCCATCACCCAGAAATACGCCGATGAGATCGGCGCGGATGGTTACAGCGAAAACGCCGTCGGCGCCGTCGCCCTGGCGAAGAAGGCCGTAAAGACGGCCTAATCCATTCTGCGGGAGGGCGAGCGTCCCCGCGAGCCCTGGTTATTATGCCTGCTCTGAGAAGTTTGGGCTCGCGGGGACGCTCGCCCTCCCAAGTAACGTAAGTTCTAGCCCCGTAGTCCAATGACGAGTCGAGAACGAGTGCTCGGTCATTTGGCAGGCCGCCCGGTGGATCGGCTGCCGCTCATGCCGATCACCATGATGTTCGCCTGCGTCCAAATCGGCGCGCGCTACCGCGATTACTGCACCGATTACCGCGTGCTGGTCGAGGGGCAGATTCGCACGGCGGAGGCCTTTGGCTTCGACTACGTCAACACCATGTCCGACCCCGCCCGCGAGGCGGCGGATTGCGGCGCGGTGGTGGAGTATTTCGACCACCAGCCCGTCGCCATCGTCGAAGACCAGGCGCTGCTGGCTGATAAAACCAGGCTCGCGTCGCTTAAAATCCCCAACCCCCTCGGCGGCGGCCGCATGTCCAACAGCCTCAAGGGGCTGGGCCTTTTCAAGGAGCGCGTCGGCAAAGACAAGATAATCGAGGGCTGGGTCGAAGGCCCCATTGCGGAAGGGGCGGACCTGCGGGGCATCAACACCCTGATGACGGATTTCTTCGACGACCCCGCATTTGTTCGCGACCTGTTCGCCTTCGTGATCGAGATGGAACTGCGCTTCGCGCACGAGCAATTGAAGGCGGGCGCGGATGTGATCGGCGTCGGCGATGCCGCCGCCTCTTTGGTCGGCCCGGCCATCTACGACGACTTGGTCTGGCCGTACGAGAAGAAGCTGGTGGACGGGATTCACGCCCTGGGCGGAAAAGTGCGCCTGCATATCTGCGGCAACACCCGCCGCATCCTGGAGGGGATGGGCAAACTCGGTTGCGACATTGTGGACCTGGACTCCCTGGCGCCCATCGCGGAAGCGCGGCAGAAGATGGGCCCCCACACGATCCTGCTGGGCAACCTGAACCCGGTGACGGTGCTGCGCAATGGCGACCCGGCGGGAGTCACTGCCGCCATCGCCGAATGTCATCGCCAGGCCGGGGCGCCGTTCATCGTCGGGGCCGGCTGCGAAGTGCCACGCGACACGCCCGCTGAGAACCTCCGCGCCTTGTGCGCCTACGCGCACAACCACCAGCCATAACCTGACGCCAGGCCGCCGCCCTCCGGCGAAAAAGCTTGCCGCGCCGCCCGGCCCGCGCGTTAATGCCGGCGCATGGCAGCGATTCCATATTTTGAGCCTGTTATCAACATGGTTGGAAAGGTTTCCATGTAATTAAATGGGCAGACTGCACGGCACGCCATGAAACTCGGCTACAAGTATTATCGCAACAATCTCATCACGCTTGCGATTTTGAGCGTCGCATGTCTCGGCATTTTCTGGGATCATCTTCGTGGCAAGGGCAATCCGAAGGACGAGCCAAGTGCGTTGATTCTGATCGCCGTTCTCATGCTCGCCGGCAATGTTGGCCTGTTCATCGCGATGCGTCGTGCCAAGAAGCGAGAGGACTCGGAACGCCTGCATCAGAGCACGGTATCTTCGCCCGAGGCTGGAAGACCACTTCTGCCACAGCCAGCACCACTTTCTGTCGTCCAGCGTAGGAGAGTTGTCGCGGTCTGCGCTTTATTGGCTCTCTCGGTGGCAGCTTTCGCTTGGAATTGGCACACGGTTCACTACTCAGGTTACTACGACAAGAAGATTGCGTTTGTCGCACCTCTTGCTCTGGTGTTCGCTGTTCTCTTTGTGATGTTCCGGGATGATCCTACGGTTCTTCAGAAGCCGATACCGCTCCGCGTTTGGGCGGCATGGGCACTTTCGGCAGCACTGGGTTTCTGTAACTGCTATGCGCTTTCACATCGCCTTTATTGAGCATCGGAAGCAGCCGTCTATTGCTTCAGCGCACGCGCTGATGACGTTTCAGTTTCATTTTGGGTGGCCCATGAGCGCGAAGGAGATGCAGTCGGTCAGCGACCATTCCTTGTCGGGTCGCTCGCGGTGCAACCGCAGTCCGGCTTCAAAGAGTTCGGGGGAAGCATAGACCAACTCGCAAACCGGGTCGGACCGGACATGCTCGATCAGCGCGTGGGCCGATGGGCGATCCTTGGGCCTGGAAAAGGAATTCACGCACTCCAGAAGGACGTATTCGGTGACGAGCAGCGGTTCGTTCAAATGCAGCGACCAGGCAACCGCGCGTTTGTAGAGGTGGTCGTCCGGCGTAAAGAGCGCGATGAAATAGCTCGTGTCGAGCAGGATCATGGCCTTTTGGGAAGTCCGTAAAGATAGTGGTCGTGCTGCGCCGCGCCGTCCGCCGGCCCGTCGGTCACGGGAAACTTGCGGGCCAAGGCGAGCAACCGCGCGAGCGGCTTGCCGGCTGTGGACGGCGGGCCGACGGGTGTCACTTGGACTTCCAGGGCGCAATTCACTGGCAGGTTTACCGGCTCGTCTGGAACCAGAACTTTGCCGTCAAAATGGACTCTAAGCGTCATAATCTGCGGTTAAGTTACCGCCGTTGACGGGCAGATGCGAGAGAGAAAAGCGACTTTTGGCGCGGGCGAAACTTTACACTGGAACTCATCTTCCCAATCGGGGCTATGCGCAGCCGAAGGAATGAAGATGCTGCTGCTCCTCGCCGATTCGCGAGGCGACATCTCTTTTGGTCACGCTGATTCCCGGGGTTCGGATTCCCTTCGGCTTTCGGTTCTCGGATTTCGGATTTCAGCCCCCGGCCCGCCGGGCTGCTGGCTTGTCAAAGCGGCTCCCCGTGAGTAGTGTCTGGTGATGCTAAGATCGTGTGTGTTTCTTTCAGCGCTGGTTGCGTGCGGCGTGCCCTCCGCACGGGCGGACACCGTCCAGTTGAAAGATAAGGCCGCCCTTACCGGCAAAGTCCTCGCGGAGAAGCCCGACCAGGTGGTCGTGGATGTTGGCTATACGGTGCTGGTCGTCCCGCGCAATCAGGTGGTGAAGATTCTCAAGGACGAGGCTGGCGCGCCCGCCGCCAAGCCGCCGCGCCGGCAAAAGGGCGCCGCCGCCAGCGGTCCCGCCGAGGTGGCTGAAGCCAAACCCGGTTTCTACTCGGCCCCCAACAAGCCGGCTCCCATCCGCACCGTGCGGGAGCTGGTGAACCAAATCGGGGAAGCCGTCGTCCAGGTGCGCACGCCGAGCGGCCTCGGCTCGGGTTACTTCCTCAACGAAGACGGTTTCCTGATCACCAATTTCCACGTCACCGAGAATGAGACCCAGATTTCAGTCGAGGTCTATCACCAGAAGGACGGCCAGCTCGAGCGCAAGACCTACAAGCAGGTTGGCATCATCGCCCTGAACAAGTTTGCCGACCTGGCGTTGCTGAAAGTCGAGGACAAAGAGGCTCCCAGGTTCAAGTTCCTGCCCCTGGGCAACGCCGACGCGCTGTCGGTGGGGGAGCGGGTGTTCGCGATCGGCAGCCCGCTGGGGCTGGAGCGCACGGTCACCGAAGGCATTCTCAGCACCCGGACGCGCGAAGTGGGGGGGCTGCTTTATTTGCAGACGACGGCGCAGATCAATCCCGGCAACAGCGGCGGGCCGCTCTTCAACCTGAGCGGTGAAGTGATCGGCGTGACGAACATGAAGGTTACCGCCGGTGAGGGACTGGGCTTTGCCATCCCGGTCGAGTCGGTCAAGTTCTTCCTCGATCATCGCGACGCGTTTGCCTATTCGAACGAGAACCCCGGCAATCCCTATCGCTACCTCGAACCGCCCAGCCACGCACGGCAAAACCGGGCGGAGGAGTAAGCCTGATTGATGAACCCTGACAACCCGTCGCCGCGCTGGGAGCCAGGCCCCGCGACGCAACACCTGAACCGCAAGGCCAAGGCGGACCCCTCACCCCGGCCCTCTCCTCATCCGATGGGGAGAGGGGGAACCGTCGGCAGATTTCTGGCGAATCAAGGTTCATGGGGACGGGGAATCGTCGGCTGCTCTCTGGCGATGTTGGCGGCTCTGTTCTCGCTGGTCCTGGCCGCCGGCGGCGCGGTTCCCGCGCCGGAACAATTGCTGCCCGACGACACGCTCATCCTGTTGACTGCGCCGGACTTCGCCAAGCTGCGCCAGATCTGCCAAAGGTCGCCCAAGGGCCAGCTCTGGAACGATCTCGCCATGAAGCCGCTTAAGGACAAGTTCCTCGCGCGCTGGCGGGAGGAAGTCGTCAAGCCCCTGGAACGGGACCTGAACGTGAGCCTCGACACCTATGCCAGCCTGCCGCAGGGTCAACTGACGTTTGCCGTGACCAAGAATGCCTGGCAAGGCACCGACGACCAGCCGCTCGGCTTTCTGCTCCTGCTCGACACGAGGGACAAGACCGATCTGCTCAAGACCAACCTCGCCGACCTCCGCAAGAAATGGGTCGGCTCGGGCAAGATTCTCAAGACGGAGAGAATCCGCAACCTGGAGTTCTCCGTCTTTCCCGTCACCACCAACGACGCTCCGAAGACCCTAAGCAAGTTCCTCTGGCACCCACCGGTGTTCCCGCAAGTCTCCGGCAGCGGCCCCGACATCAAACAAGCGCCCGTCAGCCCGACCGGCAAGGGGGACCTGCTGCTCGACACGCTCGCCGTCCTCCTGACCGCCAGCAAGGAACTGGTGATTGGCCAGGTGGACTCGCTGCTCGTAGCCGGCAACTCGACGAAGGGTGTGGAAAAGGTTGTCATTCGTCTCACCGGCGGCGCCGTGCCCGTGGTGGGCGACCTGGCCGCCTATCAAGCCAGCCAGCAGGGCCTCTTTCGCGACGCCCCGTTCTATGGCTGGGTGAATGTGAAGGCCTTCGTGGATACCCTGGGCCGCAAGCCGTCCGAGAACAAGGAGACCGACCCGGCCGACCCGCTTGAGCCTCTCAAGCCGGACAAACTCATCAACGGCATCGGATTGGCGGGTTGCAAAGC
>Ga0187872_10001190_pt1 | contig 27405 bp, 27 predicted proteins | sample June2016WEW_16_4_FD_132973 | JGI IMG/M metagenome (GOLD analysis project Ga0187872, IMG submission 132973) | Peatland microbial communities from SPRUCE experiment site at the Marcell Experimental Forest, Minnesota, USA - June2016WEW_16_40 | ecosystem: Environmental > Terrestrial > Soil >...
CGACGAGTGGAACTTACGACACCAAGAACGTGGGGAGCGGCAAGACCGTCAGTGTGACGGGACTGGCGATTTCGGGGTTGTCTGCGGGCAACTATACCCTGTCCAGCACTTCGACTTCGGGCGCCATCGGCGTCATCACGGCGCTGACGACCTCCTGTTGGCTGGCTTCGTCGGTGAATCCGTCGGGGCCGGGGACCAACGTAACGTTTACCGCTGCGGTGAATGGGGTGCCGCCGGCGGCGGACCTTCCGACGGGCAATGTGGTCTTCTCGGCCAACGGCGCGCCGTTGGCCACCAACGCGCTGGTCGGCGGCGGCATCAGCGCCAGCACAGCCTCGCTGCCGTTGGGCACGAACGCCCTGATGGCGCAGTATCTCGGCGATGGGAACTTCCTGGGCAGCACGGCCAGTGTGGCGCAGGTGGTGCAGGCCCTGGTCGCTCCCGGCCCGACCAACACGATATTGGGCATAGTGGACAACTCGGACGGGACCTTCACGCTGACGTTTGTGGGCACACCGCAAGCGCAGTATTACGTGGTGGCATACTCAGATTTGACCGCGCCCATGAGCAGTTGGGTGCCGTTGGCGGGGAGCACCAACACCGTCACCAACACCAGCGGCCTGTGGTTTTACACGGTGACGAATACGGCCACGCAGCAGTTCTATCGTTCGGCGGCTGTCCCCGGTCCGTGATCGGTTGCTGAAGCAGGATTCCGGGCGCCGTCACCTGCGCAGCGTCAACCGCGACATGAAGTTGTATTCGAGACTGCCTGGCGGGATTGGAATCCTAACCATACCCTGCATGTTGCCGCAGGGATTCTATTTTGTGCCTCGGCGGACCCTCGCGGAAAAACTTGCGCCGGAATTTGGTTGCGGTATATATTGTTCTCGCAATAAGGTCAGCAGAACAATGCCCGGATTAATTATATGAAAGATCGAAATCGTGTCCCGTCTCCTGCCCGCACGCGGCTTGGCGTTGCCTTGGCCGCCGGCGCCCTGTCGGGGCTCATGGCCCTGTCCGTCGCCGCGGCAGAGGTTAAACCCGCCGTTGATCCGCGTGCCGACGAACTGCTCAAACGCATGGGCGATTACCTCGGGCAGTCCCAGTTCTTCTCCGTGAGCGCCGAGGTTTGGCAGGACGTCCAACTCTCCAGCGGTCAACGCATCCAGGCAGGCCGCACCATCGAGTTGCAGGTGCGCCGGCCCAACCGGTTGCGCGCCGAGGTCCATTCCATCCGGCGCAATCGCGAACTAGTCTATGATGGCAAGGCCATCACCCTGCTCAATCGGGCCCAGAATTTCTACGGCACCGTCCACGCTTCCGGTTCCCTTGATGAAGCCATGGACCTCGCCTGCGAGCGATTCGGCATCACCATGCCGCTCGAGGATTTCATCCGGAGCGATCCCCACAAGGACTTGCTGCAAAAGGCCACTTCCGGCGCGGACATCGGACCGGTGACGGTGATGGGTGTGCCCTGCGAGCACCTGGCCTTTACGCAGGACAACATTGACTGGCAAATCTGGATCGAGAGCGGCGCCAGGCCGGTTCCGCGCAAATTTGTCATTACTTACAAGGATGAAGCCGATTCACCCCAGTACACCGCCATTTTCGCGGACTGGGATTTCACCACCAAGCTGCCCGACTTTGTGTTCCAATTCGAGCCGCCCGCGGGCGCTGCCAAAATCAAGGTGAAGGAAATAAAAGCCGAAAACCAATCTCGCAAAACGGAGGAAAAATGAACACGAACACTCACTTGGCCCATTCCATTTCCCGACGGAAGACCGGCCTCAGCCTCGCGGTGGGCCTGTCGGTGCTGCTGATCGCCCTGCCCTTGATCCACGCCCAACGCGGCGGTGCGCCGCGCGGCGGCGGCGGTGCCGCGGTAGCCGCCCGGCCCGTCGTTGTGGACCGCTCCAGTCATGGCAGCATTCGCCACGTTGATAGTCAGGTCGTCCAGCGCCCGGTCGAGGTGCGCCGTGAACCCGCGCGTGCCGTCGAACCCGCCCATCCCGTCGAAGTCCGCCACGAAGCCGTGCCCCGCCACGAGGTTCTGGTGCATCACGACGTGGAAGCCGATGTCCATCGCGCGCACTTATGGAATGACTTCGTTTTTGGCCGTCGCCTGGCGGTGCTGCCGCTCGGTTTCCTCGCCCTGCAGCTCGGCGGCGTGCCCTACTATTATTGCGACGGCATTTATTACCAGCCGGCCGATGGCGGCTACCAGGAGGTGTATCCGCCCGTTGGCGCGGCGGTTCCCCAACCGCCCGAGGGCGCCATCGAGATCGTGGCCGGCGGCCAGACCTATTATTACGCTGGCGGCGCGTTCTATCTGCAGCAGCCCGACGGCACCTGCGCCATCGCCCCCACCCCCCTTGGCGTCGTGGTCCCCGAACTCCCCCCCGGCGCCATACAGGTCTCGGTCAAGGGAAGCGTCGCTTACCAGTTCAACGGCATTTACTACGAACCCATCTTTGTAAATGGCGTAACCCAATACGAGACGTTCATGCCGTAACCCAGCGGGGAGGTCCAAAGGGGTTTGGGACGTGGCCCGTCGTCCGGTTATATTCGGGCACAAATTCGCACCATGTCCGCCAAAACGACCTTGCTGCTCGCCGCCGCTTTGGCGCTCTTTCTCGTATGAGAACCAAGCTTACAAGACTATTCGCCCCGCTGGTTGCAACCCTCCTCGCCGCTGGCCTTCTGCAGCCGCAAACGGCCAGGGCGGGTTTTCGTCCACCCGCCGTTCCACTGGTCACCTATAACCCGTTTCTTAGCATTTGGTCGGGTGCCGACCATTTGAACGACGCGAACACCAAACACTGGACCGGGCGCGCTCATTCACTGGTGAGCTTGATCCGTGTCGATGGCAAAACGTACCGATTGATGGGCGGTGAGCCGAAACCATTGCCGGCGTTCACGCAACAATCCGTTGAGGTTTTCCCGACCCGCAGCCTTTACGAATTCGAGGACGCCGGCGTCCATGTGACGCTGGCATTCATGCAGCCTGCGTTGCCGGACGACCTCGAGGTTTATTCGTGGCCGCTAAGTTACATCACCTGGAACCTCCGCTCTGCCGACGGGGCCAAGCACCAAATCGAACTCTATGACAGCACCAGTTCGCAGCTCGCCGTGAACCAGGCCGATGAACGGGTGGAATGGTCGCGCCAGGCGGGGGGCGGATTGGTCCTGTTGCGCGCCGGCACGCAGGCCCAGCCGGTGCTCGGCTCCTGCGGCGACGATCACCGCATTAACTGGGGTTACGCCTATGCCGCGGCGCCTGGCGGGCTGTCGAAATCGGCGATTGGCGCGAACCGGGTGCTTGAAACCTCCTTCGTGGAAAATGGCGGTCTGCCCGAGGCCAACGACACGCGCATGCCACGAGCGGCCAATGACGCTGAGCCGGTGCTGGCATTTGTGTTCGATCTCGGCCAGGTCAGCGGGGAAACCGTGCAGCGGCAGGTCATCGTGGCGTACGACGAAATCTTCGCCATCAAATACTTCGGCAGGAAACTGTTGCCTTACTGGGCGCGGAACGGTGTGAAGATCGAGGCACTGTTGCAGACCGCCTCCAGGGATTATCCGGAGCTTTTGGCGAGATGCGAAGCCTTCGATAAGGAACTGATGACGGACATGACGAAACTCGGCGGGGAAAAATACGCCCGGATCACCGCGCTTTGTTATCGCGAATGCGTCGCGGCGAACGGCCTCGCCGCCGACGCGAACCAACAGCCGCTGTTCTTCACGAAGGAAAACACGAGCAACGGCGACATTGCGACGGTGGATGTGTTCTTCCCGATGGACCCGGTCTGGATTTTCCTCAGCCCGACTCTGGCGAAGGCGTCGTTGGTTCACGTGCTGATGTACTCCGCGTCGCCGCGCTGGAAATTCCCGAACGCGCCGCACGATCTGGGCACCTATCCGCTCGTCTTCGGCCGGGATGACGGCGGCGAAGGGATGCCGGTCGAGGAAAGCGGCAACCTGTTGATTCTCTGCGATGCTATTGCACAGGCGGAAGGCAACGCCGATTTCGTCGCGCCGTGGTGGCCGCAGCTCACGCAGTGGGCGCAGTACCTCGAAAGATACGGCCTCGATCCGGAGCAGCAGCTTTGCACCGACGACTTCATGGGCCATCTGGCGCACAACGCGAACCTGTCCGTGAAGGCGATCCTCGGCCTCGCGACCTATGGCGATCTGTGCCGGATGCGCGGCGACCGCGAGCCGGCGAAAAAATACCGTGACCTCGCGAAAGCCGACGCCGAGCACTGGATGAAAGTCGCGGCCGAGGGCGATCACTACCGCCTGGCCTTCGACCAGCCGGGGACCTGGAGCCAGAAATACAATCTCGTCTGGGACCGCATTCTCCGCCTCAACATCTTCCCGCCGTCCGTCGCGCAGAAGGAGGTCGCGCACTATAAGAAGGTGATACTGCGCTACGGTGTGCCGCTCGATTCACGCACGCACCTGACGAAAACCGACTGGTCGTTCTGGAGCGCGACGCTCGCGGACAATCGGTCCGACTTCGAGGCCATCATTGCGCCGATTTACGATTATCTGAACGAGACCACCGTCCGGGATCCGATCGCCGACTCGTATGTGACGGACCAAGTCCAAAGCGGCGGCATGCACGCGCGCCCCGTGGTTGGTGGATTCTTCATTAAGATGCTGACCGATCGTGACCTCTGGGAAAAGTGGGCTGCCCGCGACCCACTCAGACCGGCGAACTGGTCGCCGCTGCCCGCGCCGCCGAAAATCAGCCGGGTCGTTCCGACCGAGCAGAGGTGGCGCTACACGACGCAGAAACCGGCCGATCATTGGACGGCCCCCGACTTCGACGCGACGGGCTGGAAAGAAGGACAAGCCGGTTTGGGAACGCATCCGCCGGGATTTGTCCAGCACACGCTGTGGACCAGCGACGACATCTGGCTGCGCCGGGAAATCACGCTGCCCGAAGGCGAGCATCCGAATCTGCAATTCCTTTCCTATCACGACGAGGACGTTGAGATCTACGTCAATGGAATTCCCGCCGCACACGAGGGCGGATTCACGACCAGTTACGTGCTGCTCGAAATCTCGCGCGAGGCGCGGGCCGTGATGAAACCCGGCGCGAAGATCACGGTTGCGGCACATTGTCATCAAACGACCGGCGGCCAGGGCATCGACATCGGACTCGCCGACGTTACGGAATGAGGGCTGTGCCGGGCCAGGACTTTCACGCCCCTTGACATGACCAGGGTTTCCCCACACTCTCAGAACCCGATGAACAGAGTGCAGTTCGTGGTCTTAAACTTGGTGGGCGGGGCTTGCGGCCTCCTCATCATCTGCGATCTGGTCTTGGGCGCGCTCAATGGCCGCCTCAACCAGTCCGTGGCGGCGACGCGCAACCAATTTGGCCAGGCGCAACAAATCCAAAACACGGCGCAAAACCTGATTTTGCGCATTGCACAGGTTGGGCAGACCGATCCGGCCTTGCGTGAGTTGCTGGCAAAACACGATTTCAAGGTCAACCTCAACACCAACAGCCAGACCCGGCCATCGCCATGAACGCGGAGAAACAGAAGACTTTGACGGAATCGCCCCGGCGGAACCCGTTTTGGGCTTGCTTCGTGGTGTTCTCGCTGTTGGCTGGCGACTATGGCTACCGCCTGGTAAATCTGGTGGACCAGCGGGAGCAACTGAATCAAGCCGTGCTCATGCAAGCGCAAAACGCAGGCGCCCTGGCCCAAGCGCGCCAACTGGAAGCTCGGCTCGAATCCCTCTCGCTGGAGTTGCTGCAAGTCGCCAAGACCAATGCGGCTGCAAAACAAATCGTCCAGGATTTCAATATCCAGTGGAACCCTGGTCCAGCCGTGTCGGTCCCTGCCCCGGCCGCCGGCACCCAACCGAAATGAACCGCTTGGATGTCGTTGGCGCCCGGCTCGCCGGTTGGCTGCGTTCCGCCTGGCTGGCCTTCGTGTTGATCTCCTTTTCCGCAGGGTGTCTGGGAGCCGAACCCGGTTCGGCGACGAACGCCGCGGGAAGGGCCGACGAAACGAACTCTCAGGAGACGCTGCGCAGCTACCTGCAGCTTCAGGAACAGATTCACGCCACCCAGCTCGCCGTCGAGCGCAGCCGCACGCAAGCCGAAGCCACCGCGACGGAGACGGCCAAAGCGTTCACCGCGCGGTTGCAAGGCATCGAGCAAGCCCTGGCATCGCAACGCGCGCAGGAACTGGCGGCGATGCAGAGCGCGAACAAGGTGATGCTCGTCGTCGCGGGGTTGTTTGCGGCACTCGGACTGCTGGCCATGCTGTTCATGGCCTGCTTCCAATGGCGCACCATCAATCGGCTGGCGGAAATCTCCGCCGCTTTGCCCCTGGCCCATGCGCTGGGTGCGGGGCCTTCGGTGGCGGCGCTCGGGGCGGGCGACCCGCACCTTGTCACCGTCGGCCAGCCGGAGCAGTCCAATCAGCAGTTGCTCGGCGCGCTCGAGCGGCTCGAGAAACGCATTCATGAACTGGAGCACACGGCGCACCCGCCCTTAGACGAAAGCGCGTCGCTGAATCAGCAGATTAAGGCCCCGCCTCCCCCGTCCAACGGCGAGCCGGTGGACGCGGCAGCGGCTCCGGAGGCCGCCCGCATCACCATGCTGCTGGGCAAGGGCCAGTCGCTGCTGAACCTCGACCAGGCCGAGGAGGCCCAGGGGTGTTTTGACCAAATTCTGGCCCTCGACCCCAGCCACCCGGAAGCACTGGTCAAGAAGGGAGCGGCGCTGGAACGGCTGCGGAAGCTGGACGAAGCCATCGCGTGTTACGATCGGGCGATCGCCGCCGACGGTTCCCTCACGGTGGCTTATCTTTACAAGGGCGGGCTGTTCAATCGCATGGAACGCTTCAGCGAAGCGTTGGAATGTTACGAGCAAGCCCTGCGCACGCAGGAAGCGCGGCGTGGCTGAAAGAAGCTCCCCCGTGGAGCAAATGCGAGCGCGGGAGAAGCCGTAGCGGCTACCAAAGGAACGACTGCTGTTCCCCGAGAAGCTGGGTCCCTTCCCACAAAGTCACGCGCCAGGCGGTCACCTGGCCGAAGCTCTTGTACTCCTTGCCGACTAACGTCACCTCTGTCCAATGACTGAACCGGCCGCCGGGTTCCACAGGCTTTTCGAGCATCAACTGTTTTGGAAAGTCACCGTGGGCGACGCCGCGCAATTCAACCCGCAGTTTGAGCGGAGCCGCGGGCTGGCCCTTGGTCTTCCATTGCACCATGAACTGCATCCCCGAACACTGGTTCGTATGCTCGCGCAACGTAACCTGATAGAGGTCCCGCTCGTGAAGGCTGGGGGAAAGGGAGTTCCGTCCTTTCAGGTCCAGGAATTGCGGCAGCACTTTGATGACGCGTCCGGTCGCCGCCTGGGCCGACCAGGCTGCCGCGAGCCAACCCACCAGTGCCAACCAAATCCACAACCGTCGCATGACTGACCAATAACCGCCCGCGGCGCCGAACTCAATACTGATTTCACCGCGGGCGATTGCCGCCGGCGAAATCGCCAATACCGCTTGCAACGGCGCGGCCACGTGCTAATATGTCTGCTCCTTGACTTTGGAACAGGATTTGTATGGCGAGAATTTGTGAATTGACAGGCAAAGGCCCGATGAAGGGCAGCATCATCTGGCGCAGCGGCAAGTCGAAGAAAAGCGGCGGTATCGGCACGCACATCACCGCGATCACCAAACGGCGCTTCTTCCCGAACCTGCAGCGCGTCAAAGCAGTGGTTGACGGCGAAGTGCGCTATATCCGCGTCACGGCCAACGCCATTAAGCAGGGGTTGGTCGTCAAAGCGCCCAAACGCACGTGGAAGAAGGACGCGGCGGCGCCAGCGGCGGCGGCCAAGGCCTGATTCAACGGCCAGGGCGAAGCCTGCAAGTGCTCCAGCGCAAGCTGGAGCGGCTGCCAACTGGAGGAGGGCCGTGAAACACCCTGATTGTCATATTTCCAGGACTGACCCTTTTACATTTAAGTTCTACTGGTATCCCCATGGTTGGAACTAAGCTCCAATGAGCCACCAGTATTTACTAACATTGGCGGTTGTTGGTCTCGTTCTGCTTGGCTGGGTTGGGTGCAGCGCCGACAGCGGCTTCAAGGGCAATCGGCCCTTATACGAGCAAGTCATTCAAGGGCTGCGAAAAGGGGAAATCAAAACCGAGCAAGAGAAAGGGGTGCAAATCCCCGAGGGATCGGTTCGGCTGCCAATTTCCGCGCGACTGCCCTCAGTCTTTCAGGCAGCAAGCGTGGGTGGAGAGATTTACGTGTCCCGGCCTTCCACCAATCAACTCCTCGTTGTGTTCAAAACCTGGAGAGGGAAAGGCTTTAACATGGAGGGGTTTCTTTACGCCGCGCAGCCTCTGTCAGGCGCTGAAATCACCAAGGACTACTACGGACATTCAGTGATTGTCATTGGCCCGATGGAGCTTGTTCTGGAAAAGCAGCTGGACCTTAATTGGTATAGAGTGAGCTACGAACTCGATTAGCTACTCCCCCGTCGCGCAGACATCGGCACAGCCTTTCCTCCGCGAGGCGGACTCCGCCAGTTGACAAACCATTAGAATAGGGCGTGCCAACAAAAACACGCTTAGGGCGAGAATGGCGCCGGTCGCAGTTTCCTGGAGTTCACGGTCTTGCAGCCACGGCAGGTGCGTCCTCTCATGTATTCATCGGAACGTGCGGCCTAGCTGGGCAGGCAAAGGGGGACGCTGGCCGCTGACGGCGCACGTCGCTTGAGGTTGATGGTTGGTCTATTGGGCCAGCAGCGCCGCGGGGTCGATCGTTTGGGTCCACCGCTCCTGCTCGGAGATGGGGATCAGCCCCTTTTGCACTTTGAGCCAGGCCATCTCGCGCAGGGAGCGCCAGCCCAGTTTGCGCGCGGCCTCGCGCAGCTCGCCGGTCCGCAAGCCGGGTTGGATGAGGTCCATGATGGGTTCGTTCAGGAGGAAGAATTCATAGATAGCCACGCGTCCGCGGTGGCCTTTCTGGTTGCATTCCACGCAGCCGCGGCCTTTCCAGGCCTTGACTTGTTCAGCCGGGACTGAAAGGGCGGCGGCCATTTCCTCGCGGGTCGAGCCTGGGATGGACGGGTCCTCCTCGGCACAGTGGCGGCAAATGCGGCGGGCCAGCCGTTGCGAAATGCTGCAGACCAGCGAGGAGGCGATCAGATAAGGCTCGATCCGCATCTCCAGCAAGCGAGTCACGGCGCTGACGCTGTCATTGGTGTGCAAGGTCGAGAAAACCAGGTGGCCGGTCTGCGCGGCGCGCACGGCAATTTCGGCGGTCTCAAAGTCGCGAATCTCGCCGACGAGCACGACATCCGGGTCATGGCGCAGGACAGAGCGCAGGCCGGTGGCGAAGGTCAGGCCGATTTGCTCGCGGACCTGGATTTGCACGGTACCCTCGAGCTGATACTCGATGGGGTCTTCGAAGGTGATGACTTTGCGGCCTTCATCGTTGGCCTGGGCCAGCGCGGTATAGAGGGTGGTAGTCTTGCCGCTGCCGGTGGGGCCGGTCAGCAGGACCATGCCTTGCGGCAAGCGGGTCAACTGCGCCAGGACCGCTTCCTGATTCGGCTCCATGCCGAGCTGGCCAAGGTCCAGGTAGAGGCTCTGCCGGCCGAGAATGCGCAGACAAACGGCTTCCCCGTACTTGGTGGGCACAATCGAGACGCGCAGGTCATATTCTTCCTCGCCCGTCTTCATCGCGATGCGACCGTCGTGGGGGAGCCGTTTTTCGGCGATGTTCAGACCGGCCATGATCTTGAACCGCGACACAACCGCCGGGTGCAAGTGACGCATGTCCGCCGGCACCGGCACCGTCTCCAGTATCCCGTCCACGCGGTAGCGCAGGCGGATGGAATTGGTGTAGGGTTCCAGGTGTATGTCCGTCGCGTGGAGGCGCAGGGCTTCCTGCAGAATCTGGTCCACGAACGCCGAAACGGTCGCTTCGAGAGCGGAATCGGTTTCTTTGCCTTGCACGTCAAAGACGATCTCCTGGCCGATCTCCGCCCCGCCGCGGTCGTCCCTCAGCTTCTGGATGGTCTCCGCGCCCAGCCCGAAATTCTTCTTGATGACGGCATGGATGGAGCTGGGCGTGGCGAGGACGATCTTGAAGCGTTTGCTCAAGAGGAGGCGCAGATTGCCCTGTTCCATCTGGCGCGGCGGCTCGCTGAAGGCGAGCGTCAGGCAGTCTTCCTCGACTCCCAGCGGCAGCAAATGGTAGTGGAAAATGAACTTGATGGGCACCAACTCCAGGGTTTCCCGCTTGAGGTCCAGCGCGACGGGATCCACGAATTCCAAATGGTTGGCGGCGGCCAGGGCGCGCCAGGTGTCTTCTTCGGACGCGAAGTTCAGGTCCACGATCGCGCGATGCTGCGGCAGGTTGAGCCGCCGCTGGCGTCGCCGGACTTGCTCAAGCTGCTGCTCGGTGAGCTTGCCCAGTTCGAGCAGGAGGTCGCCGGCCTCTTTCCGGGTTGCATCCTGGTTGCCGTTCATGGAATCGGGACCACGATTTCCTTTTTCGTGTTCAGGGGCAGAATGTTGGTTTGCGCGCTCAGGTTCGTCAAGATCATCGCTTGCATCGTCGCCTCGGCGATGAAGATGTTGGTGGCGATCCTCGCCCCGACGGTGGCGACCTTGAATGCATCTCCCAGCTTAAAGATGATGTGCTTGGGAGCGTCACCGGTTTGGTAGAAGCCCTGGTAGGTCACCTCGATCTTCCGAGTGGTGGACGGCGGCGGGGCCGGCGGGATGAAGTAGGGGGTGAAGAAGGGATTGAGCCTGTTGGTGTCGATCAGCGACTTGGGCCAGATCCCCGGTGAGAACAGGCGTTCGAGCCCAGCGACCGGCGCGGGACTTTGCGGCGGATTGGCGACCGCATCTGCGTCGCGGAAATCGGGGGCCTTGCCGCCGAAGTTGGTGATCGCCAGATACAGCAGGAGCCATAAGCCGGCGTGAACGCAGGCCACGAACCAACGGCTCCTTAAGGCTTTCTTTACAACCGGTGGCATGCTCCCCTATTCCCGCAACACAAATCCGACGGCACGCAGCCACACGTGCACTTCGTCCGGTTTGTCTGGCGATTGCTTTTGTATGATGAGCCGGTCAACGAACAGCGCGGGTTTGTCCGCGAGCGCCTCGGGCAAGCCCGCCGCGCGGATTTCGTCCGCGCGCAGAGGCAGACACTGGACCAGCCGGGCCGCGCTGGCGGCCGAAGCGGTGAATTCGACTTGCAACGGAATCTCAGCCAACCGCTCGATGCCGTTGGTCGGGGGGGCATTGGTGAGCACCGGCGGCACTTCCAGAGCGTCGATGGCAGTGACTTTGCACTCGAGGGCGGTCCGGATCAGGCTCTCGGTGAGCGAGAGCGCCGCCCAGAGCAGGGCGGGTTGCTTCACGTCGGCGGTGTGTTCCGGAAAGCCGGCGAAGACGACGGGTTCGACGGCGGCCTGCTGTTGTTTGGCCAGGGTGCTCAACTCATCCAACTGCCGGCTGCGCTCGTTCTCGTAATCGACGAGCTGGAAGTCGGCCTGCATCCTAGCGCGCACCGCCGGGCCGAGTTGCAGCCGGGCGCTCGCCTGCTGTTTTGCGTTCTCGAGAATCAGCAGGGCCTGGCGGGTCTCGCTGAGTTGGTTAGTGATGTGCCGGAAATCAATGGCCGTGGCATTGGTCTGGTCCAGCGAGACCGAGAGTTTTTGCCAGGCTTTTTGCAACGGCTCGTCCAGGCTCTCAGCCTGGCGCGCCAGCGGCAGCAATACGAACAGGTAATAGGCTGCCAGCGCCAGCCCGGCAAGCGGGATGAAGCCGCGATGTTGATATTCGCTGAACGGAATTTTCACGGCGCCAGGGGAGCGGGATTCTCCCCGCTTTCAGGCGCCGCCGCTGATGGCCGCGCCCCGCGTCTGAGTGCCGCCCGCGACGGACTGCCCGACGCCGGCTTCTTCAGCAACAGCGCCTGCTGGAACTCCGTCGCGGCAAAGTCCAGCGCCAGCACGAAGTCCCGGTCGGGGACAATGACCTTGGGGTCCGCCAGGTTTCGGCGCAAGTCGTCCGACAGCAAATCCACTTTCGAGAACAGCCGCTGCTCCTTGAGTTCCTCCACCAGTTGGCGACGGACACGGCGGGCGCCATCCGCGTCCTCCGGAATACAGAGCTCGGCGATGAAGCCGGGTTTGGCGGGCGAGAGGTTGGTCGAGGTCGCCGCGGCAGCGGGAAATTCTGTGACGCCCCCCTTGGGACGGCTGCTAACGGCGGTCAACAGGTTGGTCCGGGACACCTTGTTGGTCGAGGTGAGGCCGGGAGGCTGGCTGAAGTAGCTTTGCTGGTCGGCCAACAGCACGTACCAGAAACTGCGATTGCTGCGGGATTGTTGAAGCAACACGAGCGTTTTGAGGGTGTCGAGCGTATTCTGTTGGCTGGCGAACAGAGGGCGGAAACTCTCGTATTCGGTGGTCAGTTCAGCGGTCAGCGCGTCGTTGGCTTCCACCGCCTCCTGGGCGGCATGGACTTTGGCGAGCAAGGCCTGCTTGCGGTGGATCAGCGACACTTTGTGCCAGGTGCCGAACGCAAAGATCAGCAGGCAAAGCACCGCCAGCCCAAGACTGGCCAGTTCCAGTCGTTGCAGGCTGAGCCGCTTTTGCCAGGCGACCCGGTAATCGTCGGGCAGCAGCGACACCGGTTGGGCGCTGTAGCCGAGGGCCTGGAGCGCGGCGCCGAAAGCCACTTCGAACCGTTTTGAGGGCGACACCGCCTCGGGCTGGCTGCTTTTGGGCCAGGGCCGCAAGTTCAAGCCCGCCTGCGTCTTCAGGTAGTCGAGCAAACCCGGCTGGTCAAACGCTCCGCCGCTGGCGACCAGCTCGAACGATGCGGCGTCCGGCGCCAGACCGGGATTGTGCTCGAACCACTCATTCAACTGCCGCTTGAGTTCTGCGACCCAGCCATCCACTACCCCGGCGAATTCCGGACACGCCTCCAGGCCGGTCAAAAGATTCTGGGCGCGCTTCAGGGACTCCGCCGTTTCTTCAGAGCAATTCCGGAGCCGCGCCAGGGAGCGAGTGAAAAAATCGCCCCCCATCTGGAAGCTGGTGGCAAAGGCGCCCTGGCCCGCCAGCAGGACGACGACCACCGTTGTCTGTGCGCCCAGGTGCACCAGAATGGCGCGCGAGGACAGCGGGCTGGCGGCGCGGTAAGCGGCAATCAGGGCGTTGGCTGTCGTGGTGACCTCGCACAGGTCTTCCTGCTCGACCCCCAGCCGCACAATGCGCTCGCGAATATCGCCTTCCTGCGAAAGGGTCACCCAGAACTGCTGCCGGTTCTTGGCCGCGGTTTCCGTGCGGACGAAGTCATAGACGATCCGGCTTTCGCTGACGCCGCTCAGTTTGATGGTTTCGCCCTCAATCAGCTTCTCGACTTCGCTCTCCGGCGCGAGCGGCAGGTCGATGACCTGGGAGAGGGACAGGTGTTGCGGCAGGACCAACGCCAACGGCGGCCGGCCCCATTCGTCCAGGCTGGCTTGCAAATGCGCCTTGGTCTCCTCTTCCGAGACGAGGCCTTCGGCCTGCAAGTCAATCAACTCCTCCTTGAGAATGCGCAGGCGCCCGAAGTCGCTTTCCGCCAACAGCAGTTTAAGGCAGCGGCTGCCGGCATCAAGCGCCAGCACCCGCCGCACCGGCGGCCGCATTCGGTCAAGCTTCAGCATGGCGAGAGGACGGCGTCCGCGGCGATTCCCAGCTCATCTGGCAACCGCAGGTGAATTGGTGGCGGAGTGCTCGTCGTCGTAAACGAGGAACTCGCCCGTATCCTTCACGATGGTGGCCGTCACAAAAATCAACAGGTATCGCGGCGTGTCCATATCGGTGCGTCGCCGGAACAGCGAGCCTAGAATCGGGATGTCCCCCAGGACCGGCACCGATTCGACATAGGTGGTTTTCTCCCGCTCGAGCACCCCGCCCATCACGGCGGTTTCGCCGGACTTGACGACGACGCGGGTGGAGATTTCCTGAGTGCGGTAGGTCGGGAGGGTGATGGTGAAGCTGGAATTCGAGACACCTGGATTGATGGAGGGTTGAGTGAGCGTGGCGTAGGGCACCAGTTGAACGCTGGTATTCACTTTGGGGTTCAACGCCAGCAGGATGCTCCTGCCGTCGCCGCTGATGCTGGCCATCACGTTCAACTCGGCCCCGGCGGTGATCTTGGTGGGCGCGCCGCTGGGGACCCACGCCGTGGCGGTGTAGTATTGCCCCACCGTGGTCGCCGCGGCGTATTGCTCGTAGTAGTACTGAACCTGGCCGTCGCTGATGTGGGCGGGCCGGTTGTTGAGGACGGTCAGGCGCGGGGCGCTCAGGGTTTGGCTTTCGCCGCTTTGCTCCAGAGCACTGATGGTGGCGCTCAGACCCGAGCCGGAGAGAATATTGGTGAACAGATTCTGGATACCCAGGCCGACGGCTGGGGCGGTGCCCCCCGAAGGGGTTATTGCCAGAGGGAAGTTCCCGCTGTTCAAAAGGCCCGCCGCCGCGCCCCCCCCCGTGAAGTCGGTGGGCACGCCGGATGGAATCGTGACGCCGGTCTGCCAAAGAACACCCAATTGCATGAAAGCCGGTTTGGAGAGGGTGACAAACCGAGCCTCGATCAGCACCTGTTGGATCGGGCGGTCAAACTCCTTGATGATATTCTCCATCACGTCCAATTGCTCCGGCGTGCCCCGGGCGACGACCAGGTTGCGCTCGTAATCAATCATGTATTTCGAGCCGGTGAACAGGTTCGTGATGGCTCGCTCCAGGGCCGGCAGGGTCGGGGCGCTGTCGTTGACAAATTTCTGGAATTTCTGGACTTCCGTGACGGTAGCGACGTTATTCGCCGTGGTCGTGGTCTTGGTCGCCTCGGGAGCGCCGAATTCCGCGGGGAGCACAAATCCTTTGCGCAGGCGGTAAAAACGGGTTTCTTCCATCAGCCGCTTCGGGTCTTTGGCGTCCACCACCCAGACCAACTCGTCGCCGACCTGGAACTGCAAGTCATAGTTGCGGGCGACGTACCGGAGAAACTCGCCCAGCTTCACTTTGTCCAGGTTCACACTCAGCACCTGCTTCAAGGCCGGCAGGGACTTGTCCGCCACGATGTTCACTCCCGCCGTCTGGCTGAGGTTAACCAGCATGGTCTCGAGCGGCACATTATCCAGGTGGACCGTCACTTCTTTCTCCATCATCTTCACCATGTGGCCTTTGGCGCTTTCAAAGTCGAACAGCGGGCCTTTCTCATGCACGGTTTTCCCGTAGGTATCGGGAATCCAGGGGGAATTCTCGATGCGATCCACCACATCGCGAATGTCCTTGTGCGCCGACAAACCGCGATCCTTGTTCTCTTTGAGCAGGCTCTTAATGGTGGGATTAAAGACGGAATTCTTGGCATCGATTTCCCGGATTTCGTTTTCCAGCGCCTGCTCGCGCCGCTGCTGTCCGGTCTGAACCACCCAATTGTACACCCGCTCCACCAAGGAACTCTTGGGGGCCATTTCGCGCAAGGCGGTGGCCTTGGTTTGCGCTTCTTCCCAGTGTCCCCGGTCGGCCAGATCCATGATTTCCTTGATTTCCGGGTCGTAGTTCTTGCTGTATTTGACCGGCGGCGGGCTGGGAGGTGTGGGCTTGGGATTTTGGCACGCAGTGAATGAACCCAGCAGCAGCGCGACGAGCGCCGCTGCTTTGGACGTGCTGCTCAGCCTGAATGGTGGGCGCATGGGAACTGTTTGACGTTTTATGGGGTCATTAAATTCATGCGCTGCGGCAAATTGCAAACACTTTTTCCGCTCAGCTCTCCTTGAAGCGCCGCATGGTCGCGCGCTTGAGTTCGCGGTCGGCCTCGCGTTGCTTCAAGTCCTCGCGCTTGTCGTACTGGGCTTTGCCTTTGCCCACCGCCAGCGCCACTTTGACCTTCCTGTTCTTCCAGTAAAACGCGAGCGGCACCAGCGCATTGCCTTTGACCGCCGCCAGCCCGAACAGCTTCCGGATTTCCGATTTGTGCAGCAGTAATTTGCGCGGGGCCTTGGGCTGGTGATTCTGCAGATTCCCGTGCGAATACTCGTCGATGTGGGCGTTGTAAAGATAAACCTCGTCATTCTCCACCCGGGCAAAGGCGTCGCTGATCTGCCCTTTGCCCGCGCGCAACGCCTTGACCTCCGTGCCGTGCAGGACGATGCCTGCCTCGAAGGTCTCCAGGATATGATAATCACGCCGCGCTTTGGGATTGGTCAGAATGTCTGCCATAAGATTGATTAAGTGGCTGAGCTGAACAAAAGCAGCAGCGACACCCATCTCACTCATCCACCGGCTGCTAATCCCCCCAGCGCCTCCCGATGGCCCCCCGGCGGCGCGCTAACGCTTCTTGCGCTTCTTCGCCACTGGCCGGATCAGTTCCACCAACTCGGGCATCTCAAACCCCATTTTGTCTTCAATGATTTCCAGCAGCGCGATGTCCGCCGCTCCCAGATGGCCAGTGTCGGCCACCAGGGGCCGGCTTATCTTGCCCCCGCCGGAAGTGAGCTGGCGGACGCGGCGTGAAATCAAGTTGACCAGAACGTTGGGGTTGCCAACTTTCTCCAGCGCTTTTTTTACAAATTCGGCGTTCAAAGCTCAGGTGTTTAGAATCGAGCGCGGTACAGTAACTGCTTCGGCTCCGAACGCAACACAAAAACTACCACAAAAAACTACCGGGTGCGTCCGCCAAAATCTTTCCGCTCGATCCGGGCCACAACCCTGGCGATACCGAGACAGGATCGTTCTCACTTCAATTCGAGGCAGCGCAGCTCTCCTCTGGCATTGCGAACGTAGAGCCGCCCGTTGGCCAGCGCGGGCGGCGTCCAGCAAACGCCGCTCAGCACCCGCGCCCGCGCCAGCGGTTTGAATTCGGCGGGCGAGGGTTCGGCCAGCAGCAATTCGCCTTTCTCGGAAAGGACGATCAGCTTGTCTGCAGCCAGAATCAGCGAGCCGAACGCGGGGTCTTTGCGCGCCCACTTCAATTCTCCGGTGGGCAGGTGGAGGCAGCGGAAGTCTGTGTCCTGTTTGGCCTCCCCGTTGAAGGCATACAGATATTCGCCCACCAGAATGCCCGGGCTGAGATGATTATGCAGCACCTTGTTGGTGTAAGTGACCTCCGGCTTGCCGTTCGCCAAGGACAACAACGCGCAGCCGCGGCTGAAGCTGGAGAGGAAGATGCCCTCGCCGCGGACCAGCGGGTCCGTGTTGTTGGTGTCCCAGTCTGTCTCCCAGAACTGGCGCCAGAGTTCGCGCCCGCTCTGCGGGTCGAGAGCAACCAGGTGTTTGGCCGCGAAGATCAACACGGCTTCTGTGCCGCCGGCAGCAAAGCGCGTCGGGCTGGCGTAGCCGGCGGCGTTGGTGCCGTTGGACCAGACGATGCCGCCCGTGTTGCGGTCCAGCGCGATGCCGGCTGTGCCGGCGTTGAGAATCACCAACTCGCCCCATACGAGCGGTGACCCGGCAAAGCCCCACCGGTTGGGTTTTACACCGTCCCGGCGCAGGTCCCGCTGCCAGAGGACGGTGCCCGTCGCCGCGTCGAGGCAGAAGACGTCGCCCCATTTGCTGATCGTGAAGACGCGGTTGCCCTCAATGGTGGGGGTCGCGCCCGGGCCGCCTTCGTACCATTGCGGGCTGAGCTGCGCGGGGTAAGTGTGTTGCCAAATCCTTTTGCCGGTGCCGGCCTCGAAGCACCAGATCGTGTCCTCGTTGTTCGTGTTTCCCATCGTGTACACCCGCCCCTGGCTGACTGAGATCGACGAAAAACCCGTGCCGACCGCGGCGCGCCAGAGGAGCTTAGGCCCATCGGCGGGCCACGCCGCACTGACTTTCTCCGAAGAAATGCCAGTGCGATTCGGCCCGCGCCACTGGGCCCAATCCGCGGCGGGCGAGTTCGCCGCCAGGAGCGCAGCAACGACAAACAAGCTCAGCTTCATACGTCTCTTTTACCACGAACAACACGGATTACACGGCAGTATTCTTAGAGGGTGGCGGTTGGGGAGGGCGAGCGTCCTCGCAAGCCCAAACAGTTCCGGGAGTCTCTGGCAATCAAGGCTCGCGAGGACGCTCGCCCTCCCCGGGCTGGGTTTTCAAACAGCCTCATAGAACTTTTTGCGGTTTCCGCGTCCTTTTGCGGCTAAACTGCGGAGGTGAGCCGCATTCGGAGAGGTTACGAGGACCGGTTTCGCGCGCTGCTGCGACGCGCGCGGGCGCGACGGCTGGAACCAGGCGTGCAATGGCTGGTCGCGAAGGCCCAACGCCTGAGCGCACGCGAACGCATTTCCCTGGCCGACGCCCTGGCGCAAGTCTATGAGCACCTCGCCACCCGCAAGCCTTTCCAACCGTCCGCTTCGCAGCCGGCGCCCAACCTGTTTCTCTGCGATGCCGGCCTGGGCGGGCTGGCCCGCTGGCTGCGGGCAGCCGGCTACGAGGCCGCTTGGCAGCCGGACATCGCGGATGACGAGTTACTGCGCCAGGCGCGCGTCATTCCGGCCACAGTCCTGACCACAGACGGCATGTTGATGGAACGCCGGCTCCTGCGCGACCGGATCATTCCCGCCTTCTGGCTGCCGCCCACGCTGAGCATCCCGGAGCAACTGGCGCTGGTGTTCCGCGAGTTCGGCCTGACGCTCCGCGGGCCGCGCTGCATGAGTTGCGGCGGCGAGCTGCGCCGCGTTTCCAAGGAGGCCTTGCGCGAGCGCATTCCGCCCCGGACCTACCGCTGGCTCGACGAATTCTTCGCGTGCCGCCGCTGCGACAAGCTCTTCTGGCACGGCACCCATTGGCACAGGATCGTGGAGACGCTCGCCGCGTTGAATCGCGACCGTAGCAGGGGGGCAAGCGGAGTCTAAGCAGCCGGAACGCCGGTGGCAAGGTTTTAATCTCGCATTTTGCGCTTTTGCTGCTGGCATTCGTTCGGCAGCGAGTCCACGGTAAAACTGATCTGGCGAGCATCCAGACCTTGCGGACTGGACTGGCCGACCACTGACATGGTCAACCAAACACAATTGGCGCTGAACGACGCGGCCGAATGGCTGGGCGATTGGCATCCCCTGGCCGAGCAGCTCGGCTCCGCCGACGGCCTGGTCACGCTCGGCTCGGTTTCCGCCTGTCTGCGCCTGGCCCCGGTCCATAATCTGCCCTCGCTCCGCCAGTTCCTGCGCGATTATCAGTCCCAAATCCTCCTTCCCTTCGAATTGCCGGCTATCCACGAGGCCTACGGCCACGCGACGCGCCACGAAGTGCGTGAACTCGTCGCGCTCGACCGCCGCCTCGCGGCAGAGCCCCTCCTGCGCGCCTTCGCCTCCGCCAGCCGCCGCGTCGGGCGAAGCCAATTGCGGAAGCTCCGCCCCTTGCGCGATCAGCGCGTGGTGCAGCGCTACCTTCACGCCGCCGAAAGCGACCAGGCCGACGGCTGGCACACGCTGGTCTATGGCCTGACGCTGGCCGTCTATTCGCTCCCGTTGCGGCAGGGCCTGCTCGGTTACGCCCACCAGACCACCCGCGGTTTCATCTATTCGGCCGCCCGCATGTTGCGGCTTTCCGAACGCCAATGCCGCGCCTTGTTCGACACCCTTTGCGCCAACCTGCCCGAAGCGGTCGAAGCCCTGCTGACGCAGAAAGTCGCCGCGTAGGCCCAGAAACCCTGACGGGGCGTGTTCCGGGAGGGCGAGCGTCCCCGCGAGCCGTGGCTTATAGAATTTCCCGGAGAAGTTTGGGCTCGCGAGGACGCTCGCCCTCCCTTTAAGATCGTGGCATGAATCCGCCGCGCGAGGAACTGGGCCGTCACAAACCAGCCTCCGGTGTACATATTCACCTCGGCCAGCCGACCATCGTGTTCGCCACGGTTGACGCCGAACACCGAGTTCCTTGGATTGCGCAGCCGAAAGTGCATCAGTTGCTTGTCGAGGTTTGGCGGGAAGCGCAGGTCTGGCTGGTCGGCTACTATCTGTTAATGCCCGATCACCTTCATCTGTTTGCCGCGCCCCACAACTTGGACATCCCTTTCAACCGCTGGATGAGCTACTGGAAGAGGTTGTTCACTCAAAAGGCGAATAACACCGAATGGCGGTGGCAATCGTTGCACTGGGATACACGCTTGCGGCGCTCAGAAAGCTACACTGAGAAATGGAACTACGTTCGCGAGAATCCGATGCGCAAAGGGCTAGTCATCAAGCCAGAGGATTGGCCTTACCAGGGAATGTTGAACGTCCTCCCCTGGTAACCCGGCCGCTCGAGCGTCCCGGGAGAGCGAGCGTCCCCGCGAGCCGTGGCTTATAGAATTTCCCGGAGAAGTTTGGGCTCGCGAGGACGCTCGCCCTCCCTCTAAATGAGGGTTTTTGATTGCATGAACAGCTACTTCAGCCCGGGTGATTGGGCCATCATCCTGATTTATCTGCTCGGCATTATTGCCCTCGGCTTGTGGTTTGGCAAAGACCAGCACAACACCCGCGACTATTTCCTCGGCAGCAAAAACGTCCCCTGGTGGGGCATTGGCTTGTCCATCGTCGCCGCCGAAACCAGCGCCCTGACCATCATTGGCGTCCCGGCCATGGCCTACGGCGGCAACATCGCCTTCCTCCAGATGATCATTGGCTACGTCATCGCCCGCATCCTTCTGGCCATCGTCCTCGTCCCCCACTACTTCAAAGGAGAAATCTACTCGCCCTACCAACTGTTCGCCAACACCTTCGGACCCTCGGCCCGCCAGACCGCCGGCGGGTTCTTCCTCATCAGCGAGACCCTGGCGGCCGGCGTGCGCGTCTATGTCGCCAGCATCCCGGTGAAACTCATCCTGGGAGATAAGCTGCTCGGCCTTGGCACCGGCGATCCCATCCTCGGCGCCATTCTCCTGTTCGTGATCCTCTCCCTCCTCTACACCTACGTGGGCGGCGTCAAGGCCGTGATCTGGACGGACGCCGTCCAATTCGGTCTGTTCCTGCTCGGAGGAGTCTTCGCTCTGTGCTACATTCCCACGCTCGTGGACGGCGGGGTGGGCGCGGTGTTTTCCAAAGCCGCCGCCGCCGGCAAGCTCCACTGGCTTAATGTCACCCCGCCGCCCGGCGTCTCCCTCGCGAAGTTCCTGCTCGGCGCGCCCTTTAACATCTGGATGGGTGTCATCGGCGGCACCGTGCTCGTCCTGTCCTCCCACGGCGCCGAACAGTTGATCGTCCAACGGGTGCTGACTTGCAAAACCGTCGCTGACGGCCGGAAAGCTCTGGCCCTGAGCGCGGTGGTCATCTTCCCCCTCTTCCTCATCTTCCTGCTGGTCGGCGCCATGCTCTGGGTCTTTTACCAGGGCCATCCCTTCCAGATCCCGCTGCCCGAAACCCGCCCCGGCTCCGGCATCACGGCCAACGATTTCATCTTCCCCATCTTCATGATGACGGAAGTGCCGCACCTGCTGAAGGGGTTCTTGATTGTCGCCATCCTGTCCGCCGCCATGTCCTCGGTCAGCTCCGCGCTCACTTCTCTGGCTTCCGTCTCCACCATGGACTTCGTGAAGCACGTCCTCCCCGGACGCAGCGAAGCCTTCTTCCTGCGGTTCAGCAAAGTTTCCACAATTGTCTGGGCCGCCGCCTTGATCCTGCTAGCCTATCTGAGCCGGCAGGTCGCCTTCGTCTTGAACGCCGCCTTCGCCTTGCGCGGCCTCACCAGTGGTGCGCTCGTCGGCGGTCTTGCGCTCGCGGTGTTCTGGAAAAAGGGCCGGAGCATTCCCGTCATCACCGGCATGGTCGTGTCCCTGGCTGTGATGATCACCATCGAGCTCCTCCCCAAACTCGACTGCACCAAAGCCCTCTGGATGAAGACCGTCGGCGTCGAAATCTTCTGGCCCTGGTACACCCTCATCGGCGCGACCATTACCCTCCTCATCGCCTGGCTGGTTCGGACCCTGCTGCCCGAATCCAAGCCCGTCGCGTAGGTCTCCAAGCCTGCCGTATCGCCGATTTCCCGGTGAGCAAAAAAAGAGGCGCAGCGACCAACTGCGCCTGCGGTGAAAACGCTGCGACTTCGCGTGGGATTCAGGCTTTTCGGAGCCGGCGCCACGCACCAAAGACCAGCAAGCCCGGCCCGACCATCAGCGTCAAAGTACCAGGCTCGGGCACTTCTACAACACTCACGTTATCCAAGCCGATGTATTTTTGGTTAGTGTCCGCCACCCCGAGGAACGAGATGGAGGTGTTCGCGGACGTGGCGGTGAAATCGAACGTGAACGTTTGCCATTGGTTGGGGTTCAGCGGAGTGCTGGTAAAGGTCTCTTGAGTACTGCCTGCAGTCACCTGGACGCCCACTGGTGCAGTATCGTAGGCTGGGTCGGTGCCAATATCGAGGGAAAGCTGATACACAGCGTCGATCGTAGTCGTAATGGTCTGTGCCTGCAGCACGCCGCCATAAGGGGCATTGTCGTGATAACCAGTGAGATCGAGAAAATAACTGCCATCGGAAGCGGTCAGGAGATAAGGATTCGTCGGCCCGATCCAGGCCAAGGCGGCGTTTTCAACTGTCCACCCGGTCATGTCCGTGGCACCCACATTGAGCGACATGGTATCGTTCGCATCGGGGACGAAATTACCAAGTTCAAAACTCCCGTTCACTAGCAGGTTGCCGTATGAGGGCAATCCAACGCCAAGTACGGCTGCCGCCAGCAGTAAACTACGCTTAATAAAAGCCATAACAAAAGCCTTATTCCGAATCTACGCGCTACTTTTACGCCACCAGGGCGACTCTTGTCAACAAGAATCGTGCTTTTTTCTCACTTTTTTTGGGGGGCGGGAGATCGGTAAAGCGTTCTCTTTGCCCGGACACTTTGGTGTCCTCCCCGCACTCCGTCTCAGCGTGCGCCATCTCCCGGCTTCCCCGCCTTCCGATGCCCCAATTCCAGCTTCAGCGCTACCAGCGACAAATTAATATCATGGAGAAACGCCCCCAGCGACCCGCTCAGCGCGACCATGCAGGCGATGAACAGCAGGCTGATCAACCAGCCGATCTCCAGCTTACACAACGCCGTCAGGAACAGCACAATAATCAGCACCGAGGCCAGCAACACGCTCACCCCCGCCAGCAGGATTGACAGCCGGATCAACCGTGCCCGCCGATAGAGTATCTCCACCTGCCCCTCCAGGCGTTTACGGTCCGCCTCGGGGCACTCCCGCAACTCCCGCACCAGTTGCCGCGACCGGTCGATCGTCCGCCCGTAACGGTTCGTCAGCGTGAGCAGCAGCAGGCCCACGCCCGAAATCAAGATGACCGGGCCGATGGCTACTTGCAGCACAGGAATCAGTTCATGCGCCGGTGTCAATGGCATACCCGGGTCCACACTAGCCCCCCGGCACCGCGAATCAACTCGATTCACGGCGACAGGAATTCGCTTGCCGCGCGACAGCAGAAAGGTGCATTAGAACGCGCATGAACAACTCGGTGCAGTTGGTTCTTAAACTTCCAGTTGGGCGCAACCAGGACTGTTGGGCGTCGCCCGCTGCATGAAAATCCGAGCCTTTGAACCGAACGATGAGGCAGCCGTTGTCGCACTCTGGCAAGAGTGCGGGCTTACGCGCCCCTGGAACGATCCCCACGCCGACATTGCGCGCAAACTCACGGAACAGCCGGAGCTGTTTCTGGTTGGAACCGTGGGCGACGAACTGGTAGCTACTGCGATGGTTGGCTTCGATGGCCACCGCGGCTGGGTTTACTATCTGGCCGTTTCCCCTCGGCATCGCCGGCGGTCCTACGGACGGCTCCTGATGCGGGAAGCGGAGCGGCTGCTGGTCGAACGCGGCTGCCCGAAGTTAAACCTGCAGGTGCGCTCCTCCAACGCACAGGTCATCGAGTTCTATCGCAGGCTGAGCTACGCGCAAGACGACGTGGTCAATCTGGGACGACGGCTCATTCCCGATCAGACGCCCAAGCCCGATGGAGCGAACGCACAGGCGTCAGCGGGCATCTCAATGTGATTATCAGGACCACCGCGCTCGCCCTTGCTCTGCTGTTGCCGCTGGCCGCTCACGGGGTGCTCCCGCCCGGGAACCGGGTCGTGCTGGACATCGAGTCCTCGAAGGAGAATCCGCGCAACTCCGAGGGGGCGTTCGTCACGCTCAAGTCGGGCCGCATTCTGTTTTTCTACACGCAATTCTATGGCGGCGCCGCGGACGAAAGCCCCGCCCGCATCGTTTCCATCTGCTCCGATGACGATGGGCAGACCTGGAATCGCGAGCCGCGCGTGGTGGTGGAAAACACCGGGGGCCAGAACGTCATGAGCGTCTCGCTGCTGCGGCTCAAGAGCGGCGGGATCGCGCTGTTCTATCTCGTCAAGAACAGCCGGCACGATTGCCGGCCCTGGATGCGGCTTTCGACGGACGAAGCCCAGACCTGGTCCGCCCCGAGACTGGTGGTGGATGCGCCCGGCTATTTCGTGCTGAACAACGACCGGGTGATCCAGCTAAGCACAGGGCGGTTGGTTGCGCCTGTGGCGTTCCATCGCGCGCGGCGGTCCGACCCGCATGATCCCCGCTCGTTCGATTCCCGCGCCATCGCCCTCTGGTATCTCTCGGATGATGAAGGGCAGACCTGGCGGGAGGCCAATGACTGGTGGGCCCTGCCGGTCGCCAGCGGCAGCGGCCTGCAAGAACCGGGCGTGGTCGAGCTGGCCGGCGGCAACGTGCTCAGTTGGGCGCGGACGGATCTGGGCGCGCAATGGGGCTGCGTCTCGACCAATGCCGGCCTGTCATGGCCGCCCTTTACAGCCACCTCGCTCCAGTCTCCCCTCTCGCCGGCCAGCCTCAAGCGTCTGCCCGGCTCCGCCGATTTGCTGGCGGTATTCAACGACCACTCCGGCGCCTTCCCCTTCCCGCCCGGCAAGCGCACCCCGCTGGTGGCCGCGATTTCCTCCGACGGCGGCGCGACCTGGTCCCGGCGCAAAGTCCTGGAAGACGATCCCAAGGGGCAGTACTGCTACACGGCGATACACTTCGTGGAAGGGGCGGTGCTGCTGGGTTACCTGGACTTTCGGAGCAACGGTTCCCAGGCGTCGAACCGGCTTCGCCTCCGGCGCGTGGGTCTGGGCTGGCTGCGAACCCCCGACTCTCCCAAGCCGCCCGGAACGCAGCGCAGGGTGAAAATATCCGCGTTAGGACTGGCCGAGCGGTTCGTAGGGGGGTGTCGCCCCTCCTTGCAAGATGGTATTGAATGTCGCGCAAAAAGGGTCATACTACAGGCAGCGATATGAATGATTCGCCTGACCTGCGCAAGATCCTGAAGGCCTGGCCCTACGACCCGGAACAGGACGCGCGCATTGTCCGCGGCGATGACGGCCGCGAGTTGCTCCAGGTGCGCACGCCCCTGGGCCTCGAGCAATATGAAATGGACGGACGCCCGGATGGCCTGCGCCCGCACGGGATGGAATCCGCCCTGGAGTATCACCAGCAGCGCCTCAACCAGGCCAAGTTCTCCGGGCGCGAGGCCGACTTCGAGTTGAGCCCGCAGGAATGCAGCGAACTGTTCCACGAGGGCACGCTTTACTACTTTCGCTACGTGCGGCTCTTTCAGCTCAAGGACTGGGCGCGCACCATCCGCGATACGGCGCGGAACCTGCGCGCCTTCGATTTCCTGCACCACTACGCCCGGCGGGAGGAGGACCAGCAGTTCCTGGAGAAATGGCGCCCCTACATCCTGCGTGTCAACGGCTGCGCGACGGTCATGCAGGCGATGGCCAAGGGCGCTTACGACGAGGCCCTGCGGCTCGCCCGGGGAACCATCCGGACAATCGAGTCGCTGGCGGAGTTGGAGGACGACACGTTCAAGTTCGAGCGGGAGCGGTCCGTGATGGCCTTGCGCGAACTGGAGTCGCAAATCCAGAAGAACCGCCCCTTGTCGGAGCTGGAGCAATTGGAACATCAACTGCGCCGCGCCATCGACAAGCAGGAGTTCGAGCGCGCCGCCCGTCTGCGCGACCGCATCCGCGAACTCAGGCAACAGCACATTTGCTGAGCGGTTCAGGCAGGAACGCGTCCGCTGCCAAGAAGGAGCGCGCACGCTCCTCGCTGTGGACCCTGGGCGGCCTCACTTTGGCAATGCGTGGCCCGGAATGTTGCAAATCGGCGCGAGGCCGACCGGGTTGAGGGTATAGACGCCGCCGGCCGGGCAGGTTGGCAATCCATTGGGCCCGAGATAAGGAGCCAAGTCTGCGGCAGTGAGCAGAGCGCCCGGCGGCTTTTGCTTCTCGGAGGCCCAAATCTGCTTCGCCCCGTCGATTTGCCGAAGATTGTTGATGCAGGCAACGGCTTGCTGCTGCTCGGGAGTCTGAGCCGGCACCCCGGCACGCCCTGCCAGCGCGGCCTGAGCCGCGGGGTTCGGCTGCCCCGCGGCGGGAGCATGCGCCGGATTCGCGCGCAGGGTCTCAACTTGAGCTTGCGCCCCCTGGGCTTGCGACTGGGCTGTCTGGACTTGCGTGGCGAGTTGTTGCTTTTCGTTCCGCAACTGCCGCACTTCGTTGCGCAGGCGCAGCAGGTCTTCGTTGTCCTTGCGCAGCCGGGCCAGCTCATCGCTTTCGGCCTGCGTGCGGGCGCTCTTGGCTTCCTCCAGTTCGGCGCGAAGCTTTTGCAATTGTTGGCTGTCCTCGCGCAGGGCTGCCAGCTCAGCGTCCTTTTTCTGGCTGGCGGAATAAACCCAGCCCAGCCCGATGACCAGTCCCACAACGCATAACCACGGCAACAGTGTTTTCATGTCGAATACCTTTCCTTACGGCGTCAGAACGGCACATCGTCCTCACAGGCGACCAATTGGTGCTGCACGCGCGCCATCCGCTGGTGCCATTTCCGCAGGTGAGTGTGCGCCGCCGGCAGGCGGTAATGGCCGGAATAAAGGAAATTGCCCAGGATGCCGTAGAGGTCGAAATCGACGAACCGCGGCCTCTGGTCCAGGAGAAACGGTTTATACATCAGCATTTCTTCGAACGGCACCAGCCGCTGCTCCAGTTGCGCCAGCAGCTCCTTTTGCTGCGCCCGCCATTGGTCAATGCAGCCGCGCCCGAATTTGCGTTCCTTGTGCCGCAGAAACGCGACTTGGTCCGACGCCGGCACTACCTCCCGCCAGTAAATGTCGTTGAGCTTGAAGCCGACGCCTTCGACCTCGTTCTCGATGTATCGCCAGACCAGGGATTGCACGCCCTCCAGTTCCCACGGGAATAGCCCGAGCTGAAACCGGTTGTCGAGATACTTAGCGATCACCTGCGACTCCTCGCTGACCTCGAAGATGACCGCTTTGCCGCTCCGAATGACCGGCACGCCGTAGTAGCGCTGGCGGGTCAATCGCCAGACCCGGGATCGGTCGCCGGTGGGAATATCAGTGATTTTGAACCGGGCGCCGGCGAACTC
>Ga0187872_10001199_pt1 | contig 27229 bp, 27 predicted proteins | sample June2016WEW_16_4_FD_132973 | JGI IMG/M metagenome (GOLD analysis project Ga0187872, IMG submission 132973) | Peatland microbial communities from SPRUCE experiment site at the Marcell Experimental Forest, Minnesota, USA - June2016WEW_16_40 | ecosystem: Environmental > Terrestrial > Soil >...
AACCGGTCGCGATTCTTCGTGAACACCGTCGGATGCCACACTTCTTCGTTCATCGACATCCCCACAAACCAGCGGTACAACAGGTTGTACTCCAGTTGCTCCATCAGCATCCGCTCGCTACGGATCGAGTACAGCGTCTGCAGCAGCAACGCCCGCAGCAGCCGCTCCGGCGGAATCGACTTCCGCCCGTCCTCGTCGTACAGCGCATCGAAGCACCCGTCGAGCGCTTTCAACGCCTCGTCCACCATCGTCCGGATCGGCCGCAATGGATGGTTGGACGGCATTCGTTCCTCCAACGATCCATATCCGAATAGCTCGTGCTGTGTCTGGTCTTCTCCGCGCATAAGGAAAAGACGATCTCAATTGCTTTTTGGATATTTCTCGGAATAGCTTTTCAGCAGCCTGTTAGATCTCCGACGCATTTTGGAGTAGTATTGTCGGACATCGGAGGAAAACATGGCCGAAACGGCACGAGACCTGGGACGACGGTGGTTTGAAGAGATCTGGAATCGCGGGAGGAGGGAGGCCATTGGGGAAATGATTACGCCCGCTTGCATCATTCATGATGGTGAAACGGATTCGCAGGGTCCGGAAGGTTTTTATCCTTTCTTCGATCGCATCACCGCAACGTTTTCCGATTTGCACGTCATCGTAGAAGACACCATCGCGGAGGGTAATAACGCCTGTATTCGCTGGTCATGCAGTGCGAAGCACACCGGCGGGGCATTGGGCATTCCTCCCAGCGGAAAGACAATTCATATCACCGGGATAACAATCCTGCGTGCAACTGAGGGTAAGATCGTCGAGGCTTGGCAAAACTGGGACATGCTGGGGATGATGGAACAGATCCAGAGCGACAAACAGATACAGAGCTCCGGTAAGAGAGCGGCGACGTACATCGGCGCATCCTGATTCCCACATTAGAACGACGCTGTGACCTTGAGCTCGACGCTCGACGACTCGTTGGGTTTTACATCCACGCTAACTGCCTGGTTGATCAAGGATGGCAAGCTGGACAAGAAACTGGCAACATTCATCTGTGGTTGATCAAAGGCAAACGCGTAATACTTTGTGGGACGCAGGTTGCGAATTTCGAAATGGCCGCCCTCGGTACACTGCGCGTATCGAACGGCCGCAACGTCTCCGCGTTGCAATGCAGGGTTCTCGGGAGCAACAACCACGGTTGCGTTGCCACAGTCTTCCACCGTGCCCCGGATGGTGCCGCCGTCCGATCGATAGACAACCTTGAGAGGAGCGGAATCCGGGCTGAATTCCACCATCTGGCCCATGATGTCCTGGTCGCCTAAGGTAATGGAAGCCGGATAGTATCCAAGACGCGTGAGCGCGTTTACCAGATAGCGTCCAGGATAAACGGCTTCGACCCAAGATTTGCCATTCTTGTCTGTGCGAGTGACTGGGACGGGAACGTCTCTACCACCTCCCATTTCAGGCCGAAGTATCAAGTCCGCCGAAATCTTGGTGGTGGAGTCCGATGTCAGGAGCAGGAAGTCAACGGGAACGTTGAACGGGGCATTCAGCCGAAGTTCCACATCTGGCGCATCGCGGCCAGCAATTGTCACGCCCGCTTTGGCTCGCAAGATGACTTCGCCATTTCGTACGGCCGATAATCGCCAGTCGCCATCGAATACGTTGGCAAACTCAAAGCTGCCATCCTGGGCGGACAAACTGGTTCGGACGGACGGGGGTTCGCCGTCATCGGTGCGAATCAGGCTCACAGCGAGCGAAGGCGCGGGATCGCCATTGCGCTCGCGGGCGATTCCACGAATCCTGTAAGCGTTCACCGCACGGAGCTTCACGTCCTGATCCAAAAGTTCCGCGCCGGGACGGATCACGATTTTCTGCGCGGCGCTCGCCTCCGTCACACCCGGAAACCAGGTCTTGCTCCAAGCATAGTGTTGGTCGCCCTCTGGTGCGGGAGGCGCAAGCTGGAGGGGCGGCCTCGCACTCAGAAGATAGCTGCCAGGTGCGACGTCGAACGAGAAGCTGCCGTTTGCATCGGTGACCGCAGTCTGACCCGTTCCGCTTCCTTTCATCAGCCACACATCGGCTCCCGCAACAGGGTGGTTGTCGCCGTCGAAGACTCGTCCCGAGATGCGCCCCCGGGGAACCAAGGAAAGCTTGAGCTGGACCGGATCGAGCCCGGCAACAACGCGAAAGGGCCGCCTGGCCGCTTCGTCTTGCACCGTCAGGAATCCGCTCTTGAACGCGATCGCGGTGTAGGTTCCATCCGCCACTCCTTCGATGCGGAAGGCGCCTTGGGTGTCGGAAGTCGTCTGGTAGGGGGGCTTGCCTCTATTCTCGATCTGGACCGAAGCTCCGCCGATGGGCGTCCCGGTGACAGAGTCGAGTACGGTACCCTCAATCACCTGACTGAAGAGCGCGGGGCCGAGCAACAGAAATGCGCCCAGGAGCTTCATTTCAAAATTGCAGCGTGCTTTATCGCCTGAGTCAAGCGATAAACGAAAGTACCAATTTTTCAGGTACACACGATCCATAGACGCCTGACGGCTTTCGGATTTTAATTAGACATGGCCCGATGCAACGAATGCAACAGCGTCGTCACGACGAAGGACGCGGAGTGCTATATCTGCGGACTGCCGGTTCCGGGGGCTAAGAAGAATTTCTTGCGCCGCAAGAGAGCGCCAAAGCCGAAGCCGCCCGTAACAGCGGTGAGCAACCTGCTCTTCATGGCCTCGTTGGCACTCACCGTGGTTTCGTTTCTTTGCGGTCAGAAAATGTCGCTGTCGTTCAGCGCGACACTATCCGGGGTTTTGTTGGTGGCGAGAATTATCTCGGACCGTTTGGCATCCAAGGATCGGCTAGCGCTGAGCCCAGTAACGGTCCCGCGCTTGGACCACTAGATCCTTGCGCTTCACCGTCAGTTGCAAATTGCGAAATTCCGAGACGCGAACCGGCTGATCGGAAACGAATCCCAAGTTGTATTGACTGCGCAGTTCGTTCTCGATGATCCCGAAGATCTGGTTAATGCTCAACTTTTTTGACACCTCAAAATAGCCGCCGCCGGTCTCTTTCGCCAAACGCTGCATATAGCCTTTACCCTCCGGATCTCCGTAGCCTCCATAGTAGGTTGCATCCGAGAAGAGGATCGAGTAAATAATTGTGTCGGCGCGCTGCGCGGCTTCAATCGCCGAAGCCAGCGTCTCGTCGCTGCCATTGTCCCCGCCGTCCGACAGGATAATCATCGCCTTGCGATTCTGCTGGCTGTTCATGATCTCCCGCGACGCCTTCACCACGGCGTCGAAAAGCAGCGTCCCTCCCCCGCGTTGCGCTTCCAGATCGCTCTTGCTGGGCGTGTCGACGTAGGGCAGCGATGCTTCCAGATCGCGGCGGGACGAGGTGGGCTGCTGGCGTGTCATCACCGCCATGTCGAATTGGGTGACAAATACCTTGTCTTTGCCTTCGCGCAAAACCTGATCCACAAACTGGAAGCTGGCGGCGCGCTCGCTCTCCAACACCCTTGCCTGGCTCATGCTGGTATCCACCATCAGGCCAATAGTCAGCGGCAAATCCGATTCGCGAGAAAAATACCGAATGTCTTCGGGACGCTTGTTCTCGGTGACGGAGAAATCGTCTTTGGTCAGGTCGTTGACGATTGCGCCCGACTTGGTCCGAACCGTGGCTAGAATATTGACCACCTTGACGTCGGTGGAAAAGGTTGGATCATCCTTGCCAGGGGTTTGATCGGAGCCGGGGGTCTGAGCGGAAAGCGGCAGCAGAAGGGCAAAGAGAATGACTGACTGGCGGCCGTGCAAAGGCATCTTTACTTGAATTGTCTCAGGTTTGAATTACGGTCTGCGATTGCCTGTTCGTGCCGTGCGTCGGCTTACTAGCCTAATAGAGCCGGGCCACGGTTATGCACGTCAACCAATCCCGCTCTTCCCAAGTGCCGGTATCCACCTTCTCGAATACTTTCCACTGATACAACCCACAGAGACTTCCGCACCAGGACGAAAGAGCGGTAAGCGCCAAGCTTCGACGTTGATTGAAATAGACGTCGGAAAGGCTAAATAGATCCGTCACACCGCGGAACTGTTCATCGCCAGTTCCAGGAGGGTTCCGATGCAAAGAGCGTTCGTCGAGGAATTGCTTGACCTGGTCGGCGTTGAGCAAAACATACGGTTTCCGGATCGAGAGTTCCCGTTCGAGTTGTCGTGGCGTGGCTGATCTGCGTTCAAAGTCTGCCAGCACCTCGCGAAAGTCTGCCTCACGCTCCTTCGGTGGCCGCACACAGGGCACTCCAGGGGTACCCGGCACCGTCGTCGCCCGAATCAGATACCGCTCATCGGCGCCCGGGCCATGGCTTGTCTTGGGATTGGTCAGCATCAGCGAGTAGATGGCATAAACGTCCTTCTCCCGCTCGGGATCGGTTACATTGCTCTCCTGAAAGCCACGAGCGATGGTTGCAATCATCAGCACCAAGTACGCGAGCCGGAACATCGTCGGCTTACCTATGCGCGTCGCGTTGCGACAATTTCCAGATAATCGCTGCTCCCCAGAACGGTGTCGTTCCGAGCGCAGTTGTGTTCCCGTATGAGCGCCGCCATTTCGCCCGCCAGCGCCTTTTGCGAAGCCGGGCTACTGGAGTGCTGGAAAGCCTCGATGGCCGGGCCGAAGTAAGTCCGCATGAACTCCACCCAATCTTCGGCCGATAGAGCCCGAAAGCGCACAGCCCGGCGTTGCACGTGCAAATCCTGGACGTAGGGACCAAGCCGGTCCGAGATCACCGCTTCGTCGCCCCACTCCACCGGCGCATCCACTCGCGATTCGGGCGCGGAATAGCGCGCCAGAAGCAGGAAGAGCTTTCCGAGCATCGAATCGGGAGGCCAGGTCGCCATGGCAATTTTTCCGCCGGGCCGGCAGACACGCGCCATTTCGGCGGCAGTCCGATGGGGATCCGGCGCGAAGATGCTGCCGAAGGTGCTGACCACTACGTCGAACGAGGCGTCGGGAAACGAGAGCGCCATGGCGTTGCCTTCCTGAAAATCGATGTTGAATCCTTCGGCTTGCGCCCGCTTCTGCGCGTATCCAAGAAGCGAGGGAACCAGGTCCACGCCGATTACCACCGCCCGGCGTCTTGCGGCGGAAATCGCAGTATTTCCAGACGCGGTGCCCACGTCGAGCACGCGATCGCCGGCATGCACCGGGATGGCCTCGCACAGTTGCTCGCCAACGATGGCGAGCTCCACGCCCATCTTGGGGAAATCTCCCGCTGCCCAGGTCTGACGAGCAGGTTGGGTTGCTGAATTCGTCTCTGTCATCCATCCGAAAGTCTACTCCAATCAGTATCCGCTCTGACGGAGCACATCCGAACCGCAGTATGCTGAACAGTCGAGCAATGTTTCGATAAGGAGACGTACTCATGCATGTCGGATACTGGCTTCAATACTGGTGGATGTTCCCGATAGCGCTCGGAATTTGTATCACGGTTTGAACAATCGGAGTATCGGGGGCCGTGATTTTTGTCCCCTTCTTTTCGATTGTTTTTCCCCTTCTTGGCCACCGTCTTGAACCGGTGCAGGCCGTAGAGGTGGGGCTGCTGACGGAGATCTTTGGCTTCGTGAGCTCGACGTCCGCCTTTTGGCGGGCGGGCCTGATCGACTTCAAGATCTCCACGTTTGCGCTTATGTTTGCTGTCCCTACGGCCGTGATCGGTGGGGTCTCGGCCCACATTCTGCCCTCGCATTGGCTCCTGGTGGTCGTTGGTGTTGGCCTTATCCTTTTTTCGTTTCTGTTGATTCGCGAGACCGGCGAGACTGGCAGCCATGAAGACAAGCACAGCACAGACACCGCCGAACACACCGACGGACGAGGGCGGGCCTACCGTTACCGCAGACAGAATGATGCCTGGCGCGCGAGTACGGCTGCCGTCGGTGGCGTGTTTCAAGGCTTGGTCGGATTCTCGGCCGGCGAGATGAGCACGGTGGAACAGGTGCTGCGGGGAATTCCCGTGCGTCTGGCGGCTGGAAACGCTCACTTGATCATCGCCGCAGCTTCCATTTCGGCTGCCATGACGCACCTGACCGTGGACGCCACGACAGGAGCCAAGATTCCCTGGAACATACTTGCCGCCACCGCGCCCGCGGTTCTGATCGGTGGCCAGATTGCTTCTATCGTAGCGGGCCGAATGCCGCAAGCCACGCTGAAGTTGGTGCTATCGTGCTTTCTGGCGCTGGTTGGAGTGATCAGTTTCTATCGCGCTTCGCTCGCGCCACAACTCCGCTGGCCGCCCTGGGTCGCCTTGACGCTCCTCGCCTTGGTCATAGCGGGGTTGATCTGGCTCTTGGTTCGGCCGCGCCCCAGGGTGTGCACCCAAGGCGGTGGCGCGTGCTGCTCCATCGCACCGCATGAGATCGAAAGCCAGCAGCCGGCTTCCGGCCAGCCTTCTGATAGGAGATCTTCGTGAGCTTCCGAAGAATCCTGATTGCCGTGGATTCCACGCCTCTCGCCGTCCATGCCTCCGAGCTGGGTATGGAACTTGCCACCGCGCTTGGCGCTGAGATCGCGTTTGTGCATGCGATCGAACCCGGTTTGTCGCAGGCTCCCGGCATCATGCCCAGCGATTTGATTGCGGAAGCCGAACGGGAGGGCAGAAGATTGATCGCCGGTTTCCGCCAGCTTCTGCCACCAACGCACTCGCCACTGGAGTTCATCCACGTTGGCAAGCCAGCATCTGAAATCGTCAGGACCGCCAAGGAATGGCCGGCGGACGTCATTGTGATCGGTAGCCATGGACGCCACGGAATCCAGCGTGCCCTGCTAGGAAGCGTCGCCGAGGCAGTGATGCGACATGCACCGTGTCCTGTCCTTATCGTAAGGGCGAAGGAATAACCGCCACCCGTAGTACTTTGGCCCGCACGGTACTTCAGTAGTACCAGCTCCCTGAAGTACAGGTGTTCTATCGACGGCCTCTAGGGCCACAGACTTAAATGTGGACATGGGCAGATGCATATATTGTCATAGCGTGGTGATCAGGGACGAAGACCAGTGCTACGTTTGCGGCGACCGTGCGCCCAAGCGCCTGCAGGCGGCGGCGAAGCGCCGGCCGGTGTCGCCTTTAACCAACGTCGTGTTCGTGGCTTCGCTCGCCTTTACGGCTTACTGTTTCTTTGGAGAACACAAGCTGTCGTTGCCGATGACTCTGGCGATTTCTTCCACTCTACTGCTGATCAGGATCGTCGCCGAACGGATCGCTAGCAAAGACGCGAATTGACGGCGCCGTCCGCGCGGGGCGACAATGCGGGAGCCCCAATGAATACCCGTTTCCGCGCCGAACACGTTGGCAGTCTGCTGCGGCCGCCCGAGTTGCTCGCAGCCCGATCCGCGCATGCCGCGGGACAAATACCGTTGGAAGAGCTGCGCCGGCGAGAGGATCAAGCTATCCTGGCGGCGCTGGAAAAGCAACGAACCATAGGCCTGGATGTTCTTTCCGACGGTGAAATGCGCCGTGGCTCCTGGCTCACCGATATGGCGGACGCCGTCGAGGGGTTTGTCCCCGCGAAGGTGACGCTGGAGTGGAAGGGCCCGGGCGGAGGCCTCGAGGGCAGCACCGCGCAAGCGGCCGGAGCGAAGTTGCGGAAAGTCCGTAAGCTCACCGCGCACGAGCTGCCTTTGTTGAAGCAATCGGCGTTGGGTGTGTTCAAGATCACCCTTCCCGCGCCATCCAATTTTGTCCTGGCCAGCTACAAGCCGGGCGTGACGGATGCCTTTTATCCTACGCATGCCGATCTGCTGCGGGACTTGGTGGGCATTGTGCGCGATGAAGTGCGCTGGCTGGTATCTGAAGGTGCGCGCTACATTCAGTTCGACGCGCCTTATTACTCGCATTATCTGGATCCTCACCAGCGGGAGCGATTGAAGGCGGCCGGTTTCGACCCCGATCAGGAACTGGAGCGCGCCATCGCCGGCGACAAGGCCGCGCTGCATGAGGTCCCACGAGGCAAGGTCACCGTGGCGTTGCACATTTGCCGGGGGAATAGCCGGAGCCGCTGGTACACCGAGGGCGGCTACGACGCAATTGCCGAGAAGGTATTCGGCTTGCTGGATGTCGACACGTTCCTGCTCGAGTACGATTCGGAGCGCTCTGGAGGATTTGAACCGCTTCGCCTGGTTCCGCGTAACAAGACTGTGGTGCTGGGATTGATCACGACAAAAGAAGCGAAACTCGAATCGCAAGACGAATTGCGGCGGCGCATCGACGAAGCGGCTCGCTATATTCCGCTCGAAAATCTGGCGCTCAGTCCGCAGTGCGGCTTCGCGTCGGTGGCGGCCGGCAATCTGTTATCGATTGACGATCAGTGGCGGAAGCTGGAGCTGGTGGTGGAGACGGCGCGCAAGGTGTGGGGGAAACCTTAGCCGCCCTCTCTATTCATCCCGCAAAGCTGTCATCGGATCGATGCTTACTGCACGCCGTGCCGGCCCGAGTGAGGCGATAAGTACGATCGCGGCTAGAAGAACCGAAGTAACCGCAAAAGTTGTGGTGTCAAGCTCGCTCATGCCATACAGCATCGATCGGATATAGCGCGTCAGCGCCCACGCTCCACCGAGACCCGCGACGATGGCCAACAGAACCAGCACGGTGGTTTCGCCCAGCACCATGCGCAGGACATCGGCCTGCCGCGCGCCCATCGCCATGCGGATGCCGATCTCGCGAGTGCGGCGCGTCACCAGGTACGACATGGTTCCGTAAACTCCGGCGGCGGCAAGAACAATGGCGATCATGGCGAAGCTCCCGAGCAGGATGAGCTGGAAACGCTCCGGCGCCAGCGCCGCGTCCCTGCGCTGATCCATGGTCTTCACGTCGGAGATGGGCTGGTCGCGATCGACTAAGCGGACCTGCTGTTCGATCGCGCGAACGGCTAGGTCGGGAGCAACAGATGTGCGCACAAGAAAGCCGCCACGATAAAGCGGAACGCCGGAGCAGCTACACCGATAGATCGTCGCCGGCGGGTCGGAACCCAACGACGCGCTGCGAATGTCGCTCACCACGCCTACGATGGTCCACGTGACGGGCTTCTCGCTAGGGCCCGGCGCGAGTTGGCGGCCCAACGGCTCTTCGCCGGGAAAAACCCGGCGCACAAACGCTTCGTTCACGATGACCGGTTCTCTTAGGAGTATGTCCGGCCGTGCGCCCGCACGGACTCCGATGAAATCGTGCGCGTCGAAAATCCGGCCGCGGTTCAGCCGAATTCCGAGCGTTTGGAAAAACTCCGGACTCACCAGGCTGTTGCTGATCATGGGGCGATCGCGAATAGGCACCAGAGGTCGGCCAACCACTTGAACCGCGCCGGCGTTCGGAAGACCGATCTCACTTAACGGAATGTCGGCCGAGAGTGCCGCCGAGCGCACTATCGGTAAATGGCGCACCCGTTCCAGGATTTCGAAAAGGAAGGGGTTGTCATTTCGGTCGAAGGAGAAGCCTACAGGGTTGACTCGAAAAGTGAGCAGGTGATCGGACGGGAAGCCAAGCTCGGTATGGGCCAGGTGCAAAAAACTACGGGTGAGCAGTCCGGCGCCGATCAATAGCACAAGTGAGACTCCGAGCTCCGCGACCACCAGGATCTTGCGCGTTCGAGCAGCGCCGCGGCCCGCGCTATGGGCGAGACCAGCGGACTTCAGAGCATCCCCAATCCGGATGCCCGCCGCGGAGAGCGCGGGTACGAAACCGAAGAGCACGCTGGTGGCGACCATCAGCGCCAGGGTGAATGCCAGCACCCGCCAATCCATCGAGATCGCCGGATAGCGCACCAGGATCGCTGGCTTCGAGGCGTCCAATAAGCGGACGGCAAGCCAAGCCAAACCGATGCCCAACGCGGCTCCCGGTATCGTGAGCACCAGGCTTTCGGTGAGCATCTGCCGAATGATGCGGCTGCGGCCGGAGCCGAGCGCCATTCGCACGGCAATCTCACGATAACGACTGCCGGCGCGCGCCAAGAGCAAATTGGCGATATTTGCGCAGGCGATCAGCAGCACCAGCGAGACCGCGCCACTGAGGACCAGAATCGCGGGCCGCAATGGACCGGCAAGATGCTCCTGCAGCGAAAAGGCGCTTAGGGTCAGATCCTGCCGGAAGCCGTTGTTGCGCATCGCCTCGGGATATGCCGCGCGCATCGCGAAACTCAGGCGCTTCATTTCGGTGGCAGCTTCCAGTTGCGTCACCTCGGGCTTGCGCCGCCCGAGCATCGAAACGATGAGAATGGGCCGGTTGGGCGCGAGGGGGAAGCTTTGGGTGGCTCTATCGAGTAGAAGGTTTGGCAACCATAAATTTGCTCCGCGAGGAAAGTCGAAGCCCTGCGGCATCACCCCGACGATGGTACGCGGCAGGCGGTCGAGCGCAATTGTTTTGCCGATAATCTGCGGATCGGCCCCAAAACGATTTCGCCAGAACTCGTAACTCAAGATGGCGACCGGAGCCGCCTTCGGCCCCTCTTCATCGCGGGTCAGGTAGCGCCCTATCAAAGGTTGCGTGCCCATCAGACGGAAGAAGGAGGGCGACGCGCTGGCGACATCCAGCCGCTCCGGTCTCTCGATCCCGGTCCAATTCACCGTGGCCGGATCGCATGTTCCGACTTCCTCAAAGATCCGGTTTTGATCGCGCAGCATGAAGTAGTCGGGCGCGGCGACGATTTCCTCCTGGGCGGGTCCGGTGCGTGCGCTGATCCAATCGATTCGGTCGGAGTTGGGGTAGGGAAGCGGCCGGATGAGAATGGAATTGGCCACGCTGAACACCGTGGTGTTCGCGCCGATGCAGACCGCCAGCGTGAGTGTGGCGGCCAAAGCCAGAAACGGATCGCGGCGCAGGTTGCGAATCGCGTAGCGGGAATCCTCCCAAAAACTTTCGATCAGCCTGGTCCCCCTGGCATCCCGGCATTCGTCTTTGTGCTGGGCGATCTGTCCAAACTCGCGCAATGCGGCCGTACGGGCTCCCTCCGGATCCATTCCCGCAGCGATGTTCTGCTCCATTTGTTGTTTAAAGTGAAAGCGGAGTTCGTCATCCAATTCGCGTTCTAACGCGGCGTGCTGGAATAGCGAACGAAAACGCAGGCGGAGTATTTTGAGCCAACGCACAGGAAGTCCTTCAAGCTCGCACAATGGCGGAGATAGCGCTGGATAGCCGCTCCCAACTGACAGCTTCCCGCCCCAGTTGCCGGCGGCCCGCTTTGGTCAATGAATAGTATTTGGCTCGGCGATTGTTATCGCTTTCGCCCCATTCGGCCTGAATCCAGGCCTGCTGCTCTAGCCGGTGGAGGGCTGGGTAAAGCGAACCTTGCTGGACTTGCAAAACGTCTTTGGACAACTGCTGGATGCGCTGCGCGATCGCCCAGCCGTGCATCGGCTCCAGCGCTAGCGTCTTGAGGATCAACAGGTCGAGAGTGCCCTGAACCAGATCGGTAGGTTTGCTCATGCCCGCTCCTCTAGGTAATCTACAACAGCTTACATCTGCTTTTGTAGATAATCAAGGGGAAGGCTCAGCTGAACTGGGGCGGGCCGGTTAGGCGCTCCCGCGCTATGCGCCCCCTGCGCTATGCGCCCGCGGTCTTCAGACATTCGGCGATTTCTTTTTCCGAAATGGCGCCTTCCCGGATCACTTTCCAGTAAGGCTCTGTGATGTCCACCGTGGTGGCGCCCAGACCGGCCAAGGGGCCCGCGTCCAACACCAGGTCCACGCTGCCATCCATGACGCCGAAGACATCGATGCCGCTGCGGCAGGTGGGCTGACCGGAGATATTGGCGCTGGTGGCCACCAGAGGCTGATCCAGCCAATCGAGCAGCGCTTGCGCTACCCGCGACCGCGACTGCCGGATGGCCAGGCGACCCGTGTTGCCCGTCACCTTGAGCGGCACTCTGGCCGACGAAGGAACGATCATTGTCAGCGGTCCGGGCCAGAAATGGCGCGCCAAAACGTAGAAGCGGGTGGAAAGGTCTTTCGCCAACTCCTCAGCCATGAAAGTGCTGTTCACCAGCATCGGCAAGGATCGATGGATCTCACGGCCCTTGGCGGAGAACACCCGTCCCACCGCATGAAGGTTCAACGGGTCAGCCACCAATACGTAGAGCGCCTCAGTGGGAATAGCGACGATGTCACCACGCCGCAAGTGCGCCGCAGCGCGTTCAATCGCTTCCGGCAGCGGATGGTCTTGATCGATTTGTATCAGGTCAGTCGCCAATGCTTATTCTCGTGAACCTACTAGGCTGAGGAACTCCCTCGACTTGGATTGGCTGCGGAGAGCGGCGTCGCGATAAGAACAAACGTTACAGGGTTAGTGTACCGCATCGGGTTCAGCCGGTTCAAAAATGTTTGTCCACGCTTTGTGCCGCTATAATCGGTAGTGTGATTCGCCCCACCTTCGTCGCGGCCGCCGCCGTGAGCCTCGTTTTGCTTGCGGGCTGCAAGAAAGACATCCAGAACCAAGACGCCGTTCGCCAGGGTGTCATGAGCTACTTGTCGAAGCGCTCGGACCTGCTCGCCATGGACGTCAGCATCAGTTCGGTGGCGTTTAGTCAGGACGAAGCTACTGCTCAAGTGCACTTTCAGGCTAAGGGAAATAGCTCGCCAGCAGCTGGAATGACGATGCAGTATGTGTTGGAGCGCAAAGATGGCCAGTGGGTGGTGAAGGGCCGCGCGGGATCGAACGCGGCTCACGGGGCGGGCGCAACCGGCGTAAATATCGCGCCGCCTGGACAGGGAACGGCGCCCGGTTCGCTGGACGGAATGCCGCGCATCGCCACGCCCGGCGGGCCGGAGTCCACTAGCCTGCCGCCTGGACATCCTTCGGTCGGCTCTGATTCAACCAGTCGGCAAAAGTGAGACTACCTAAATGAAACGAGTTGCCGTCCTCGGTGGCGGTCCGGCCGGAGCTTTTGCAGCGGAGCGCCTGGCGCGAGCGGGCGTCGAAACCGTTGTCTTAGATGAAAAGCTAGCTTGGGAAAAACCGTGCGGCGGAGGGCTGACCTACAAAGCCTACTCGCGCTATCCGTTTTTGCTCGAAAATAATGTGCCGAAGAAGATCATCCATGAGACCTGCCTTGCGGCGGATCCGGCCGGAGCTGTTCACATGGACTTGAGCAGTCCGCTGCTGATCTATTCGCGCATGGATCTGAATCGCATGCTGCTGGATCGCGCCGAACAGGCCGGCGCACAACTGGAAAAGACGCGCGTCCTCGGGATTGAACGCGGCGGCCGTGGATGGCGTCTGAAGACAAGGCAGGGTACGCTGGACGCGGATTTTTGCATTGTGGCGACGGGCGCGCGCAATTCGTTGCGCAACGTAGGCACGGAATGGACGGCCGCGGACACGATGTACGCGCTGGGATACTACGTGGCGTCCGCCCAGGATCACATCGATATCCAGTTTCTGCCAAACCTGGAAGGTTACATCTGGGTGTTCCCGCGCTGTGGCCATCTTTCGGTGGGGATCTGTGGCAAGGGTGAAACGGCGCAGGCCTTGCGCGCGCGGCTGGAGCAGTACATGACTCAAAAGGGCATCTCGTACAAAGACGCTTCCTTTTACGGCCACATGCTGCCCTCTCTCGAACACTCGGGTTGGAAAAATAATCGCTTGGCGGGCGAAGGCTGGCTGGCGGTGGGCGATGCCGGAGGGCTGGTGGATCCGATCACCGGTGAAGGTTTGTACTACGCCATGCGATCGGGCGATCTGGCGAGCCAAGTGGTTCTGAACGAATCGCAGTCCCTGGCTGAGCGGGCGCAAGCCTACCGCAACCTGCTGCGTCGTGACTTTACGGCCGACCTCGAGTTTGGCGCGACGCTCGCCAAGCGCGTTTTCCTGGGACGATTCCTATTTAGCGCCGTCCCCTCGCGCATGGTGGATTTCATCCGGCGCAGCCCACGATTCCGCGTATTGATCCAGGATCTGTTCGCCGGGACTCAGCCCTATCTGGGTTTGAAGAGCCGTCTGTTCCGGAACCTCAACGGAACGCTGCAGGAAGTGCTCATGAACGTGTTTCTGCAAAGAGTGATCCCCGAAGAAACTTAAGTGCAGTAGTCCATGACCCACGCCAAATCCGACGAATTGTTTGCCTGCGCTCAGAAGCTAATACCGGGCGGCGTGAATTCGCCCGTGCGGGCTTTTCGCGGCGTTGGAGGGACGCCTCCGTTCATCGCTCGCGGCGAAGGATCTCGCATTTATGACGTCGATGGCAACCAGTACATCGATTACGTGCTGTCTTGGGGACCGCTGATCCTGGGCCACTGTTTCCCGCCAGTGATGGACGCGTTGCGCGAAGTCCTGGCGATTGGAACCAGCTTTGGCGCACCCACCGAACGGGAAGTGGAACTCGCCGAACTGATTCACGAATGCGTGCCTTCTATCGAAATGGTGCGCCTGGTAAATTCCGGGACCGAAGCCACCATGAGCGCGCTCCGCGTGGCGCGAGGATTCACGGGGCGCGACCTTACCATCAAATTTGAAGGTTGCTATCACGGCCACGTGGATTCGTTGCTGGTGAAAGCTGGATCGGGCATGGCGACCCTCGGAATCGCCGATACCGCGGGTGTGCCCCAGGCGTTCGCGGCCACCACCATCGCGCTGCCGTTCAACTCGATCCCCGCGGTGGAATCGGCGTTCAGGGAGCATGGCAGCAAGATCGCGGCCGTTATCGTAGAGCCAGTGGTCGGCAATATGGGCTGCGTGCCTCCGCGCGAGGGCTTTCTGGAAGCGCTGCGTGAGATCACTGCCCGGCACGGCGCCTTGTTGATCTTCGATGAAGTGATGACCGGGTTTCGCCTCGCCTTGGGCGGAGCGCAGGAGCGCTTTGGAATCCGGCCCGATCTCACTACCTTGGGGAAGATCGTCGGAGGCGGGATGCCGCTGGCTGCCTACGGTGGGCGCGCCGACATCATGAGCAAGGTGGCGCCTACCGGTCCCATTTACCAGGCTGGGACATTGTCGGGCAATCCCATGGCGGTCAGCGCCGGCATTGCCATGCTGCGGTATCTGAAGGCCCACCCCGAGGTCTATGAAATCATCGAAAGCAGGGCTGCGCAGCTGACTGCGAATGTACCGGCCGGCGTCACGGTGAACCGGGTGGGGTCCATGTTCACGTTTTTCTTCACCTCCGAGCCCGTGACGGACTGGGAATCGGCCAAGCGCGCCGACACTGGCCGTTTTCGCCAATTCTTCCACTGGATGTTGGACCGGGGAATCTATCTGGCACCCTCACAATTCGAGGCCGGGTTTGTCTCGGCCGCGCACAGCGAGCAGGACATCAGTAGGACCGTGGAAGCTGCTGCCCAGTACTTCGCGACCGAGGCTACGGTCTAAGGCCCTGCCAAATTCGGTAAAATGGAGTATATATGTCTGACACCACAGCGACCCCGTCCCACTTAGGGTTGGATCTCGCGAGTTTTGATTTACCCGCTTGGAAGAAAGCTATCGGTGGCGTTTGCGCCGTGCTGTTGGCGATCCTCTTCTTTGTCTCAGGAGCTTGGAAACTGAGCGATCCGTACCGGTGGTCCCAGTTCCTGAATGAGTTCCGCGTCCCTGGGGCGTTCGCGCTGCCGGGCGCGCTGGCGCTCGGTATTGGCGAAACATTAGGCGCGGTTCTTATCCTGGTACCCCGGTTTCGGCGCTGGGGAGCCCTGCTCATCGGCCTCCTGCTGGTCGTCTTCATGGTCTACATTGGAGCGAACTATAGCGCGCTGGTGGGCAAGGATTGCAGTTGTTTCCCACTGGTGAAGCGGACGGTAGGGCCGGCATTTTTCCTAGGCGACGGAGCGATGTTCCTGATGGCGGTAGTGGCCGGGATGTGGGCCCGCACATCAGAAAGCCTTCGCGGCGCGCTGGTTATCTTAGGAGCGGTAGTGGTCTTCGCGGGCGCTTCCTTCGGCGTGAACATGGCGCGCGAGTCTGGTTTGAAGGCTCCGGCTTCCATCACCGTGGATGGCAAGCCTTTATCGCTGCAACAGGGGAACACGTTCCTGTTTTTCTACGATCCCACCTGTACGCACTGCGAGGCGGCTGCCCGAAAGATGGCGAAGCTGAACTGGAAGGACACCAATGTTGTCGCCATTCCAATCGATACCCCACAATTCGCCGCGTCATTTTTGCATGACACCGGATTCAAGGCCGGGACTTCGAACGATCTGGATCTGTTGAAAGGGACCTTCAAATTCGCCACCGCGCCGTACGGCGTTGCACTGGTTCGAGGCCGCCAAAAGGCGGCCGTGGATGTCGGGGCTTTTGAGACGGACGGCCAACCAGCTGCTTTGCTGCACAGCTTGGGCTTTGTGGAATAGTTCGTGGAATGAGCTCAGCCTTCTTCCGGCAGAACTTCGGCCGTGGGTTCCATTTGCGCCAGCGCTTGCGTGGCCACTTCCAGAAGCTCTGAGGCAAGCCAGGTAAAATCCGTACCCGGGTACATCCGGGGCAGTTGGTATTTCCACTTTTTTTCAAACGACGCGATCCGGCGGGCCTGCTGTCTGATGGGCAGCTTGCCTAGGCCGGCTAAATCGATCAGCGTTGTCACCAACACGCTCTCGGCACGAATCAAAACGTAGAGGCACTTCCGGCTTTTGCTCAATCTCTGCACGGACTCAAGGATGAAGTTGGCGCGGCCTGGCTCGTATTGGGCAGCCAGCTCGGTCAGGCCTTCCGCCTGGAGCCGGGCCTTCGTGGCTTCCAAGACTTCGCCCAGAGCTGGGCGCACGGTCCGGAAGAAAGTGGCCACGGTTTTCGGATGCAGAATATCGTAAGTTAACTCCGTGCGCATCTTGCCTCGGAATGGCTGGCTGGCACGATACACCAGCATCGGATATGCTGTCTTGACGTTGCCGAAAGCTCGCGAGTCCACGAAGTAATACGAGGGCACACGTTCCCTCAGCAGGGTCTGGATGGCTATGGACACACGGGCAAAGGCGGGGAAAAACCCCGGTGTGCGTTCGTCGGGCGCCGCGAGCCAGCCCAATCCCGGCTTAGGAAAGCTGGCCCCGTATTCAAAGAGCAAACTGGTTGAGCATACATTGCAGCCGTCACGACCTTCGGTACAGCGCGGCGGCGCGATCACGCAAGTCAAACGAAAGACGAGCGATGATTGCGTTAAATTTTTCCGCTGGGAATGTGACTCGCGAGCGATGCTAGCCCAAGGAGGGCGCCGCGTTCCGCACGCCACGCAGTAGTTCCCTGGCTGCGTCCGGCTGTTCAGACTCTGCCCGCGCGAAACATATGGAGAAATGGAAAGCGCTGCCCTTTCCGGGTTCGCTGGTGACCCATATTCGGCCGCCCATTAAATCCAATAGACGCATCGAGATGCTCAAGCCAAGTCCAGTGCCGCCGTATTTTCGGGTCATCGATCCGTCGGCCTGCGCGAAGGGCTGAAAAATAACGCTGTGCTTTTCCTGGGGACTGCCGATGCCAGTGTCAATTACCGAAAAGTGCACTTGGATCTCGCGCGAGCCGTTGGATTCGACGTTTGCCGTTACCAGCACGCTGCCGGCCGGTGTGAACTTCAGCGCGTTCCCTACCAGGTTCACCAGGATCTGCCGCAAACGTGCGGGATCCCCGGTAACTTGCCGGGGAATCTCGGGCGAAATCTCGCAAGCGAGCGTCAAGCTCTTCTGTGTGGCCTGATTCTCGAAAAACCGAGTGGTTTCCGCAATCAACCGCGGGAGATCGAACGGAACATGGTCGAGTTGAACGCTCTTTGCTTCCATTTTGGAGAAATCGAGCACGTCATTGAGCAGGTACAGCAGCGAGATCGCAGAGTGGCGTGAGGTCTCGAGCAGATCGCGTTGTTCCGGGCTGAGCTTCGTATCGAGCGCCAGCTCCGTCATTGCGATGATGCCGTTCATTGGCGTGCGAAGCTCGTGACTGATGTTCGCCAGGAAGTGACCCTTGGCTTCATTTGCCGCCTCCGCCAGCTTCTTCGAGGATTCCAGAAGTCGCCGGTCTTCAAAAGCTTTGCGGTATTGGGCGCTTAACTGCCGGCCTTGCGCCAACAAAAATGCCAGGCAAACCACATTGATGAGAGCCATACCGTAGCCCTCGCCGCCGAGCGAAAGATCAATCACGATAGGCGGGATGAGCAACGGCAAAACGTGGCAGTAGAGATACAAGGGCCTCGGAGTGAGAGAGACGATCGCTCCAAAACTGATAGCGAGGATGCAAAACGTCAGCAGCAGTGAATTCCATTGGGAAAACCCGTTGGAGACGTAACTGTAGCAGCTGAACAACCCCCAAGCGCTCGAAAAGGTAAGGAGCGTGGCGCAGAAAGCCAGCCGCCAAGCTCGGGGGTTCCCAGGATAGATTTGATTCTTGCGGAGAACCAGGAACAGACGTACTAAGTAAGCGCCCATTGTTGTCACGGCAAAAAGCGTTACCGCCAGCACGTGAACTCTGGAATAATTCCCTGCCAATAAGGCGAACTGAGCCAGACCGAGACCGGCCCAAATGCCGGCCAGCGAATGACGCGCGATATCGGCGTCCTGTTGAAAGCTCAGGTCAACGCGCTGAGCCGATTCAGCGGTAGTGTCTGGCACGCAACAGTCTATCGACAAATGAAAGCAAAAGCTTAAGGTTTATCATTGTGCGTCCCTGTTTACAGGGTTACAGTCAATTCGCGGTCAGCTGGACGCTCTTTTGTTCTGCTTCGTCAATCGACAAGCTGGAACCTTGGGCCACGCAAGCGGCCAAATCATCCGGATTGTATATGTCGCAAGGTGGGGAATCCAGCCACGTAAGAAGGATGTACTTTCCGGGCGGGATGCCTCGCAGCAAGAAATTGCCGTACTCGTCAGCCTGCGTCGTTTGATAGTCTTGGACGCGTCCGGAGGGCGGATCGGGAATCAGGGCAACGGTGGCGCCGCTCGCGACCACCTTGGGATCTGCCGTCACGGCTCTTCCGATCACCTGACCACCCTGGGAGCTGAGCCTCACGTCGAGCGAAGGCGCGGGATCGCCGGGCGATGCCTCCAGGCCCTGTCCCAGCCGCTCGGCATTGGCGATGCGTACCGACTTGATGTAGGAGTTCTCCGGTCCATTCAACACATACAAATCGTAGATCTCATCGGGAACGAATGGAACGGAGAATTCGCCCTTCTCCGACACCTTGGCCTGCGTCGCCGAGGCCGTTGCGCGGCGCGGCTGCAGTGAAATCATCAGCCCCTCGGGCAGGGTGCTATCGTCGTCATCGACGTGAACTTTTCCGGTCCAAAGGCTCTCGGCGCCGATGACCAGATCTGCGTTCGCAACGTCGGAATCGCCAATATTGATCGGAACGCGGCCTGTCAGCGCCACGCCGTCTTCGGTACCCGAAGCCAGCAACAAATAGGGGCCCGACGTCACGCCCTGGATGTCGAAGTTCTGATCCTTGTCGACGGTCACATTGATAGGAGCGCTTACCGACGCGGTATTGTCGGGATCGTTCAGTCGCAATGTCACGCTAGGGCTCGCGATGACGGCGCCCTTGACGGCGCTGACGACGTGCCCGCGAACATGCACGGTGTGGACTAACGTGAGGAAAATATCGATGCCCGCATCTTCATCGCCAGGCGCTATTTTCACTGGGACGGCGTCGGCCATCTTCTGCACTTGCGGGAAGAATGTGACCGCATAACTCAACTCGGGCAGCGGATTACCCAGCACATCGGTACGCGTCTGTTCCTCGGCGCCGGGCGGCCGGGGCGGTGCTTGATACAAAGCCGCCACGTAATAGGTACCCGGTTCCAGGCCGTGCACGCGGTACTCGCCGCGATCGTCGGTGCGTGTGCTCGCGGCGGTTGCATAGCCGTGACGTCCCCGGTCGTAATAGGAGCGATAGAGCTGGATGGCCACGTTGACGGCGGGTTCTGCGTCGTCAAATTTCACTTTGCCGCTCACCACGCCCTGAGGCGTCATGCGAAACACAAACGAACTGATGGTCTCGCCCGAATTAACGGAAAAGATCGGCGGCATTTTGTAGTCCCCGATATGGCCCGATGAAAGCGGCAGATAGCCGTCGCGTTGGACCGTGATTACGTAACGCCCGGGCGCTACTTTGGGAAACGAGAACGCGCCGCTATCGTCGGTGGTTTGATAGAGCGCCATGCCCTTGGAATCGGCGGGCCGCAGTACTACTTGCGCGCGACGCAACGTCTGCCCCGTGGCGCCGCTGAGGACGGTTCCCTGGATGATCCCGGGAGCCTCTGCCTCAGGCGGCTGGGTGGTCGGCGGGGGCGATATTGCGGGCGGCTGGCTGGGGGGCCCATCTTGGCAGAGCGCGGAGCCTAGGCCCCAAACCATCAGTAGGCACAACTTGAACGCGCGTGGCGAGAGGTCCACTGAACTTATGACGCAATCTGCGGCCATTGCGTTGGTTGGCGCAAAGCGGAAGGGTGATAATAAGAGAGGAGAGGAAGCGGGACGAATGACCATTCAGATCACTAAACCCGAGGTAGTGGCGATCATCACTCAGCGTCTTCAGAGCGGCGTGTTTAAGGATGCAGAAGATGTGATCTTCCAGGCCCTCCAGTCTTCCCCGCCGCCCCCGCCCGAAGTGCCACCCAGCAAAAGCTTGCAGGAAGTATTCGAAGTCGCAAGGGGCCTGGCGGACGATATTGATTTCAGCCGCAATCCATCCACCGGACGTCCAGTTGATCTAGCGTGAGTGGATTTCTCCCCGACACGAACGTCCCTTCGGAACTGATTCGCACTCGTCCTGACCCCCGTGTAGGGATGTGGGTCTACGCGAAAGACGAAAGATCGCTCTACTTGAGCGTTGTATCACTCGGCGAGCTGCGGCGAGGGCTTGTTAAGCTCCCGCCAAGCAGGCGGCGCAGTGACTTGGAACGGTGGTTCGAAAAAGACCTGCTTCCCCGGTTTCATGGACGAATATTGCCAGTGACTCGCTCGATCGCTGACCGCTGGGGCATATTGGATGGACAATGCCAGCTGAGTGGCACGCCGCTAAGCACTGCAGACGGCATGATCGCAGCAACAGCCCTCGAACACGAACTCACTCTAGTCACGCGCAACGTAAAGGACTTCGCCGGATTGGGCGTTGAAGTTTATAACCCCTGGGACGCCCTGTAGCATTAGTCCCGCCTCAGTGCCTCTATTGGATTGGATGCTCGTCGCGCAAGCAAGGTTAGTGTTTGCTCGCGAGCGTTTCAGAAATAGCGGCGATCGCGGTGGCGCACTGCTCGCGGGAGACATCGAAGTGTGTGACAGCGCGCATTTGGCGCAAATTGATTCCGTTCATCAGCACCTTCCGAGTTTTGAGCTCGGCCGTCAATTCCGTGGTGGCGAGTCCGGTACCGCTGACGTCGAAGATGACGATGTTGGTTTGCACACGCGCCGGATCGATCTGGATTCCGGGAAGTTTCGCCAACTCGGTCGCAAGGAAACGCGCGTTGGCGTGGTCTTCGCCCAACCGGTGCGGCATCTCTTCCAGCGCGATCAGTCCCGCCGCGGCAAGCACGCCCGCCTGCCGCATAGCGCCGCCCAAGCGCTTGCGATAACCGCGCGCGCGATCGATTGCCTCCCCCGTTCCCACCAACATGGATCCCACCGGCGCGCCCAGGCCTTTCGACAAACAAAACATCACCGAATCGGCGGGAGCCGCGAGGTCGCGAACCGGCCGGTTCAGATGGCAAGCGGCGTTGAAGATGCGCGCCCCATCCAGATGCACCTTGATGCCGCGCTCGTGCGCGTTCGCGCAGATGTCTTCGAAAACATCCATGGGATAAACCGCGCCGCCCGCCATGTTGTGCGTGTTCTCGATTTCAATCAGCGTGGTAGGAGCGCAATGCGTGCTCGTGGGGCGGATGGCGGCCTCAATATCCTTCCAGTGCAGGATGCCGTCGCTCGACGCAACCGGCCGCACCAGGCAGCCCGAAAACCACGCCAGCATCGAGAGCTCCCAATCGAGCAAGTGCGCGCGCGATTCCGAGATCACTTCCTGGCCGTGGTCGGTGTGCATCTTCACCGCGATGGTGTTGCCCATGGTGCCGCTGGGCACAAAAACGCCCGCTTCTTTGCCCATGATTTCCGCCGCCCGTTTTTCGAGACGATTGACGGTCGGGTCTTCGCGATAAACATCATCGCCCACTTCGGCTTCGGCCATGGCGCGGCGCATCTCGGGCGTGGGTCGTGTAACCGTGTCGCTTCTCAGGTCAATCATTGGTTTGAACTTACATGGTTTGAACTTAAGTGATGAACTCGGCGAAAACTTCATTGGAAAAAAGCACGCCGCGATCCGTGAGCCGCAGCCGTGCACCGTCGCGAGCCAGCAGGCCCTCGGCGATGAACCTTCGGATGGGTTGGTCGAACTTGAGCCACTCTTCGGCCAGCGGCTGGATGCCTTGCGTAAGGCGCAGTCCGACGAAGAAGCGCTCCTCTGCGGCATGAGCGGGCGTGGCATCAATGCGTGCAGTTTGCCCGTTCTCGATTCGCTCCACGTATTCGCTGGGCGATTCGATGTTTTGGCCGCGCACCGCTCCGTCAAACGAGTGAGCATCGGCACCGAAGCCGGCATACGGCTGCAATTGCCAGTACTTCAAATTGTGCAGCGATTCATAGCCGGGCCGCGCAAAGTTCGAAATCTCGTAGCGCTGAATCCCGATGCGTGCCAGATGCTCGACCGCTGCTTCATAAAGTTCAGCCGTAAGTTCGTCGCCTGGCACATCCGGCGCGCCATAGCGTTTCCCGTTCAGCAAAACCTCGCTGCCCAGGCGGCTGTCTTCGTCAATTTCAAGCATGTACACCGACACATGTGGAGGTTGCAGCCGCTCGATCCACGCCAACGATTCAGACCAGGATGCGCGCGTTTGTCCTGGAAGGCCGGCGATCAAATCGATATTGATGTTCGCTAGGCCCACGGACCGCAGCACGCTAATCTCGCGCTCTACGATCTCCGCCGTGTGTTTGCGTCCTGTGCGAGCCAATTCACGCTGCACAAAGGACTGCACACCCAGGCTCACACGATTGATTCCGGCCTGGACCCACGCCGCCGCGCATTCTGTGTTGATTGTGCCCGGCGCGACTTCGATGGTCGACTCCTTCCAGGTCCCACACCCAGGAATCGACGCCAGAATCCGATCCAGGTCGCCCGGCGCCATGCCACTCGGCGTGCCGCCGCCAAGGTACACCGTTTCAGGCTGCCAGGGCCATTGGTGCCCGACAATCTCGGCCACAAGAGCGTCCACATATCTGGGCTCCAGTTCGCGCGGAAAAACTCCCGAGGCGAAGTTGCAATAGGTACACTTTTGCGCGCAGAACGGATAAGAAATATAAACGCCGGGCATCTAGAGCGAGACTTCTTCGCCCAATTGCTTGGCGATAGCATCCTGGATCAGTTCGGTCAGCGTCTGGTGGCTGGACGGCAACACGAAATCATTCGCCGCGCTGTCCCAATCCAGCTTGTAGCTCTTGGAATGCGCTGAAACCCAAATCTGGTGGACCGGCGCGTTGGGGCTGATCACAAACTTGCCGGGCGGCTCTTCGAACTCAATGGCGAGGGCGCCGCCGTTAAAATCCACTTCGAAGTCCGCACCGTCGGTAGCCGCAGCCAGCCGGCGATACAGCGCCTCCAGCGACTGGTCGGCCCGGTTCTTAAATTCCTGATCGTCCATGACTTGCCCCAACCTTGATTTGTCCGAACTTTGATTTTAGCTGAAACGAGCGCAGCGTCCGCGAAAATGCGCGACTTTGGGCCACCTTGCCGCATCTGTTACCCTTGGAAAGTTGCTCATGATGGAGTCGGCCTGTCTTCGACACACTCAGATCCCGCATACCTCGGCCCTTTTCTCCGATTTTCAGTACCACTTCGACAAGGTCGCGCGGTTCTATGCCCACAATCCGCACGATGGCCGGAGTTATGCCGTTGCGGCGCGTGAGATTGCCTATCCCGACGACCGGCGGGCGGCGCTGGTAGCGGCCCTCCGCGCGAGCAACAGTGAAACGGCTTCGCTCGATTTGCTGGCGCGTCCTGGGACGGTCGCGGTGGTCACTGGGCAGCAGGTTGGGCTATTTTCGGGACCGGCCTACACCATCTACAAGGCCCTTACGGCCGTTCGGCTGGCCGCTCGATTGAGCGAGCAAGGCATTCCGGCAGTTCCGATGTTTTGGCTCGCAACCGAAGACCACGACGTGGCGGAAGTGAATCACACGTTCGTCTTCGGGCCGGATCATCGTCCGATCCAGCTCAGCGTGGCCGCGAATGCCGGATCCGAGCGGCCCGTGGGAGGGATTCCGATCGCCGCACCTCCGGTGGATGGCTTGCGCCAGGCGCTGGCTGGTTTTCCGTACGGCGAAGAAGTAGCGGAGCTGGCGCGCGCGGCTTATCCAGCCGGCGTAACTTTTGGCAGGGCTTTCCGCGCGTTGCTGGAGCGACTGCTCGCCGGGCGGGGCTTGCTGTTCGTGGATCCGCTGGATGAATCCATACGGCGCTTGGCTGCGCCCTTGCTCCAAGAGACCGTTCGCCAAGATGACGGCCTGCATGCGAAATTGATTGAGCGCGGCCAGAATTTGGAATCGGCGGGCTATCACGCGCAGGTGCATGTAGAGGCGAAAACATCGCTCGTATTTCTGCTGGATGGCGAGCGGCGGGCCACTCTGCGCCGGCAAAACGGCGAGTACGCGTCTAAAGAGAAACGCTCGGGGGAACGCAAATATTCGGCTGCGGAGCTGATTGATCGCGCGGAACAATTATCGCCGAATGCGTTGTTGCGGCCGGTGGTGCAGGATTACGTACTTCCTACCGTCGCCTACGTCGGCGGCCCGGCGGAATTAGCGTACATGGCGCAATCGCAGGTGCTGTATCGCGAACTGCTGGGCCGGATGCCGGTGATGGTGTCGCGCGGCGGATTCACACTGCTGGACGCCCGCACCACGAAATTGATGGACCGCTATGGCCTCACCGTTCCGGCATTTTTCCACGGCGAGGACGGTGTACGCGACGTGATCGCAAAGAAACTTATTCCGCCCGCGCTGACGGAGGAGTTTGGCGACGTGGGACGCACGGTTTCGCAATCGGTGGAGCGGTTGCGCGACGATCTGGCGGCGTTCGATGCGACGCTCGCTGCGGCAGCGAATAAGAGCCTGGCCAAGATCGCGTACCAGCTTTCGAAGTTGGAGCACAAGACCGCGCGCGAGACGCTGAAGCGCAACCAGCGTGCCGTCGCCGACGCGAGCTACATGTCCGGGCTGATTTTTCCAGACAAGCATCTGCAAGAGCGTTATTACTCGATCCTGCCATTTCTCGCCAGGCACGGCGTGAGCGATTTGATGGACACGCTGTACGAGCACGTACGGCTGGAGTGTCCGGATCACCAAGTGCTGGTGGTCTGACGCTTTCGATTCCTGCTGTTATACTCGAAATCGTTACCATTGCCAACAACGAAGTTCCTATTTTGGAATATCAACCGGAAGGCTGTTGCCCAAGTGGTCGCCGAGCTAGCGATGACACTAAAAGTGGACGTCGTGATACTGGCGGAGTCCGCGATTTCTCCGAGTAGCTTGTTGGCGACGCTCAACAGCGCTGCCGGTAGCGGCTTTCATCTCAGTAGTGGCGTCAGCAAGGGCATCACCATTCTTACGCGTTTCAGTCGGGAGTTTCTCCGGCCAGTCTTTGAGAGCGATCATGTTTCCATGGGCCGCCTCATGTTGCCTGCGCGATCCGAGATATTGTTAGCCGCTGTACACCTTCCAAGTAAGCTTTATTGGTCAAATGAGAGCCAATCTTTCGAGTGCGTAGAGTTAGCCCGGCGAATTGCGGAGGAAGAGGATCGTCTAGGCCATCAACGTACTGTGCTCGTGGGCGATATGAATATGAATCCGTTTGAGCCCGGTCTTGTGTCGAGTATCGGATTGAACGCGGTAACGTCGCGCCGGATTGCGGAGCGTGAGACCAGAACAGTACAAGGTCGAGCCTACCGGCTTTTCTACAATCCCATGTGGGGCCATTTCGGGGACGTACGCGGCGATACAGCGGGCTCGTACTTTTACGATAGCGCCGAGCATTTGAACTACTTCTGGAACGTATTCGATCAAGTGCTACTTCGACCCGAGCTGGCGAAGCGGTTCAATTCGGATCAACTCAGCATTGTAAAATCCGTCGGCGCACGATTCCTTGTGCGCGGGGATGGCCGTCCCGATGCTACACTTTATTCGGATCATCTTCCGATCGTTTTTGAACTGGACTTCTGAGAATTTCGCATGGCTGCACACGCCGATCTTTGGGGAGAAATAGCACCAAGCGCAGTCCGGACGCCTGTCTCGATATTACGGGAGCAGGCGGCACTACTGGGTGTCAAGACGAACCACTTGGTCGAGGGACAGGTTGAGACTCAGATATCGGGACGAACCTTCTATCACTCTTTCAACTTGGTGGTGCCGGCGCTCGAAAACTATTCCTACGAACTGTTCAAGATCTATCACGGAGTAAACATATATCCTGTCCACGTTGGACCTCAAATTGATGCCTTAGCGAATGAAGAGGCTTTCGTAACTTGGCTCGGTCAGAAGCTCTCGTCGCCTGAGACGAAGCGCATTATCGGAAACCTTCTCGCGCAGGCAAATAGCTAGGTATTGCTGCGTTGGTGGCCGAGGTGGGGGTCAAACCATTGACGGTGCAACGGGTCGTGCAAGTTGCGCATTCTAGGTTGCCGGGGATGCGTTTTACGCCACGGTTGCCAGGGCTGCTTTGCCGAGGTTTGCCGACGGCATCAAGCTAGCGCCCCATCAGTTCTCTAGCCATCCTTGGCCCATTTTGCTCCATGAAAAAAATGGCCGCGATCACGGGGATGGCGGCCATTCACAAAGGTCAAGAAATGGAAGATCTTCGTCCTAGTGGTTAGCTAGTCCAAAAACGGTTGCGATTTACTGGAGCGCGCCGGGAGGCTTGGTCGCGGCGGTTGGTGGTTGAATGGGCATTGGGATCTGACGGATCATTCCGAACCGAGCCATCAATGCCATAGTGCGGGCCGCTGCTCCGTCGAAGGAGAGGTTGCATTGATCGAACGTCGTGTTCGACTCTGCCCACTCTCCTCCTTCGAAAATTACGGTGCACTTGGAATAGCGGCAATTGTGGAAGTGCTTACCATCAAGCACTATCGCCTTGCCGCTCAAGACCTCACCTGAGGTGGACCCCATCGTTTGGACAAAAATTCGGCAGTCCTTAGATGGTGTGGCGGGCTGACCAAGACGGCGGCCGTGAGGCCGCCATCCATTCCGGGCTTGAATCGGCGCTCGGGTCGTAT
>Ga0187872_10001200_pt1 | contig 27223 bp, 16 predicted proteins | sample June2016WEW_16_4_FD_132973 | JGI IMG/M metagenome (GOLD analysis project Ga0187872, IMG submission 132973) | Peatland microbial communities from SPRUCE experiment site at the Marcell Experimental Forest, Minnesota, USA - June2016WEW_16_40 | ecosystem: Environmental > Terrestrial > Soil >...
AATGGGCAACAAGCCAAAACTTCTCCGGGGAAGTGAAACTTCAGTGGGCTGGATCTCGAGACAGAACCCTCGCCTCCGGTCGAGGCAGAACTTTTTTCTTGACATCCCTTTTTATAGAACTCACTGACGAGGTAGTAGGCTACTTTGAACTTAGTCCACGAACCGCTCTTGCGTACTCGTCAGTCGCTTTCTGCAACTCAGCGTTGAGGTCGTTCGCATCTCGCGCGTCGGCCTTCTCGAGTGCGTCCAGAACCTTTTGCACCCTCGTCTCGGCTACTCTGACTTCCTCAATGGTTGACATGGAAATTCAGTGCTTTACTCATTGATCTTTAGGCCCGCTCGATGGTGCGACATCGCTTAAAGCAGCGCCGCCGTTCCCTGTGGTACTCGTTTCTCTTTCAATGTCGACCGTCTCTGCGCACTCGCCTTTATCGTCATAATCACAGAGACGACCGGGGTGAGACTGTTTACACTTTTGACAAAATTCGGTAGCCATTCAACCCTCCCCAGACGGGCCGCGTGCCCAAGCAATGCCAACGGTGTCTTTCTCCCCCAGAGCAAGACATGTTGGGAATTGCGGCCCAGCCCTCCCCACGTTTGGTTGGCTCTGTCCGTGGGCTAAGGACAGTCGAATCAACAGGGTTTAGCTCACCTAGAGTGAGTTAAGCGCCCACTTGCGTGCGGTAAGTTCATCATTATACACAAGTTCCCGAACTCACTTCGCATTCACCGAATCGTCTCTGGCTCCCGCATTGGCACCCGCATTCCCGCAGGAATCAGGTGTTGAAGCACTTCTTCTCGCGCGGTTCGCTGCGCCTTATGCCGAGAATGAGAATAGTAGAGGGTCACGTCCATCTGGCGTGGTTCTTGCCTGTTCCTTCAGCGGTGTTCAGCGCCGTCATGATGGCTGGGCAGGACGCAAGGAAGCCCATGCGTGACGCATGGTCAATTTTGTGCCTAACCAGAAGTTCCGGGCGCTTCGCACCACGTTGTCTCATAGAAGTTGTCGGTGCCTTCCCATCCCTAGCCGCCCCGGCCTGTGCATTCTGCACACAGTTGACTGTGATGGCCGTCACAGCGACTCAGACGAGCGCCCCTTAAGATTCCATGTTGCCGATCCGATGTGGAGCGCCGCGTCCCTGGCACAGCCGGTGTTCTATCCCGACGCTGAACGGGAATTGCTTTCCCATCTCTCCGATCAGTGACGGACGGCCGCGATTGCGGATTTATCGTGATTGCGACGGACTGCTAGCGACAGGCTGGCCGGTCGAGCCCGAGTCGCCGCAGCTTCTCGGCACACTGGGAGTTTGCGAACTATTTTCGCGGCTGGAATGTTCGCCGGCAAGCTTTTCGGCGACGGGAAAAATCTTGCTATGAGCGCGATCATTGGGATTCGAAGGGAAGACAAGAACAAGTGGGAACGCCGCGTGCCTCTGGTTCCGGCTGATATGTCCGACCTGCAGACGAAGCGAGGGGTGCGGGTTCTGGTCCAGCCCTCCGGTGTGCGTGTCTGCACGGATGATGAATACCGGTCCGCTGCAGTCGAGGTGAACGAGAATCTTTGCCCTGCGTCGGTCATCCTTGCGATAAAGGAAATACCCGCACACCTGCTATTGCCAGGCAAGACCTACGTCTTCTTCGCGCACGTGGCAAAGGGGCAACCGCACAACATGCCCATGCTTCGGCGTTTGATGGAACTGGGCTGTTCCCTGGTGGACTACGAAAAAATCACCGACGAGCAGAAGAGAAGGCTGATTTTTTTCGGCCGGCACGCCGGCTATGCCGGAATGATCGAGACGTTGCGCTGCCTTGGGCAACGACTGGCAGTGTCTGGAGTATCAACCCCGCTTGCCCAGGTGCGCCCGGCCTTCGAGTACCGGGACCTGACTGAGGCAAAAGCTCACATCACTGCGCTGGGCGACGAAATTGGGCATCAGGCGGGAGCACGCCCGCTGATCTTTGGTTTTTCCGGCTATGGCAATGTATCGACGGGAGCGCAGGAAGTTTTCGATTGTCTCAAACCCGTGGAAGTGGCAGTTGCGGATCTGAGTGCCGCGGCGTCCCGAGCCGCGGGCCCGCGGCCGGTAAAAGTCGTGTTCCGCGAAGAAGACATGGCCGAACGCAAGGAATCGAGCATCCCGTTCAATCTGGCGGAGTACTATGAGCATCCGGAGCGATACGAGGGCTGTTTTGAAAAGTACTTGCCGCACCTGGATGTTCTGGTCAATTGCATTTATTGGGATGCACGATATCCGCGGCTGATCACGCGAGACTGGGCCCGAAACAACTACCTCCCGGGTTGCGCCCCGCGCCTCAAGGTAATCGGCGACATCAGCTGCGACATTGAAGGAAGCGTCGAACTCACCGTGAAGGCCACCGAGCCGGACGATCCCTGCTACGTTTACCTCCCGGAACAGGATGCTATCCGGGACGGCGTGGAGGGGAATGGGCCGGTCATCATGGCCATCGACAATCTCCCGTGCGAGATTCCCCGCGAATCGTCACAGTACTTCAGTTCCGTGTTGCGGGAGATGGTTGTTCCGCTGGTGCACGCCGACTGGCAGGTTCCATTCGAAATGCTCGACCTGCCGCCTTGTCTGAAGCGGGCCGTGATCGTGCACCGGGGGCGTCTGACCCCTGACTATCAGTACATTCAACAACATCTGGAGGCGCATCCGTGAGCTACGGATGGGACTCGAAACCATGCGGAAGGGATCAGCTGCACACCTTCCCGGAATCCAGGAGCCGAATATGAAACGTGTTCTGGTGTTAGGCGCTGGGCTGGTAGCCAAGCCATTGGTACGGTATCTGTTGGACAAGGGTTACCAGGTCACGATGGCGAGCCGGACGGCAAGCAAGGCTGAGGCCATGATTGCAGGTCATCCCGCCGGCAAGGCGCTCGCTCTCAATGTTCAGGATGAGGCGGTGCTGGCGCAGTTGATAAATGAATGCGACCTCGCAGTCAGCCTCGTTCCCTACATGTTCCATCCGGTGGTGGCAAAGCACTGCATCGCCAACCGGAAACACATGGTGACAACTTCCTATGTTTCGGCTGCGATGCAGGAACAGGACGCTGCTGCAAAGAAAGCTGGAGTCACAATTCTGAATGAAATCGGCGTCGACCCCGGAATTGATCACATGTCAGCGATGCGGATCATCGACAGTGTCCGTAACCGCGGCGGGCGCATCGTTGCTTTCAGGTCTTACTGCGGTGGCCTGCCGGCGCCGGAAGCCAACGACAATCCCTTTGGCTATAAATTCTCCTGGGCTCCCAGAGGCGTTCTGCTGGCTGGCCGAAACAACGCCATGTACCTGATGGACGGCCGTAAGGTCGAGGTCCCCTCTCATCGCCTCTTCCGCGATATGCATATCCTGTCAGTTCCGGACCAGGGGGACTACGAAGCTTATCCCAATCGGGATTCGATCAGCTACATCGAGGTTTACGGGCTGCAAGGCATCCAGACGATTTTCCGCGGGACTCTTCGCAACATGGGCTGGTGCGATTGCCTGTATAACTTCGGGAAGCTCGGCCTCCTCGGGCTGGATGAATTCGATGCACGTGGAAAGACCTATGCCGACATGATGCGGAACCTGGCGGGTGCTTCCCAAAGCGAGGACTTGGCGGCCGCAACCGCCAAGAAGCTCGGAATCCCGAAGGAGTCTTACCCCATCCGGAATCTTGAGTGGCTGGGTATGTTCTCCAGTCGGAAGCTGGGTGCCGAGCGGATCAGCCCTCTGGATGCCATGGGCGATCTGATGTATGAGAAGCTGGCATTCCGCCCCGGTGAGCGGGACATGATCGTGTTGTTCCACGACTTCCGGGCCGAATTCCCGGATGGCAAAAAGGAACGGATTGTTTCCGAACTCATCGACTACGGAATCCCGAACGGCGATTCATCCATGTCGCGAACCGTCTCCCTGCCGGCTGCGATCGGGGTGGACATGATTCTCACGGGCCGGATTAATGCGACCGGCGTCCTGCGTCCGGTGACTCCGAACATTTACAACCCGGTGCTGAACGAACTTGCGCAGCTCAATATTTCATGCAAAGAACGGACCGAGACATTCTAGATGTCCCTCCGCTTTGCGGTAGATTAGATGAAGACGTGCTTTAGAAGCACGGGCGACCTTCCCGTTGTCCGTGCCGCTCTGATAGGCTGTTTCAACATATTCTGAGAGGTTATTGATATGGCAGAAGCGGTTATTGGCATGGCAGAAAAAGACAGAATTCTTGACTCGTTGGGATTGCAGGCAACTCTTTCGGGCGCGAGCTACGGGGACCGCTGGTTTGCGACGAGCGGTGATTGGATCGAAGTCCACAGCCCGACTACCGGGGAATTGCTGGCCAAAGTCGAACAGGCGAGCGAGGCCGATTACAACGCTGTTGTCGCGCAGGCGATGAAAGCGTTCGAGTTCTGGCGTGCTCTCCCTGCTCCTAAGAGAGGCGAAATCGTTCGTCAGTTTGCGCTTGCGCTGCGCGAGAAAAAGGATGCGCTGGGACGACTCGTTTCCCTCGAAATGGGCAAGATCTTGACCGAAGGCCTGGGCGAAGTGCAGGAAATGATCGACATCTGCGACTATGCGGTCGGTCTGAGCCGGACGCTGGCCGGCCCGACGCTGCAGAGCGAGAGGCCGATGCACCGCATGATGGAGCAGTGGCACCCGCTCGGGCCGATCGGCATCATTACTGCCTTCAACTTCCCGGTTGCGGTCTGGTCGTGGAACTGCGCACTGGCTTTTGTCTGCGGCGATCCGGTGGTGTGGAAGCCTTCGAGCAAGACACCGTTATGCGCCATCGCATGCCAGAACATCATCCGCGAAGTGTTCCAGGCCAACGGGGTTCCACACGGAGTGTCCTGTGTGGTCGTCGGACGCGGGTCAACCGTCGGTGAACGGATTCTGGCCGACAGCCGGCTCACCCTGATCAGCGCCACCGGATCGACCCGGATGGGGAAGCGCATCGGTCAGGTTGTCGGCGCCCGGCTGGGTCGCACAATTCTCGAGCTTGGGGGCAACAATGCCCTGATCATTTCCGACAAGGCCGACTTGACCGGAGCGCTGGCATCGGCATTCTTCGGCGCCGTCGGCACAGCCGGGCAACGCTGCACCTCCACGCGCAGGCTGATCATTCACCAGAGCGTTTACGACACATTCGTTCGCAAGCTGATTGGTAATTACGAAAAGGTGAAGATTGGCGATCCGCTCGATTCCAAGACCCTGATGGGGCCGCTGATCGATGAAGCGGCCGTATCGGACTACGAGAAGGCGCTGGTGGCTGTCCGCCAGCAGGGCGGAACCGTGCTTTACGGAGGCAAGGCCCTGGACCCGCCGCCGTTTGGCAGGCGGACTTTCGTTCTGCCGACTATTGTCGAGATCCGCAATGACGCTACGATTGTGCAGACCGAAACCTTTGCTCCGATCCTTTACGTTATGAAGTACCGGACGATCGACGAGGCGATTGCATTGCACAATGCGGTTCCCCAAGGTCTGTCGTCAGGTATCTTCACCGACAGCGTGGCCGAGGGGGAAAAGTTCCTCAGCTTCAAGGGGTCCGACTGCGGCATCGCCAACGTGAATGTGGGCACCTCAGGTGCGGAAATCGGCGGCGCCTTCGGCGGCGAAAAGGAAACCGGAGGAGGTCGCGAGTCCGGTTCGGATTCCTGGAAGGCCTACATGCGGCGCCAGACCAATACCATCAATTGGGGTGGTGAAATTCACCTGGCGCAGGGAGTGGAGTTCCACTCATAATTCGAGCCTGAGAGGATCACAGGAATTCCGGCTTTCGGCGCGCAACGGGAGTCGCGTTTTCGCCGCGACTTTCTCCCTACGTCCGCGACATAATCAGGGTGACTGTTCCGCGGCCTGGGCGCGTTTCAATCCTTCACGCGCCTCGGTATTGCGGCGGTCAAGCTTCAGAATAAGGTTGTACTCGTAGCGTGCCAAACGATAATCGCCGCGCGTCATTGCGGCATCTGCCTGGCGCAACAACTCTGGAACATCCCGTCGGCTGAAACCATCTACCGTCAAAGCGGGTTCGGGTGCTCGTTTCTTGCCAGGCTCCGCTGTTGCCGTTGGCGCCGCACTTTGGTTTTCACCGGTACCGGAAGCCGCGGGTCCGGTGGCGGAATCTTCGTCGGCTGCGGCGTCGGCCGCAGATTGGTTCTTGTCACTCTGCTGAACTGATGTCGGAGACGGCGCAGTTTGTGACGGGTCAGCGCTGGAATTCTGGGAAGTCTGCGACGGTGCGGAAAATGGCGATCGCGGTGTAGCGGAGGAGGAGGCGTCATCACTTGTCGGTTGACTGCCCGAGGGTTGCCCCGCGCTTGGTTTTTGCGATGGCATGGTTGAAGGGCCAGAACCTTCGGGAACCGCTGGCGTTTGCGCCCCTGTCGCTTGCGTCCCGGAGTCCGTTCCGCCACTCCGGGAACCGGCAGTCGTACCGTTCTGGCCACTGTGCTCATCGCCGCCAGTTCGGGGCGGCTGCGCCGTGAATTCCTCGATCCTCCCGTAGGCTGAAGCCAGGATTCGATTCAACTCACCCTCAAGCTTCGTCACCAGCGGAGGGAAAGCACCGGTCTCGGAGCGAGTGTAGAAAGCCCAACTTGCCGCCCCGATGAGAACCAGGGCCAATGCCAGAATCATGCGCGGCCAGATTCGCCGCGGAGCGGCATCCAGCAAGAGGAAACGGGGAACGGGAGCGGGGCGCGGCGGCAGGCTGCCAACCACCGTCCCGGCTGGAGTGCTCGCAGGCAGCGTAAGCTTCAACCGCGCGGCTTGTTCAAGGAAAGCCTTGCGCATCTCCTCGCAAGTCTGGAATCGCTCTTTGGGATTCTTGGCCAGAGCCTTGCGAATGACGGCATCGATCCCGCCGGGAATGGCGGGATTGATCAGCGATGGCGCCACGGGATCTTCATGCACGATCTTGTAAAGGATGGTGGGGACATCGCCCACGAAGGGCTTTTCGTGAGTCAAAAGCTCATAGAAAACCGCGCCCAGAGCGAAGATGTCGGCGCGATGGTCCACTTTCTTGCCGGCCACCTGCTCCGGAGCCATATAGCTGGGTGTACCCACCACTAACCCGGTTTGCGTGAGCGACGCATTCTCGATCTTGGCAATTCCGAAATCCAGGACCTTGATGACACCCTGATCGGTCACCATAAGATTGGCAGGCTTCAGATCGCGATGAATTACGCCGCGGGCGTGGGCAAAACCGACCGCTGCCGTAATCTGCTCGGACCACGAGATAAGGGTCGGCAGCGAAGGCACCCCGACTTCCGCCAGCAGCGTCGCCAGTGTGATGCCTTTCACGAACTGCATGCTCAAATAGACAACATCGCCCTCCTGGCCAACGTCGTAGATGGTGATGATATTGGGGTGGTCCAGCCCGCCGGCTGCTTTGGCTTCCTGCTTGAGCCTTTCGATCAGTTCGTCGCGGTCGGGAGCATTGCGGTCGATCAGGATGGTCTTGAGCGCGACGGTCCGGGCGATGAGCGGATCGTACGCTTTATAGACGGCCCCCATGGCGCCCCGTCCCAGTTCCTCCTGAATCTGGTAACGGCCCACGGTTTTGAGGTTCGCGCAACTGGCCTGCCGCAGGTGTCCGTAAGTGGACTCGTCGGTCCAGAGCAACTCGTAGATCGCTTCTCCACCGAAGGTCTCACCTGCCTCACGCACCGGCTTGGAATTGAACTGAAATCCCGGCACGTTCTTTACCAGCTCGTAAATACCTTCGGCGACGAGAATCTGTGCCGAGGTGAAATTCGCGAGCATGTCCTCGGGAAGCGCAGCGTCAGCGCGGGAGACTCTTTCAGTTCTTGTGCTGTAAATCAGAATCGCGGGAACGATCTGCTGCGGTTCTGTCTTGCGATGGAAGGTGAGGAAGCGATGCTGCAGTGCCTTGGCCGCCGACAAGGCGTGCAAAGGGTTATCGAAGCAAGACGACAACAATTCGGGCTGCCATTCCGTGGTGACTCCGTGACTCTCGCGAATCACGCTGCGAATCAGCTCTGCGATCTCCGGATCTTGTTTCAGAGCCAGCCCGCTCGGAGGCTGCGAGGGACCGCCATAGCTCCACAAACGCAGAAAAAGTACGACGCTTCCTTCGAGAGCGACTCGCTCGGAGGCGGACTCATTTTGCTCCAGACGGCTCTGTGGCGGCTTCGGCAATTCCATGAGAGATATCTAATGAATTGGCCTCGCAAACCCGCCGCAAACACGCGCGAGTTTTCGAGCCCAGGGGCGGCGATTTCATCATAGCCGCGATACCCTGCGCCTTCCCAGTTACTTTGGTGCTTGATGGGACTATCTGGTTATTCCTAGGTCTTCTCTCCCGCGAGAAAATGAATCCATCTCCCATATATTTATGAAGTTACAGAAAGTCATTTCGCTCCTGTCCGGCTTGAAACGGCGGAGCAGCGATTTTTCTCCTGTTGAACGCAATTGCCTCGCAGTAGTGCTCGTCATCGCAGCTTCGACCGCGGCTGCCGGCAAAGACGCCTCGGTTACGGCGGTGGTCCTGTTCGAGGGCCCGCACGGCACAGCCTACGTTCAGATTACGGACGCGACTCTGAACGGAAAGGTGGAAGTGCGACTCTGCGAGGGCGTTTCGAAGCTGGACAAGAACGGCTATAACGGGCTTCCCCGCACAACCCTCGTAGGAGCTAAGTCGCTTCAGCGCGGGGCAGACGGCGTGCTCACCCTGACGGTAAATGATAAGCCCCTCTGCGTCGTCCCGAGCAACCTCAAATTCGATCGGAGAGTTGAAATCACGCCGGCAGAGGCGGCTGAACAGGCCGTGATCCAGGGCACTCCCATCGCCGCATCGCCGCGCGATTCCCTCATACCCGCGTTAAAGCCTGGAGTTCAACTGGTATTCATTGCCGCGCCGGACCTTGAACTTGCCGACTTTCTGCGGGCCGGGCGGGCAAGTACCGTGAAGGACTGGCAGGATTTTGTGGTGCGCTATCCATCTTCCACGCGCCTGCGTGCTGCGCAAAGTGCGATAGCGGGCCTTCACCAACAGGCGGCAGAAGCCGCCTTCGCGCAGTACCAGAAGGCGGGCGGCGCCGGTAAGCAGGACCTCGCCGTGCTTCGGCAGGCGTGTATGGAGGCACAAGCCGCGAACCAGGTTTCTCCCGGCTACAAACCCGCTTTCCAGCTGATGGACAGCGTCAGCCGAGAGCTCGACAATCTGCTGGCATCGGACGCCGTGCGCCTGCAGGCATACCGAAAGGCCCTGCAGGAGCACACGTCCGGGTATTCGCAACTGGCCGCGGCCACAGTGCATGTGGAGCGACTTTTCGAAGTCCGGCCGGACTACGCACCTTCGCTCAATCTCCGCCGCGAAATCGCCGCAGAGGAATCGAAACTCGAAACGACGGTCGCGAATGCGGAATCGCAGACCGCGGCGGCGCGCTACGACCAGGCCGTCAGTACACTCGGACCCTATAGTTCGTTTGCTTCGGAAATCCCGCGGGTGGATGCCGTTTTCAGCGCTGCATTCAAATACCACCTCAATAACGGCCAAAGATTGGCGGATCAGCAGGATTGGGAGCGGGCTGTACCGGAGTTTCGCAAAGCGGCAGCGATCCGGCCCGACAGTAAGGAAGCAGAGGCTGCCCTCAATAACGCCGCGACCCAACTTAGCGCCCAACGCGATCAGCAGGCCGCCAATCTTGCTCTTCTCCAGAGCAACGATTACGCGCGGAAGAACCAGTTTGTCGAGGCCTACAACGTACTGGCCGACTTGCCGGACAAGCAACGTACTCTGGTGACGTCGCAGCTCTCAGCCTTGTCGCGCAACTATGTGAGCGCGGCTACGCGACGCGCCCAAACCCTCCAGGAAGCCCACATTCCGATCAAGAGCCGGGCCGATGAAGATGCGGTCCTCGAAGCCTATGTTCTGTGGGATCGCGCCAGCTCACTCAGCGGCGACCCGGCCATTACTGTCAAACGCGATTTTCTTTCCAGCAAGATCAGCGCTTACTACGTCGACCAAGCCAATCGATATCTGCAGAAGCCTTCGGGATCCGGAGCCGGTGTTGGATGGCTCTACTTGAAACAGGCACGGCGCTATGGAATCACAAATCTCGACAGTCTCAAAGATCAGACGGCCCGCTATGAGCCGCTGTATCAACGCCGAGCTCACCTCTCGGTGGGCATCATGCTTCGCGATCAGACTTCACGCCGCGACGGCCCCGGCCTCGCCGACCAACTGGCGGATGCGATTGCCAACGGCCTGGATTCCTCGGCAGTGTTAGTTGAGGTCGTGCGCAAGCCCTCGGAGGTCGAGGATGCCCTGCAGCCCAACTTCACGCTAGTGGGAGAGGTTTTGGAAGATCGAGTGGTCAAGAATGCGAGTCTGGAAGCGCCGCAATCGAAGTACCGGGCCAGCACGCAGGAGATAAGAAACCCAGTGTGGCTTCAAACCGAAAGCGACTATGCGGCGGCTCAACAGCAACTCGCCTCCGCACAGAGCGCGCTGGCTGATGCCCAAGCCCAACACAAGAAGAAGGAAGTCGTAGCGGCGGCGAATGATGCGGTGCAGGAGGCGCAGAAGCACGCCGACGAGCTAAAACACACACTGGAAACAACCGATCAGAACCGAGTGGAGACGGTGCTTGAGCCTTATCACTATACAAAAAAGACAATCGCGCTGAGCGCGTCCGTCGTGCTCGCATTCCGCTTCAGTGACCGGACCGGCAACGTGATCGGACAGCCTGGCGACGTGCGCAAGGACAATCGCAAATCCACAGTTGTCGTGCAGGATGTCAAGCCCGAAGATACCGAAGGAATTACCAACCAGGGCGTGGAGCCCGACGAGACCCAGTTTCTGACCGATCTGGAGATTGATGCGCGGAATGCGATGGTCAAAGCCGTGCAAGAAAAAGCGGCCGAAGTGCTGGCCGGAGTCCTTCAGGAAGCACGAGCTCTAGCGCAGCGCGGCGACGTGGACGGCGCCGCCGAACAGTATGTGTTGTACCTGAATTCCACTCCCGAGACTGTTTCTGCCGAGCGCGACGAAGCAGCCCGATTCCTGCACGATCGGTTCAATCTGGCCGTACCCGCAGATACGAAATTGTGAGACCGGGTCTACCCATGGTTCATTGCGAATTGAGGTACCACCCGATACAATCGACCGTTCCTCGAACTACGCCAGCGAAAGACGCCGTGCAGATCACAGGCTTGCCCGGCGCGGAAGGACTGTAAAGTCATGGCCCAGGATCCGCAGCAAGGCCCGGAACTTTCGTCGCGTCTGAAAAAGACCAACGAAGAGCTCAAGCACCTGCAAGACTCGGTGAAAACCGGAATGATCAATGTGAAAGTTCTCATGGACTTCCGCAATGCCACCGAACGGGCGCGCCAAGCCAGCGCAGCCGTGCAGCAATGGCTGGAGACTCAGGGAAAAGGAAGCGATCCCTACAAGCTGATGGAGCAGGTCATGAGGCAGCGCCTCGAAATGGCCACCCAGCTGATTAAGGACGTGACCAGCGACCTGGAGAGCCTTGATGTGGATCTCAATACGCCCGGGCTCCCTGAATTCAACAGGGCGGTGCGTACGCTAACGGAACGACTGAGCAAGCTGTTTCCCTATTGATCGAAATCTTCCTCTCTTGAAAATGCCCGCCGAGAACTCGTCACGACCCACTACGAGTTCGTTCGAGGCCTTGATGCTGAGGGGGCACAATCACACAGTGCCGAGCCCCGGGGCACCTACAGCAAGCCTATGAAAAAGAATGGCTCCTCAGGATTTTGCTCAGAAATATGAATCTTGATCTGTCAGTCTTTACTCTCCGGATTGTGCCGAGGAGCTGCACAGCTTATGCAAGCATCGCTAGTGTGGATATTTGAGTCTTTCTTTGGGTGCAGTCACCGACAACTCAGCCGTGTATTCACCATTCGGAAGCGAACGTACCAGGTCTGCGTTGGATGTGGACGCGAATTCGAGTATTCTTGGGAATTGATGCACTCAAGGCGGTCGGTCATTGCTGACGACACCTCTGCGCCCATGACAACCGTGAGACAGGCTCACGCGTCCACGATCTGAGCGCCGCATCCCTGGCGTTAAGCGTCAGGAGACTTTGGTGGGACTCAACCGTTCGCCTCCGTTCTCCCCCCACTTAATTTACGCGGACAGCGGAAATTTCCAGGAGGGGCTGGGATACTACGTACTCGACAATCTCTCCGACAAGATGCTCGCCGCCAGACTGTCCTTCCAGAAGAAAAGCCCATCGCCGAGGAACTTGGACGCTCCCGCCGGGAACTGGAGAAACGGGCGTCTGTCATAATCCGTGACCTCTGATGATTGAAGGACTTCTTTGTGGATTCGCCTGCTGCACCGTCGTCATACTCCTCGCTCTTCCACGGGTTCGAGGAAGATTGCGTTACACTCCAAGCTAGGCTGGGAACGTCCTAAGGGAGATGGTCGAGGGCATTCTGACTCTCTTGCTGGTGTGCGATGCTGAATATTAAGAGGATTCTTCTGCCTGTTGATTTCCCGAATACATCGCTGCGGGTGGTTCACCAGGCTGCCACATTGGCCCACCATTTCCATTGTGAGATCGTGATGCTGCACGTCGTGACAGCGCAGAGCCATGCTGCCGGTGTGCCGGAGGACGGCCCCGAACTCGCTGGTTGGGATATGCTCGCTGAGATGGTTAGAGAGGCCGAGAAAAACCAGGACCGGTCTCTCGAGCCGGAACTTGAAGGCCTTGCCATCCGACGCGTGTTGGCTAAAGGCGACCCGGCCCGGGCAATTGTGCAGATGGCTCAGGTGGAAAAAGCCGACCTGATCATGATGCCGTCCCATGGCTCCACCTTCAATCAGTTTCTGCTTGGCTCTGTGACAGCGAAGGTACTACACGGGACCGAGTGTCCGGTTTGGACCGGCGCTCACGTAGAAGAGCCGGAAGGTCCGTCAACACCCAACAACCCGCTGTTTATGTATGGCGGGGTGGGTATACGCGACAAGCAGCTGACGCAGGCCAACGGACAAGGAGTGAAGCAGCAGCCGGTGCAGGAGTTTGCGATCCACAACGTCCTGTGCGCGGTCGATTTGGGCGCCCGTAGTAACGAAGCTGTGTCGTGGGCCGCGCAAATGGCCGCCGAATTTGGTGCCCGTCTTACGCTCGCCCACGTCACTGCCTCGGTGGAGCTTTGGGGACCTGGCGGCAGCTACATCGATCAAAAGTTGAAAGAGAAGCTGGTCGGCGACGCTTCCCAGCGTATCGTAAAGCTCCAGCAAGACATGGGCACCAAAGCGGACGTATTAATCGGCAGTGGTGACGTGCCTAAGGTGCTTAGCCAAGCTGCGAAGCAGACGAAAGCGGATTTGCTGGTTACGGGGTGCTATCCCTATGGCGGTAACCTGCGGATCCACGGTTACGCAGTCATTTGCGCGGTGCCGATTCCAGTTCTGAGCGTGTGAGGGCCGTGACTCGATACACGCGTCATCCCTAGGTTTGCCGGCGATCCGAACGTAATTACGTGATCGGGTCTCCCGGAATCACTTCCGAATCGCCCATCACCCGGGCGGAGCCAGTACTCGGTTTTCGGAGGGCCGTAGGCCCGGCAGTTCTACAGGCAGGTGGGGCGGTAGCATTGTACGTGCACGTTTTGAAGCGTGGCCGGGCCGAGGTGTCTCTGGCTCCAGGGGATGAGCAATCTAGCTCAGACGAGTGTCATGTAGCGTGCTAGCGTTGAGGTGTGCTTTCAGCCGAATCGCCAAGGAGTCGGAAAGTCGCCTGCCGCTTTGCAGAACCGAGGTATGGTGAAGCGAATTACACCAATCTGGATTATTTCTTTTTGTCTGTTGGCCGCTTGCGGGGCGTTGTGCCAGAGCAAAAGTCCTTCAGCCGATTCGGTTGGGGGGAACGGCTCAAACTCAAGCGAAGTACAGCGCCAGGACATGCATACGTGGAGATCGCTTCCTGATGCTCCGCCGGTACAACCTCCCATACAAGCAGCGAAATTCCAAACGTTCGTCGATAAAGCGCACTCGCGTTTAACTCTTAACGCGGTTGGCATCAACATGGGCGTAATGAGTAAAACAGAGCCAGGACGCGTCACTCCCCGATCACAGCCCAGCTTTACCGCCCTCTTTAAACTGGTGCCTATGCAAAAAGAATCCGGCGCCTTTCTTGGTAAGTACCTGTATTCGCCGTTGCTCAAGCAGAACCTCCGTTATCGCCCGTCGACCAGCGGCAGCGTTATGGGCCGGGCCTCCTACGCAGCTTCGCGCATTTTCATCACGCGTGACGACTCGGGAAAGAGGAGGCTGAACACTTCGTATTTCCTTGGGGCACTCAGTGGGGCACTCAGTTCGGTCGCTATCCACAATGCTTCTCGTCCATATTGGACGCGCTCCGCTTCGGCGCCGTTCAACGATTTTGGTTCGACGATTGGCAGCGACGCGGGGATGAACGTCTTCCACGAGTTTGGGCCTGGCATCCGGCAAATGATCAAGGGCCACACGCCGAGGTTCGTGTTTAAAATCGAACAGCGCATCACCCACGACCAGAACCCGAGGGAAGTTGTCTCCAGCCCGGCCCGGTAATGTTCCCGCCGGTGCGCCCATTTCACAGCTGACCGGAGATGGCATCCGGTGGAAACGCCTTTGTCGGCGCGCAGCGGATCCGACCATTGTGGACGTATTGGACGATTATTTTCGCACGCGGGCTCAGGTTGGTGGGTCGAGCGCGGACAGTCGCTAGCTAGGCCGTATTGGAGGTACGTGTGCCTACGAGCGGCGAGTGCAGCGACAGGATGCTTTTTACTTGGTGTTCGGCTCGCTGGCAGTCTCCTCCTGCTGCTCTTCAGCCTTTTGCCAACTGGAATTGGGGTTGTATTCCGTCATGGCTTTGGCGAGCATATCGGTCTTCTTGCCGAGATCCCTCTCATACACGACTCCATCCTGGCTGACGATGAACGTCATCACGCCCGACGACCTGTATTCCGCCGGATAAGCCACGAAAGCGAAACCTTCGGTCATTTTGCCGTTTACGATGTAACTCTTCGCCCCGCCTGGGCCATTTTTCCCCTGACCTGTCAAGATAAGGTAATAGTAACCGCGGTAAGGAGTCGGAGCACCGTCCGGGGCTTTACCATTGCCCTTGGCATCGGCCGCTGCCACCAGCGGCCCGATGGGACTCTGAGGTTCGCCATCAGCAGCCTTCCAATAAAGGCCATTGTGCTGCCCTTCATCACTGAAGATTTTCTGCGCGTACTCCTTGTGTTCCGCGGAGTATTCTTTTTGCGCCGCCACCAGTTCCTGGCAAACGCGGATAGCCGATAGTTCATTCCGGCCAATGCGCCTGTACAAAATTTCTTTCTTGCCCGCCTCGGTGTCGAAATACCACAAATTACCTTTGTTCACCAGCGGTATGGGCGTGGGCCAATTATGCGCGCCGATGTACAAAACTGTGGTTCCATCCGGTTCTTTCACCAGACGGTGCATTTCCTCATATCTCTTCACGAAATTAGCGCGGCTCTCGGCGTCCTCGGCGTCGTCTCCCGACGAGACGATTTCCTTTCCGTCTGGTCCGAGGATTTCGAGCATCGCTTTTTCGTCGTTACTCTGCGCTGCCGTGAGGAGTGCGTTGCTCGCATCTTCGGCGGATGGAAAGGTTTTCTGGCCCGGTTGCTGCGCTATCGAACGGGTGGAAAAACACCCCAGCAAAAGGATAACGACCGCGGCTAATTCAGGAAGATTGGCACAACGAAATTTGTCGAAGTTCAGCTTCGTTCGCCGCATATGGCTTCTCTCCATTTCCAACTTCTACGAGCACCCAGAAACATACCGAAACCTCGATTAATGATGCCCACCACCGGCATGGCCGCCAGCGGCGTGGCTGCCACCGCCGGCGTGAGACCCTCCGCCGCCATGCGCTGCTCCTACGCTGGCGCTCCCGCGTTTGGAATAGCTCTTGGCCTGTCCGCCATGACCGTAACCGCTGAAGGCGCCGGAGCGGACGCCGCTCTGACCGCGGGGTGCCGCATATCCTCTAGCCGCCTGCTTGTTTCCCTCAAAGGGCCTGACGGTTGCGCCCGGACGGTTGTAAACTCCACCGCGCGCGCCGATGTTCCCGCCAGGTCTGTTCCCTGCGTTGGCACCGGCACGACCACGCTCGCCGTTAAATCCGCCGCGGCCGCCTGCTGCTCGGTAGGCGTTGCTCCGGTTATAAAAGGTCCTGCTCCCGGAGTAGTACCTGCCGTGGTTAAACATTGCATAGTGGTTATGCCAATCGAATCCCCAGTGACCCCAGCCCCATCCAAAACCGCCGAACCAGCCGATTCCGAAGCCTCCGCCCCAAGACAGGTACGGGCCGCCAAACCAGATCCCCGGATACGGATACCATCCCGGCCACGCCATTACCGGCCCTCCGTAAACCAACCACGGGTCATACGCGGGGACGTATACGACATCGGGGCTGGCAGGCTCAATGCTGATGTTCGAGTCTTGCGTCGCGACGGTCTGCTGCGGCGTGGTCTTAAGATTGCCGGCGTCTTGCGCCCGCCGGCGCATCACCTGTACGGCATCCATCACATCCTGCTGCTGGTTGTAGTACGCGTCGCCTAGAGATGACGTCCAGGAAAGGTTCTTGTCCATATTTCCAAGGACGGATGGAAATGCTGAGAGCGCTTTGATGCTCGGGTCCCAGGGTTGTTGGTCTACAGCTTGACCCAAAGCGTCGCCCTTCAAATCAGGATTCGCTTGCACCCATCTGTCGGCCTCGACGACCTGCTCGGGAAACGTGGACGCCGCCAGGATCTGCACCACCAGCGAATCCGGATATAGAGCAATCGGCGCTACCAACTGCTGCAGTTGCTCGGGAGTCTGTTGGGCGTAGGGCGGCGCCTGAGCGGTCTGCGCCGGGGCTTGCGCGTCCTGCGACGTCGCCGGCGCTTGCGCATCTTGAGAGGCCGCCAGCTTCTGAGGCCAAGCCGCGAACCACAGCCCCAGCGACAACAGAGAAATCAACATCTGCTTGCCCAATCGAGGCCTTGAGAATCCTGCGGCACATCCTGAAATGTTCATGTTCCTGAACCTCCTCTGCAAAACCCTACAGAACGCGACGCCATGGCCAGCAAAAGGCACGGCCCTTATGCTTCTCCTCGCTACGGCACAGATAGGCCGGAGGCTGGCGAATAAACTGCTCTCTGAGCTAAGCCACCACATTTGCTCAATCCCTTTCGAAATACTGTGCAGAATTGCTCACTTCGGAAACTCGCTGCCAAAGGCTCCCGGGACACACGATTGCGAATTGAACGCCAGTTTCCTCAACTATAATTTTGAACGATTCGGAGCCGACCAAGGAGATCCCCTTTGACCGTTGACACGAATGAACAGCCCCACATCGAGCGTGGCCATCAACTCACGGCTCACGATTCGGAATCTCACCGACATAAAGTGTGGTGGATCGTCGCTGGGATCGTGTTGTTACTCGCCCTTGTGCTTGCGGTAGTGCTGGTATGGCGCCATCACGAAGACGCGAAAAAAGCCGCGCCCGCGCCGCCGAAGATCAACATTACGACCGCGACGGCTGCAAAAGGTAACATCGGCGTTTACCTTGACGCAATCGGTACAGTCACCCCGGTCTATACCGATTCGATCACCAGCCAAGTGGATGGCATGGTGGTCGCCGTGCACTACAAGGAGGGCCAACTGGTACGTAAGGGCGATCCGCTGATTGACATCGATTCGCGTCCCTACCAAGCGATGCTTTTACAAGCGCAAGGCGCGCTGGAGCGAGACCAGAACCTGCTCGCCCAAGCGCAGATGGACCTTGAACGCTACCGGGCCGCATGGGCACGCAACGCCATTGCGAAACAGATCTTGGATGACCAAGAGAAGCTTGTACTGCAGGACGAGGGCGCAGTGAAGAACGACCAGGGAACTGTGCAATTTGACCAGATTCAGGTCGACTACTGCCATATCGCTGCACCCATCGCTGGCCGTGTCGGTTTACGGTTGGTGGATCCGGGCAACGTGGTGCAGTCTGCGGGAACCCCAGCCCTCGCCGTCATCACGCAGCTGGATCCGATCACCGTAATTTTCACAATACCGGAAGACAGTCTCAGCCCGGTTGAGGCCCGCCTCCGCAAGAAGGCCAAGCTCCCCGTCGATGCCTTTGATCGTACTGCGCAGACGAAGATTGCAAGCGGGAAGCTGTTGACGCTCGACAACCAGATTGACACTACGACGGGGACAGTGAAGGCACGATCCGTCTTCAACAATAAGAATGATGCACTCTTCCCGAACCAGTTTGTTAACACACGCCTGCTGGTGAATACGTTGCAGGGGGTGACGCTGATTCCAGCATCCGCCATTCAACAAAATGGCCAGGCATCGTTCGTGTATGTGATTCAAAACAATATCGCGCATATGCGCAGCATAAAACCGGGAGTTACTGATGGCGGTGTAACGCAGGTTGATGGCATTAATCCTGGGGACGTTGTCGCCAACAGCAGCTTCGACAAGTTGCAGGACAACGTAGCAGTCGTCATTCCGAACAGCGTTTCGACCAAGCCTGCCCCAGCCAGCACGAGCGGGAGCAGCGCCCCATGAGTCCGTCTCGTCCGTTTATCTTGCGGCCGGTAGCCACCTCTTTGCTGATGGCTGCCATCCTCCTGGTCGGTATTGTTGGCTATACGCAACTGCCGGTCTCCGCCTTGCCGCAAGTCGACTATCCGACCATTCAGGTGCTCACGTTTTATCCCGGCGCAAGCCCGACCGTGATGGCGACGACGGTGACCGCGCCATTGGAGCGCCAATTCGGCCAACTGCAGGGTTTGAGCCAGATGACCTCCACCAGCTCCGGAGGCACTTCCGTCATTGTGCTGCAGTTCAACCTCGCTCTGAATATTGATGTAGCTGAGGAGGAGGTGCAGTCTGCCATCAACGCGTCGCAGAGTCTCTTGCCATCCATTCTGCCCGCGCCGCCGATCTACAGTAAGACGAATCCAGCCGATGCCCCTGTGCTCACCCTGGCCATCACCTCAAGTTCCATGCCGCTTTCTCAGGTCGAGGACCTTGTGGATACGCGCCTTGCGCCTAAGATCTCACAGCTCAACGGGGTCGGTCTGGTAACCATCAGCGGCGGCCAAAAGCCGGCCGTCCGCATTCAAGCCAACCCTACGGCGCTGTCATCCTACGGCATCAACCTCGAAGACCTGCGCACCGCGCTGACCCAGTCCAGTGTGAACGCCGCCAAAGGGAACTTCGATGGACCGCGTCAGGATTACCAGATCGATGCCAACGATCAACTGGTCACCAGTGACGACTATCGGAAGGTTGTAATTGCCTACCGTAACGGTGCACCGGTGATGCTGACCGATGTAGCGCAGGTCGTGAACGGCGTGGAGAACAATAACCAGGCAGCGTGGATGAATCAGACCCCCGCAGTCATCGTGAATGTGCAACGCCAGCCCGGAGCCAACACAATCAATGTGGTCAAGAGCATCAAGAAACTGATGCCGCAGCTTCAGGCCAATCTGCCCACGGGCATTCAGGTGACCACGCTTACCGATCTTACAACCGCCATCGAAGCATCGGTTTCCGACGTTGAGTTTGAATTGCTGCTGACGGTCGGACTCGTCGTGCTGGTCATCTTTCTCTTCTTGCGGAGTCTCTATGCCACCATTATCCCGAGCGTGGCTGTGCCGCTGTCACTGATCGGCACTTTCGCGGCAATGTACATCCTTGGTTACAGCCTGGATAACTTATCGCTGATGGCGCTGACCATCTCTACCGGTTTCGTTGTGGACGATGCCATCGTGATGATCGAAAACATTGCGCGCTACATCGAAGCGGGCGATCCGCCCATGGAAGCGGCGCTCAAAGGTGCGGAGCAGATTGGCTTTACCATTCTCTCACTGACCGTGTCACTCATCGCGGTGCTGATTCCGCTGTTATTCATGGGCGACGTGGTGGGGCGCCTGTTCCGCGAGTTTGCCGTTACCCTTGCCGTCACGATCATCGTCTCGGCGGTGGTCTCCCTTACGCTCACGCCCATGATGAGTGCGCGAATCTTGCGGCGCCAGCCCAAAGAGCAGCAGGGGCGCATCTATCGAGCCACAGAGCGTGCTTTCGAGGGAATGATCGCTTTCTATGGCCGGACGCTGAAGTTTGTCCTTCGGTACCAGACGGTTACGCTGTTGGTCGCGGTGTCCACCTTGCTGCTTACGGTTTTTCTTTACATCATCATCCCCAAAGGATTCTTCCCAGTGCAGGACACGGGCGTCATCCAGGGCATATCGCAGGCGCCGCAGGCGATTGGCTCCAAGGCCATGGCAGAGAAGCAACTGGAGCTTACAAAGGCAGTTCTGGATGACTCGGCGGTGGAAAGCGTCTCGTCGTTTATCGGCGCCGATGGAACGAATACAACGACTAACAGCGGCAGGATGTCGATCAATTTAAGACCGCTCGACCAGCGCAAGATCAGTGCGTCAGACCTGATCCGCAGGCTCAACTCCAGAGTGAACCAGGTTCAGGGAATCCAGCTCTTTATGCAACCGGTGCAGAACATTACTGTGGATGACCGGGTGAGCCGCACGCAATACCAGTACACGCTCGAAGACCCCGATGCGAATGAACTGAATGACTGGACCAACCGTTTTGTCGACCGGTTGAAGCAGTTGCCGGAGCTGGAAGATGTGGCCACCGATCAACAATTGGGAGGGCTGGCCGTATCTCTGGTGATCGACCGGACCACCGCCTCGCGACTTGGCATCGCGCCGACGACCATCGATAACACTCTGTATGACGCCTTTGGTCAGCGGCAGATCAGCACGATGTATACGCAGGTGAATCAGTACCACGTTGTGCTTGAGAGTGAACCGCAATTTCAGAAGGATCCGGACAAGCTAAACCATCTCTACATCCAGTCCAACGCGTCCGCAGGAGCGACTGGTACCGGGGCCTCTGCCTCATTCGCGTCCTCCGGATCATCCTCCGCAGGGTCCAATGCGCTGACGGCTTCAGCGCTTTACACTCCAGCGGCAAATACCCTTGCTCCTCTTGTGAACGCGCTTTCGCCCGGTAACTCCTCGACGTCGAGCAACGGAGCAAACTCTGCGGGTTCCACCAGTTCGGCAACCAGCAATGCCGTGCCGCTGAGCGCTTTCTCGCATTTCGAGAAGACGACAGAAGCGCTCTCCATTAACCACCAGGGTCAGTTTCCGGCCATCACCGTATCGTTCAATCTCGCGCCCAATGCGGCGCTGGGGGACGCTATTACCTCGGTCGACAAAACGCAAAAAGACATGCACATGCCTCCCAGCCTGCAGGCCGGTTTTCAAGGCACCGCGGCGTCATTCACGAATTCGCTAGCCAATGAACCGTTGCTCATTCTGGCTGCGCTGGTCACGGTGTACATCGTACTAGGTGTTTTGTACGAAAGCTTTATCCACCCTATTACGATTCTGTCCACGCTGCCGTCAGCGGGCGTGGGCGCTTTTCTCGCGCTGATTCTCTTTGGCCAGGATTTAAGCGTGGTGGCGATCATCGGTATTGTGCTGCTGATCGGTATCGTGAAGAAAAACGGCATCATGATGGTTGACTTCGCGCTGGAAGGCGAGCGGAAGCATGGGAAGAACGCGACGGATGCAATTTACGACGCCTGTCTGCTCCGCTTCCGCCCCATTATGATGACCACCATGGCCGCGCTGCTGGCCGGGCTGCCGCTGGCGCTCGGAACTGGTTTCGGTTCCGAGTTGCGGCGGCCGCTGGGCATCGCCATGGTGGGCGGACTGCTGCTGAGCCAGGTGCTCACGCTTTACACCACGCCCGTCATCTACATTTTTTTTGACAATCTGGCGCAGCGCTTTGCGCATAAATCGACCCAGCCGGAAACCGGAGGCGCAGAACTGGCAGGGCCCGCATGATCATCTCCGCACCCTTCATTCGCCGGCCCGTGGCCACGACGCTGCTCACCCTGGCGATTGCCCTTGCCGGGGCGATTGCGTTTGAGGTGCTGCCGGTGGCGCCCCTGCCGGAGGTCGATTTCCCGACTATTTCAGTCGGCGCCGGCTTGCCGGGAGCCAGCGCCGACATTATGGCATCGTCCGTCGCCACCCCCCTGGAGCGGCAGTTCGGTCATATTGCAGGGGTCACGGAGATGACCTCCGCCAGCACGCTCGGCAGCACATCCATTACCATTCAGTTCGACCTCAGCCGCGATATTGACGGCGCGGCGCGCGATGTGGAGGCCGCCATCAATGCGGCACGATCCTATTTGCCCGCCAACCTGCCGTCCAATCCGACCTACCGCAAAGTCAATCCCGCCGACTCGCCGATCATGATCCTCGGCCTTACATCGGACAAATACGGTCCCGATAAAATGTATGACGAAGCCTCCACCGTCCTCGCGCAAAAGTTGTCGCAGATCCAGGGCGTAGGGCAGGTTTCTGTCGGAGGCGGCGCGTTGCCGTCGGTGCGTGTGGACGCGAATCCCACACAATTGGCGGGCTATGGACTGACCGTTGCGAATTTGCAGTCCGTGCTGAGCCTGCAGAACTCCGACCTGGCCAAAGGCCAAATCTCCGATGGCATGGTAACCGCGGACATCCTTGCCAACGACCAGATCTCGCACGCCGACGACTACAAGCCGCTTATCGTCGGTTATAAAAACGGCGCGGCGATCCGCCTGTCCGATGTCGCTGAGGTGACGGACTCGGTGCAGAACGTCCGTGCTGCCGGCTATTTGAACGGCAAGCGCTCGGTTACGGTCATCATCTTCCGCCAGCCCGGCGCCAATATCATTGAAACGGTCGACCGCGTCCGTGCGCAACTTCCGATTATCAAGGCATCCATTCCGCTCGGCATCGATACCACCATCGTTCTGGATCGCACGATAACCATCCGCGCCTCGGTCAGTGACGTCGAGAGGACGCTGCTCATTTCCATCGCCCTCGTCATCGTCGTGGTGTTTGTCTTCCTGCGCAACGGCCGCGCCACGCTCATTCCGGCGGTCGCGGTGCCGGTCTCGCTGGTCGGTACGTTCGCCGTGATGTATCTGTTCGGATACAGCCTGGACAACCTCTCACTGATGGCCATGACCATTGCCACGGGATTTGTGGTCGATGATGCCATCGTGGTGATGGAAAATATCGCACGCCATCTGGAAAACGGCATGGAGCCCTTCGCCGCGGCGCTCAAGGGCGCGGAGGAAATCGGTTTTACCGTCTTCACCATCAGCATCTCGCTCATTGCCGTCTTTATCCCTCTTCTGTTGATGGGCGGAATCGTTGGCCGTCTCTTCCGCGAGTTTGCCGTCACTCTCTCGACGGCCGTTTTCGTGTCGATGCTCATCTCTCTGACCACGACGCCGATGATGTGCGCCTACCTGTTGAAGAACGAGCGCGCGGAAAAGCATGGCCGCATCTATGTGGCCAGCGAAAAGGTCTTTGACTGGGTGCTGTCCGTGTATCGCGGCAGCCTGCATTGGGTGCTCGACCATCCGACCCTCACACTCGTCGTGCTCTTCGTCACCATCGCGCTCAATGGGGTGTTGATCGTCAAGATACCCAAGGGCTTTTTCCCGACGGAGGACACGGGAGCGATCACCGGTAGTGTAAGAGGGCCGCAGGACTCATCCTTTCCGGCGATGAACGATTCTATTCAGCAGATCGGCCGCGTGCTCAAGAATGATCCTGCTGTCGAGAATGTGATTGCGTTTACCGGCGGCGGCGGGGCCACAAATACCGGCTCCCTCTACGTTGCGCTCAAGCCGCTGGCGGAGCGCAAGGTGAGTGCCGCTCAGATCATTGACCGGCTGCGCCCCCAATTGAACCGTCTGCCGGTGGCTTCCGCGTTCCTCCAATCCGTGCAAGATCTACGCATCGGAGGCCGGTCGAGTAACGCGATGTACCAGTACACGATCCAATCCGACACGGTCCAGGATCTTTCCAAGTGGGGACCGATCATACTTGCTGCAATGCAGCGCCTGCCCGGTCTGCAGGATGTAAGCTCAGACCAGCAGAATGGCGGTCTGGATGAGCTGATGAACTATGATCGCGTGACGGCAGCAAAGCTCGGCCTCACCGCACAGTCGCTGGACGCGGCGTTATACGCCGCATTCGGCCAATCGGAAGTGTCCATCATCTACACGCAGTTAAATCAGTATTACGTGGTGTTGGAAGTTGCTCCCCAGTATTGGCAAAGCCCGGAAGGATTAAAAGACATTTACCTGCATACGTCCGGCGGCGGGAACATCCCGCTGCTCGCGGTGGCCAAAGGCCAAGCAAACACAACCCCACTCGCCATCAACCATACGGGCTTGTTCCCCTCGGTCACCGTGTCCTTTAACCTCGCGTCGAACATGTCTTTAAGCGATGCGACGTTGAGCATCACCCAGATGCAAAAGCAGCTCGGCACGCCTTCCACACTGCAAGGCTTTTTTGCCGGTACCCTGCTTGCCTACCAGCAATCTCTTGGCACTGAGCCGGTGCTGATTTTGACAGCGCTGCTGGCGGTGTACATCGTTCTCGGTATCTTGTATGAAAGCCTGGTCCATCCCCTGACGATCATCTCCACGCTGCCATCGGCAAGCGTGGGCGCGATGCTCGCATTGCTGCTCTTTAAAGAGGATCTGAACATCATCTCCATCATTGGCATTGTGCTCCTGATCGGAATCGTTAAAAAGAACGCCATCATGATGATTGATTTCGCTCTCCAGGCACAGCGCCAGGAGGGAAAGAGCGCCGCCGACGCGATTTTTGAAGCGTGTCTGTTGCGCTTCCGCCCGATCCTGATGACGACGATGGCTGCGTTATTGGGCGCTCTGCCGTTGGCGCTGGGCACGGGCACGGGGTATGAGCTGCGTCGGCCCCTTGGCATCACGATTGTGGGAGGGCTGATCTTAAGTCAGTTGCTCACGCTCTATACAACTCCGGTCGTCTACTTGGCGTTCGATCGGCTGCGGCTGCGCATGGAGAGCCGCACAGCGCGGCATTCTTTCCCGGCTCCGGAGGCCGGCTAGCAAGGTGGACTGATATGAACGGCTGGTTAGGCGGAAACGTTATGAATATCTTCACGCGAAAACTAGAGATCGGCCTGATTTGCCTGTGTGCGGCCACACTTTTGCTAATGTTATCGGGCTGCGTGGTTGGACCGAAATACCACCCACCCGCGACGCAGGCGCCTGCTGCGGTCTACAAGGAATCACCCACGCAGTTCAAGGAAACTGAAGGCTGGACGGTTGCACAGCCTGCGGATGCGAAGCTGCGCGGTAAGTGGTGGGAGATCTTCAACGATTCCGAACTGAACGCCCTCGAAGACCAACTGGATATTAACAACCAGAACATCAAACAGTACTTCGAGAACTTCATGGAAGCCCGCGCAGTGGTGCGTGAGGCCCGTGCGCAGTATTTTCCGACGTTATCGGTTGTACCCTCGGTGACCCACTCGCGCGCTTCGGCGAACGTGGGTACGGGCAGCACTTCTAATCCACAACTGCAAAGCACTCTCTACTCGCTGCCGCTCGAAGCGTCCTGGGAGCCCGACCTTTGGGGTAAGGTCCGCAACACGGTGCGCCAAGCCCACTACGCTGCCCAGGTCAGTGCGGCGGATCTCGAGAACGAGCGACTGGCCGAGCAAGCCAGCCTCGCGGAATATTTTTTCGAGATTCGCGGTCAGGATCAATTGCAAAAAATCTACGACGAGACCGTTGCGGCGGACCAGAAGGCTTACGAACTAACGCGTTCGCTCTATGAAGCCGGCATCGACGACCAGATCTCTGTGGTCGAAGCCGAAACCACGTTGCAGAGCGCGCAGGCGGGAGCGACCAATGTCGGGATCGCGCGAGCGCAGTATGAGCACGCGATCGCCGTACTCATCGGCAAGGCTGCCTCCGATTTCTCCATTCCCGTGAAGCCGATGACCGTTGCTCCGCCGCCGATTCCGGTCGGCGTGCCCTCGGAACTGCTCGAGCGCCGGCCCGACGTCGCCGCCGCCGAGCGCACAATGGCCGAAGCGAACGCAGCGATTGGCATCGCTTACGCGGCCTATTTTCCCAACCTGACTTTGAGCGCGGAGGGTGGCTTTGAGAGTTCATCCTTCGGTCATTGGCTCTCCTGGCCGAGCCGTTTCTGGTCCGTGGGCGCGTCGATCCCGGAAACCATCTTCGACGCCGGCTTGCGTCGCGCCACCGTCCAACAATACGTAGCCACCTACAATGCGGATTTGGCCAGCTACCGGCAGACGGTGCTTGCCGCATTTCAACAGGTGGAAGATTCTCTTGCCGAAGTTCGCATCCTATCCAAGGAGATCCAGCAAGAGCTGCAGGCAGTGAATTCAGCTCAAACCTACCTCAAGCTCGAACAGGCGCGGTACGAGACGGGCGTCGATCCCTACGTCGACGTGCTGATTGCCCAGACCACCGTGCTGGCGGACCAGCAGATTCTGAATACTCTTCAGGTGCAACAGATGGCCTCCGCTGTGGCATTGGTGGAGGCCCTGGGCGGTGGGTGGGATCGTTCGCAATTGCCGAGCACGCAGCAAATGACACGGAAGCCAGCCAAGTCGGAGACGACCATCGAGCAGTAGGACGAAGAGACTCGGGCACGGTTGCCTGGGCTATAAGGCGGGAAAGCGAAGAGTCGCCAATTCCCTTTCCGTGGCTTCCTGAAGTCCGCGTTGGATGCTTGGACGTTTTGCAGCGGATGCTCCGTGGTTGGGAAAACGCCGCGCGGGCAGGTTGCATCCGATTAGCGAGAGCTCTTACGAAGGCCCGCGTAGGACTGTGCTACCCGGTTCCGGACCATGTGGCGTGCATAGAGGTAGGCACGTTTTCGCATCGCCTGGCGGGCCGCATGGTTGTCCAACAGTTCAATTGCCGTATCTGCATGGCGACCGAGTCCTCGAAAGGGAACCAGCGCCCCGCGCCCGTCGTCCAAGAGTTCAGCGGGGCGTGCCACTACGGAGTCGACATGATCGCCTTTCCGGCGCCAGGAGGCTACACCCGAGCCTCCTAGTGCAGAGCTTGTACTGACCCTCTTCAAACCGCGCTTCGCCGTCCACTCAATAAGTTAATGATCAGAACCGCCAACGCCACAATGAGCAGCAGGTGGATCAGGGCTCCGCCAAAATGCAGACTGAAACCCAAAAGCCACAGAATCAGAAGAACAACGAAAATAGTCCAAAGCATGTCAACCTCCTTTGCTCATTCGCGAGCCCCTTAATGTGAGTCGCATCCAAACGTTCGCAAGAAAACCGCTTCGCGCGAAC
>Ga0187872_10001205_pt1 | contig 27176 bp, 19 predicted proteins | sample June2016WEW_16_4_FD_132973 | JGI IMG/M metagenome (GOLD analysis project Ga0187872, IMG submission 132973) | Peatland microbial communities from SPRUCE experiment site at the Marcell Experimental Forest, Minnesota, USA - June2016WEW_16_40 | ecosystem: Environmental > Terrestrial > Soil >...
CCAGGGCAAATGCCGCCTCGATCAGGTCCGCGAAAACGCCTTGGCCACCCAGGCCGAGTTGGAAGCCGACCTCCGCCAGCGAATCTTCACCATCGTGGAAATCCTCGCCAACGGCTTCGCCGAACGCCCCGAAAACAACATCACCGACGCCGACCTGCCGCGCCTCTACGAAAACTGCCTCATCTTTCTTTACCGGCTGCTTTTCATCCTCTACGCCGAGGGCCGGCAGTTGCTGCCCGTTGAACCCAAGTCGCGCAAGTACTACAAGCAACTGTCCCTTGCCCGCCTGCTCACGCCGCTGAAAAACTTCACCGAGTACGACAGCCAGACCCAAACGCGGTTTTACCGCGACATCCATGCGCTCTGCCTGCTCATCAACGGCACCGACAAAAAGGCGAACGATGAATTCGGAGTTCCGCGCTACAACGGCGGCCTTTTCGATCCCGACCGTTACCCCCTGCTGAAAGAGTGGGCCGTCGCCGATGCCGTGCTGGCCGATGTATTGCGGCAACTGATGTTCACCCCGGAGAAGGCCGGGCAGAAGTTCGTGCCCTTCGAGTCGGTGGACTATGCCGACCTCAGCGTCCAGCAACTCGGTTCCATCTACGAGGGATTGCTCGAACACCACTTTGTGCGCGAAGACGGCAAGCTCGTCCTCCAGACCGACAAGGCGGAACGCAAAGCCACCGGCACGTATTACACACCTGATTACATCGTCAAATACATCGTCGAGCAGACGCTTACGCCATTGTTGCAGGAAATCGAGCAGCGCGAGCCGGTGAAAACCGCCCGTGCTGCCGGCCAACAGGATAACTCGTTCGCCGAAGCAGTCCTTAAGCTGGACATCTGCGATCCCGCAATGGGTTCGGGCCATTTCCTCGTCGAAGCCACCACCTTTCTGGCTGACCACATCGTCTATCACCCGACCACGAAGTTTCAGGCTGAGTTCGTCAAAGGCGAGTCGCAGGAAGAAACCGAGATTGCTTACTGGCGGCGGCGCGTCGTTGAATCCTGCATCTATGGCGTGGACTTGAATCCGCTCGCCGTTGAGCTTGCCAAACTTTCCCTCTGGCTTACCACCATCTCCACCGACCAGCCGCTCAACTTCCTCGACCACCACCTCCGCTGCGGCAACTCGCTCATCGGGGCAAGGCTTGATCAGCTCGGCGGTCTGCCGCAGAAGAAAGGCAAAGCCGGCGTGCAACAAATCCAGTTCACATTTGGCCCTGACTTCAAATTGGCCGTAGCCGAAACCATCAGCCAGATTCACCAAATTGAAGGCCAAGCCAGCTTCGACATGGTAACGGTGAAAGCCAAGGAGAAGCGCTGGCAAGTTGAAATCCTGCCCCGGCTCGCTCCGTACAAGAGAGTCGCCGACCTCTGGACGAACATCTTCTTCGACGGGCCTCTCAGTGAGGAAGAGTACTTGACTGCCGCCAAACAAATCCTTGTTGCTGCCGAGGCGGGCGCGGATGAGTTGCGGGAAGCCGCTGCCCGCTACGGAGTCAAGGAACTCGACAAACCTTACTTCCATTGGGAACTCGAATTCCCGGAGGTCTTTTTCAACGACGATGGTTCGCCCGGAAAGGATGCGGGCTTTGATGCGGTCGTCGGTAATCCGCCGTGGCTCGGTCTGCGAACAGGCGAAATCCAAGCAGGCTTGCTGAACTGGCTGCGCGTTCACTACCACTCCTCAGTGGGCCAGTTCGACTTGGCTGCGATTTTCTGTGAGTTGGCCTGTGTCCTGACCAGCCAGAACGCTCCTATTGGCGAGGTAGTGCCAAAACGCATCTTGACGAACGAGTCATACGAGGCCTTGCGCAAAATCCTGGCGGTTGAACGCCACCTTAACTGTGCGATTGACCTCGGCGTCGCCTTTGCCGGCGTGGACAACGACGCCGCGCTTCTCGTGGCTGGCGGGTCGGATTCTGCGGCGGCTACGACGCTGGGCAAGCGCGTTGGCGAATCCGCCTTCGTGTTTCACCGCGTCCCCTCCTCGACGTTCAAGGTCATGCCCTTCCATATCATCCCGGTGAACAGCCGAGCCGATGCCATCAGTCTAAGCGCAAGAATAGCTAGCCGTGATGTGTTGCCTCTTGGTCAACTTGCCGAAATCACTCGCGGCGCGGAGTGCGGAATGAATCACCCGGCAATTTCCAAAAAACCGGCAGCGGGAGCGCTACCCCTGATTGACCATCTTGACATGAATCGCCACCACGTCAGTCATGAGGGTTGGTTCGTTGATCCCGCGAAGATCGAAGCCGCCGTTTTGAAGCCTGCCTCTCTCTATCAAACAGTCCCCAAGTTGCTCATCAGGTTTCTTTCGTCAGGTATCGTCGCGGCAAGCGACGACACAGGTTATGCTTCCACCAATCTTGTGTATCACGTCGCTTCCGGTAATGAAACAAGCTTCCTATGTGGCGTTCTGTGTTCGCGGCTGTTGAACTTTTGGTATCACACGGCGTTCCAGAACGAGGAGGTCAAGTTTCCGCATGTCCAAAAGTCCCATTTGGTGCGCCTGCCCATTCGCCGCATCGAATTTACGACGGCGGAAAAGAAGCGGTCTGTGCTCGTTGACAAAGCCAGGCAGCTTTACCAACTCGCTCTGAGAGGCGGCAATTCGGACAGTGTGCTGGCCTTTGTCACCGACCAGCTTGCCTCCAAACCCGAACGCGCGGATGTCGTCCACGACCTGCTCGCCTTTCTGGCCGAACAGATGACGGCCCTCAACCGCGAGCAACGTGCCGCCGCCAAACAATTCCTCACCAACCTCAAAGATTTTCACGGCATTGACGCTCACGCCTTGAAGCCCAAAACTAAGCTCGACGAGTTTTGGGAGCTTGAAGCCGCCGAGGTCTTCGCCCATTTCCGCGCCAACAAACTCCGCCTCAAAGATGCCGACGAAGAAAAAATCCGCGCGCGTTTCCAAAGCGCCAAGGATAAGGTCCTGCCGCTGAAGGCTTCCCTCGCCTTCACCGACGACTTGATAGACGAGATCGTCTATCGCCTCTACGGCCTGACCCCTGACGAAATACGAATCGTGAAAGAAGCTGGCAAGTAGCCTCCTACCCATTGCTTTTGCGTTCTTGCCTTGGCGTCTGCGTTAATACCACTTCCAGCTCGAAAATGCGCTATTCCGAGGATGCGCACCCCCCTCACCCCCGCGCTCCCCGAGGGGCAAAGGGCCGTCTTTGCGGCCTTTGCGCCTTTGCGTGAGCCCCCGCGCTCCCCCCATACGAGGGCCGGGGTGCCTCCGTTTCAGGAATAGTGCGTTTTCAATCAAGGACTGCTATTATTCACTGAGTCCTGCTGGCGGCTTCGCCCTCGGCCGAGGAAGCCAATGGGTCTAACTCTCTACTTGACAGTGTGATGGAAATAGTATAAGTACCCCCCAGCCTTGTGGTCCGCCCAGGCCACGGCTCCAGCGACCCTCACTCAGAAGCGGTCCTGGTAGCGTCGAACCCGACACGATTATGGGCGCAAGGGCAGAAAACACCCTTGCGCCCCCTCGTGCAGGCGGCAAAAAAGAAAGGTTTTGCGGCAGGAACACTGGTGTCGGCCTGATGCCCCTCCGATGATCCTCCCAATACCTTCCATACCGTCGCCCGCCGTAGTCTTCGTGCCTTCGGTTGCCCATGAGGTCTGTCCAAATATGGCGCAAACTACTGTGCCTGCTTGCCTTACAGGAAATAGTGCATCTTCGAGCTGGAAGTGGTATTACTCCTACGGAGCTTCGCCAGGCCGGTTTGGGTTGCCGGAAGTCGCTGAAGCTGCCTGGGGAGGTTCGTAGTTCAGGTAAGGCCCGAGCCAGCGCTCGATGGCGGGCAGGTCCATTTGTTTGCGGCGGTGATAATCGTCCACCTGGTCGCGCCCGATTTTGCCGACGGCAAAGTACTTTGACTCCGGGTGGGCGAAGTCACGAGACCAATTAACATTGCCTTTGACCGTGGAATCTGGCAAGGTACCGCCATGAGCAAGAGTGAAATTCTCGACGAGTTGCCCAAGCTCACACCGGAAGAACGGCAAGAGCTTCGCCTGCGGCTCGCCGAACTGGACAACGACGACTGGCTCGATGACGGGGCGCTGACTGCTGCGGAAAAGGCCCTTGTCGAGCAGCGTTTCCGGGACTTGGAGAGGGATCCGCAGACCTCGATACCTTGGAACGAAGCCAAGATCCGGCTCATGGCTCCGTTCAAGCGGTGAGCTATCGGCTGGACATCCGGCCGGAAGCCTTGGCGGACATCGCCGAAGCTGCCTCCTGGTATGAGGAGCGGCAGGCCGGACTGGGAGAGCGATTTACCCGCGAGGTCATTGCCGCCATTGATGGTTTGTCGCCCAATCCGCTGCTCTATCGGTTGCGCCATCGGCGTCTGCAGGCTCGGTGGTGCTTTCCTGCCAGCTTCCCCTATCGAATTGTCTTCCGGGTTAGTGACGAAATGATCACAGTCGTCGCACTGATTCACGCCGCCCGTCACGACAGGCGCTGGAAAGAACGTCTGTGACTTCAGGGGCCGCTTACACCTCGTTTGCGCGCCCGTGTATCACACCCTCGCCAGGCCGGTTTGGGTTGCCGGAAGTCGCTGAAGCTGCCTGGGGAGGTTCGTAGTTGAGGTAAGGTCCAAGCCAGCGCTCGACGGCGGGCAGGTCCATTTGCTTGCGCCGGTGATAATCGTCCACTTGGTCGCGCCCGATTTTGCCGACGGCAAAGTACTTTGACTCCGGGTGGGCGAAGTACAGTCCGCTGACGCTCGCGCCGGGCCACATCGCGCAGCTTTCGGTCAGCCTCATGCCGGTGTTGTTTTCCACGTCGAGCAGCTTCCAGAGGGTCCATTTCTCGGTGTGGTCGGGGCAGGCGGGATAGCCGGCGGCGGGACGGATACCACGATACTTTTCCCGGATCAGGTCTTCGGTGGTCAGGTTCTCGGCCTGGCCATAGCCCCATTCCTTGCGGGCGCGCTGGTGGAGATACTCGGCGAAGGCTTCGGCGAGGCGGTCGGCCAGCGCCTTGGTCATGATCGAGTTGTAATCGTCGTGGTCGGCCTCGAACTGGCGGCAAAGCTCCTCGACGCCGAAGCCGGCAGTCACGGCGAAAGCGCCCAGGTAGTCGGGGAGTTGAGAGTTGAGGTAGGGCGAGGCTCCTGCCGAGCCGTTTCCTCTGGGCGCGATATAGTCCGCCAGGCAATGGTTGAACTGGCCCGGGGGTTTGTCCATTTGCTGGCGCAGGAAATGGAACGTGGTCAGGACGCGGGTGCGGGAGTCGTCGGTGTATAGCTCGACATCATCGCCCACCGCGTTGGCGGGAAAGAAGCCGTAAACCCCGCGCGCAGCGAGCAAGTTCCGGCTGACGATGTCGTTGAGCAGTTCCTGCGCGTCGTCGAAGAGCTTCCGGGCCTCGGGTTTTTCCAGGATGGCCGGGTAGCGCCCGCGCAGTTCCCAGGTGTGGAAGAAGGGCGACCAGTCAATGAAGGGGACGAGGTCGGAGAGGGAGAGCGTGGAGCGTGGAGCGTGGAGCGTGGAGCGTGACTGGTGATCGGAGGCGAGGACGCGGAGGCCGGTGAAGGCGGGCTTCTCCAGGTCGCTGGCTTTCCAAGCGATGGGGGTGCGGCGGTTGCGCGCTTCCTCGATGGTCAGCAGCGGCTTGGCCTTCTGATCGGCATGTTGGGCGCGGAGCTTGTCGTAGTCGGCGCGGAGGTTGGCGATGAAGGGCGGTTTGAGTTGGGGATTGAGGAGGCTGCTCACCACGCCGACCGCGCGGGAGGCATCCAGCACATGGATGACGGGCTGGGAGTAACCGGGAGCGATCTTGACGGCCGTATGCGCCTTGCTGGTGGTTGCGCCGCCGATCAGCAGGGGCACGCTGAAGCCCTGGCGCTCCATTTCTTTCGCGACGTGGACCATCTCGTCCAGGGAGGGCGTGATCAGTCCGCTCAGGCCGATAATGTCCGCGTTCTTCTCGCGGGCCGTCTGGAGTATCTTTTCCGACGGCACCATGACGCCGAGATCAATGACCTCGTAATTGTTGCAGCCGAGCACCACGCCCACGATGTTCTTACCGATGTCATGGACGTCGCCTTTGACCGTGGCCATGAGGATGCGGCCCTGGGGTTGGTGGTTGCCGGAAGCGGCCTTCTCGGCCTCCATGAACGGGAACAGGTAAGCGACGGCTTTCTTCATCACGCGCGCGCTCTTGACCACCTGCGGCAGGAACATCCGGCCCGAGCCGAAAAGGTCGCCGACGACGTTCATGCCCTGCATGAGCGGGCCTTCGATGACCAGCAGCGGGCGGCCATATTTCTGCCGGGCCTCCTCCGTATCCTGGTCAATGTATTCGACGATGCCTTTGACGAGCGCATGGCTCAGGCGTTGCTCGACGGTGCCCTGGCGCCATTCCTCTTCGGCAACGACGGCCTCGTCCTTCTGCTTAAGGGTTTCGGCGAACTTGACGAGCCGCTCGGTGGCGTCGGGCCGGCGGTTGAGGAGCACATCTTCCACCAGCGCCAGCAAGTCCTTGGGGATTTCCTCATACACCTCCAGCATCCCGGGGTTCACGATGCCCATGTCCAGCCCCGCCCGGATGGCGTGATAGAGAAACGCCGAGTGCATCGCCTCGCGCACGACGTTGTTGCCGCGGAACGAGAAGGAAATGTTGCTGATTCCGCCGCTGACGCGGGCGAAGGGGAGGTTTTCCTTGATCCATTTCGCCGTGCGGATGAAGTCCGCCGCATAGTTGTTGTGCTCCTCGATGCCGGTGGCGACGGTGAGGACGTTCGGGTCGAAGATGATGTCCTGCGGCGGGAAGCCGGCTTGTTGGGTGAGGATGCGATAGCAGCGCTGGCAGACCTCGGTCTTGCGCTCGAAGCTGTCGGCCTGGCCGCGCTCGTCGAACGCCATCACCACCACCGCCGCGCCGTAACGGCGGATCAGCCTGGCCCGGCGCACAAACTCCGCTTCGCCTTCCTTGAGGCTGATCGAGTTGACGATGCCCTTGCCCTGGAGGCACTTGAGGCCGCTCTCGATGACCGACCATTTCGAGCTGTCAATCATCACCGGCACCCGGGCGATGTCCGGCTCCGAAGCGACCAAATTCAGGAAGGTCGTCATCGCCTTCTCCGAATCGAGCATGGCTTCGTCCATGTTCACGTCAATAATCTGCGCGCCGTTCTCGACCTGCTGTTTGGCAATGGTCAGCGCGGCTTCGTAGTTGCCGGCGAGGATGAGCTTGGCGAATTTGGGCGAGCCGGTGACGTTGGTGCGCTCGCCGATGTTGACGAAGTTGGCCTCCGGGCGAATGGTCAGCGGTTCCAGGCCGCTCAAACGGGTGCCCGGCTCGACCTGGGGCGGCACGCGCGGCGGCAGGCCGCGGACGGCGTCGGCCACAGCGTGGATATGGGCGGGGGTGGTGCCGCAGCAGCCGCCGACGATATTGAGCCAGCCGTTCTGCGCCCATTCCTTGAGCTGGGGGGCGAGCGTTTCCGGCGTCTCGGGGAATCCGGTCGGCAACATCGGGTTGGGCAACCCGGCATTCGGATAGGCGCTGACGGGGATGTCCGCGATCCCCGCCAGCTCTTCGATGAAAGGCCGCATCTCCTTGGGACCGAGCGCGCAGTTGATGCCGACGCTCAGCAGCTTGTGGTGCGAGATCGAGTTCCAATACGCCTCGACGGTCTGGCCGGAGAGGGTGCGCCCGCTGAGATCGGTGATGGTGAAGGAGACCATCACGGGCAAACGGCGGCCCGTCTCCTCGAAATACTTGTCTATGGCGAAGAGCGCGGCCTTGGAATTCAGCGAGTCGAATACCGTCTCCAGCAGCAGAACGTCCACGCCGCCGTCCAGCAGCCCGCGCGTTTGCTCGGAATAGGCGGCGACCAGTTGATCGAAGGTGATGGCGCGGAACGCCGGATTGTGGACATCGGGCGAGAGCGAGGCCGTCTTGCCGGTTGGCCCGAGGGCGCCGGCGACGAAACACACGCGGCCCGGCTGCGCCGCCATGACCGCGTCCGCCGCGGCCCGGGCGTTGCGCGCCCCCGCCACGTTCAACTCGTAAGCCAGCTTCTCGAGCTTGTAATCCGCCAGCGAGACGGTGGTGGAGTTGAACGTGTTGGCCTCGATGATGTCCGCGCCCGCTTCGAGGTATTGGCGATGGATGGCCTGGATGATTTGCGGCTGCGTCAGGTTGAGCAGATCGTTGTTCCCCTTCAAATCCTGCGGCCAATCCCGGAACCGCTCGCCGCGAAAGGCGGCCTCGTCCAGTTTGTAGGTCTGGATCATCGTGCCCATCGCGCCGTCCAGAATGACAATGCGCTCGCCCAGCAGGCGCTCCAGCGCCCGCGTCCGGTTCAGTTCAGCATTTGCGTCCGACATGAAAGTCTTAATTGAGTATCAACATATCCTGATATGAAGATATGTCAACGGCTACCCCGGCGCACCCGCGCCCAGACTCATCTGCTTGGGGCCGCTTGGGGTTTCCAGGCGACGACAGAGTACCAGGGGAGGAATACCCCGCTGGCCAACTGGAAGCCGAGTTTGGCGGCTGACCAGATGCCGGATTGCTGAGCGGGTCTTTCCAGGTCTCTGCGATCTTTGCGTTCTCTGCGGTTACTGCGCCGGGGGCGTTGCTGAGCGGGTCTTTCCAGGCGGAGTTACTCACAGGCAGGGCCCCTTAGCCGTATCCATGCAGAAGAAAACCACAGATGGACACAGATGAACACAGATCCTGCGGGCCGGACTTCGGTCTTGCTTCGCCTTGCTTTGTGTCACGGTCCAGTGAACGGATTCTGGCCAAGGAAAAGCGCGGTTTTGAGTGGTTCTTATCTGTGTTCATCTGTGTCCATCTGTGGTTGTATTGCATTGTTACGGCTTAGACCTTCCCCCATCCTGCATTCTGCATTCTGAATTCTGCCTTCTCCCCTTGGTGGAGTGCTGGAGTGGTGGATAGCCCGCGCCCTCCAAACTGTGCCGGGCGCGGAGGCAGGGCGGTGGGCTTGGAGTGCCTCGCCCTGCCTGGAGCGGCGGTCTTGGAATGGAGGGACCGAGCATGATTCTTGCGCGTTAACTGGCGCTCGCCACGAGTGGCGGCTCTGCTAACCGCCTGTGCTGACTTCCTGCGAGGCTGACCAGTAGGACAGCACGTTGCCGGAAGCGTCGCAGTAGGCGGCCTGGATGATGTAGTCACCGGCGGGCGGGCCGCTGGCCACCGTGAAGGTGCCAGTGCCGGCATCAACACCGCTTTGCGTCCAAGTCGGCTGCGCGAGGTCAGGACTGTAACGGAAGATCATTCCGGCAGTGCCTGACGGCAGGGCAGTGAGACGTTGAGCGGTGAGCGCGGTGCCGTTATGGCCGGCTGTCCAGTCAGAGCCACCTGGCGCTGGCAGTCAAGTCGAAGCCGGCACCACCCCTTCGTATTGCGAGGGGATTTCTTCGCTGTAACCGGCGACTTCCTCCACCTGGATGAACAGCTTCTTGCCGGCGGCCGGGGCGCCGAACTTCGCGGTGAACAGCGCCGTGATGTCCGCTGCGCCGCTCGTGACGGCGGGGCATTTGCCGAGGATGCGCCACTTACTGCAAACCGAGATGCCGGCGGACTGCGGGGGACACGCCTTCACCAGGGCGATGGCCGGCATCGTTCCGGTGGTGGCGAGTTTGATGCTGACCACCCCGGCGGTGTTGGCGAGGGTCAGCGTGATCGCGGGAAGGCCCACGGGCGCGCCCGGCGTCGGCGGGTTGCTGACCGTGGCCTGGCCGGTGAGGGTGGCGACCGTGTTCACCTGGATGAACAGTTGCAGGCCCGTCATTTTGCCCGACTGGCCGTCCTCCGGCGTGGTTTGCTGCTCGGCGGCGGCGGTGTTCCACGCCGCAATCTGCGCTTGCGTCAGCGTGCGCCAGATTTTGGCCTGGGTGCTCAACGATTGCCGCACGGCAAGCTGGGCCGTCGTGCGGGGGTTGGTGGGAATGGCGAGGATGCGGGATACCTGGCCGTAGCGGCCACCCTGGCCGACGACCACCCCCCGTTTGCCCGTACTCGGTACGTCAAGTATTTTCATAATGCTTTCTGTTTAGTCTCTTTCTGTTTTGTGCGGGCTGAGCGGACGATCGTGCGGACCATCCTGTTAACCCAATCCGCACGACGGGCAGTAGCATAATGAGGCCCAGGTGTCTGAATTCGTTACAATAATAACAAAGTGAGACATTGGCCTTTCTATAATGTCCTATTATGGACCAGCCCCGCCCCAAATTGGGGCGCTTTCGGGATTTTCGATTGCCGACTGCCCAGGCGCAACCGTCAATATATTGCGATGCGGCGAACGATTCTGTCCGCACCGTGCGACTGAACGGGCCAAACACGAGATTGCGAACGGGGCGAGAGTGACGTAGAGCAACGTATAGCCGCTCTCGCTTTCTTGGCAAAAGGGAACCGTCTGTTGCAGGGCGGAGGGAGAAGATGGGGACGGGATTTGCGGGGTGCGGTTCCGCTAATGGCTCATCTGGTTTGTGCCTTGTATCGCGGCAGGTGGAACTGATGACGTTTTTTGCCCTGTTGGTATCACAGGCGCTGAATTTGATTGTTGCATTTGGAAACTGGCAGCTATACCGGCGGGTCGAAAAGCTGGAATCCAATCTCGGATTACAGGCCACGCCGCAATCGCAGCACAAATCATCGTCAGAAAAATCACCACAAAACCGGGCTTCCGCAAGATTCTGGTTTCTGCAAGCATCTCTTGGTGCAAGCGTTGCTGTTCGGCAATCAGCTCTTTGTTTGTCGCGGTCGCATGACGCCGGGAAAGCTCGTGTTCAATCGCATCAATCGCGGGTGCTGCTCTGGGAGCAAGCTGTTGATCTTGCAATTGGCGCAAATCCACAATCATCGAGCGCAGTTCCTTCTCGGTCTTCTTATCAAGTTGTCCATCGCGGACGGCATCCAACGCTTCTCTGATCGAATCGCTATTCATTACCGCTATGAGAACTATTCGAATGGTGCTAGTATCAGTGGAGTGGCCCCTTTGAAGTCTGTTCCGAAATACGGTAGAAGGGTGCGAATTGCAGAAACGGGGTGTCTTTGAACTACGTTTGCGTATCCAAGTATGGTGGCGGAATGTGGGGAGACACGTCCCTCCCATACGCTTTTGGTCTTGCCAGCCCTAAGGTCCGCCGCTGCATACGCAAGCAAGCATAGCTTCGTGTCGTTGAAAGCGAAGCTGCCCTTACTGATGGTCCATTGTTCCATCTGACAGGTTATGACGAAATCTGCTTCCGGCGAGGGCACAACGTTAAATGCGTTGGTCCGCAGTTGGGAAATCAGAATCGCACCGAGTCGCCTATCTTCAATGCTCGCGTTCTCGTCTATAAACACACTTACTCGGCTCTGCTGTGTTAGAGTATAGCTGGGGTCAAGCGTGGCAGACACATTGACTTGCTCGGCGGCCGGAGTTGTGCGAGTTGGGGTTGAGGTGGCGCAGCCAGCCAGCAACCCAATTAGCCCGAACACAAGGATGTCATTGGTTCTGTGCATAAATGACAATAGTGATTCGTATAGTTGCTGATTCAAATTGCGCTATTTCGGTTTTGGATTGGCAGACAAGTAATCATTGGCAAATATCTCCGCACATTTCTCAATTTCTTTAAGCAATGCTTCATTTGCCTTGTACTTCCCAACGGTCCCGTGAGACTGGCCTTTATTCCACACTATGACAGTGGCAAGGTGGCATTCCCCCCATCGAAATATCCATTGGCGTTCTGCAACGCGGCAGAGAATAGCATAACAAAGTGTTGTCGGCGTAGCAGGGTCAAGAAATCCAGTTATTGTTAGATAGACGATATTTGGCGAATGCGGGTCAATAGGCACATCGTTCCTCCGCAACGTTAGTTCAAACTTTGCTTTTACTTCGTCCTCTGACGTCACCTGTTGCATCGCGTAGTCTAACTCGCATATCACATTCACATTTGTCATCCTGAACAACACTTGCTCCAATGGCGTAAAACTAGCATTGGTCATCTTTTGCCATAGGTCCATTGCGGCCACATACTCTTGTGGAATCTTGGCAGGCACCTCAACTATCTTTTCAACCTCTTTTGGCACTTCCTTTACAACCTCATTTGTGACCGTGTTTATCATCGTCACGGTATTTGTCACGATTTGCGTTACCCTCTGAATATTCCCCGGAGTCGGCTTTGGCGATGTAAAGTAAAGCATTGCGAAAAGCAGCATTCCGCATGTGCTGAGTCCGAGCAGCCAATATACCTTGCTGGTGCCTGATGCGTTAGAAGTTTCCATATACACGGATTTTATCCACGTGGGCGCATTCTGAGGGGCTGGCGCTCGATGTGCAAGCCCAATGTCGAACTATTTTGCGAGGCCGGACACGTCCTTGAAGACGACCTGGAGGGCATGGAGAGTGGCGGCGGAGCAGGGGCAGGAGAGCGAGGCCGAGAGCGAGCAGACCGAAGCTGGAAGGTTCGGGCACGGTTTCAACGTCGAGGCACTCTGGGAGATCCAAACCTGAGACCAGCGAGGCGTTGACGGTCGCCCCACCGGTGGTGTATTCGCCAATCGTGCCGGTACTGTTGTTCACGACAAAGATATCTCCGCCCGACACCTCGAGGCCCTCTGGGCCACTCAACCCTGAGACGAGGGAGGCGTTGACCGTCGCCCCACCGGTGGTGTACTCGCCAATGGTGCCGCTGTATCCGTTCCCGACAAAGAGGTCTCCGCCCGACACCGCGAGGCCAGATGGTGACCGATTCAACCCGGAGACCGGGGGAAAACGATTCTGCCCTACGTGCTCAAAGGCTACCGGTCCACATCGAACCGGTGCTTCGCCGCCCGTTGGGCGCATCTCAGCTTGTTGCTCCACGGAAAGCGCCAGAGGACTGGCGCAGTCCAAAACCTCGCGGGCTTCGGGAGGCACGTGCTCGTAGTCGCGCCAGCGTCTTGGACTGCGCCAATCCTCTGGCGCTTTTGGCGAAGGCTGGCAAGAAATCGAGCTGCGCCCCCGCCCGCTAATCGGCCCTCGTGGGGGGGCCAAGGAATCCAACGCGATGGGGCACCCGCCGGAGCGCCGACATTCTTGTCGGCTTAACGTGGTCGCCCATCCGGGCGCGTAACGGGCATCCCAATATATTGGCGACAGTCCTCAATCGCAAACCGCGAAAATGCCCCATTCTTGGACACTTACACCCCCAATGGCCGCTCTCGCGCCCATTTCACCCCCTTCCATCCTCATTTGAGCGTAGTACGATGGTGGTACGATGGTGGTGCGACGGTGGGGCGATATTGGTACGATATTGGTATGATATTGGTGTGATATTGGTACGACGTTGTTCGCCCCACCCCCCTCCCCCCTGCCTAGCCGGCTGAATTCGCGCACTCGCGCGTTGACACGCCGCCTGCTTTTGCTATTTTCCGCCGATTGTTTCGGGGGAATTATTCCGGCGAAACCTGACGATTGAACATTGTTACCTGATTAAAACCGAAGTTATTTATGGCTAAAACTGCGAAATACGTATATCTGTTTGGAAACAAAAAGGCTGACGGCGACGGCAGCATGAAGCCGCTCTTGGGCGGCAAAGGGGCGAACCTGGCCGAAATGAGCCGCATTGGCTTGCCCGTGCCGCCGGGCTTCACGATTACCACGGAAGTCTGCACCTACTACTACGCCAACAAGCGAACCTACCCCAAGACCCTTGACCCGGCGGTCAAGGCGGGCGTCGCCTTCATCGAGAAGATCATGGGCACGAAGTTCGGCGACCAGTCGGCCATGCCGTTGCTGGTCTCCGTCCGTTCCGGCGCGCGGGACTCGATGCCGGGCATGATGGACACCATCCTCAACCTCGGCCTGAACGACGAGACGGTGCTGGCGCTCGTTGCCGCGACGAAGAATGAGCGCTTCGCCTGGGACTGCTATCGGCGGTTCATCCAGATGTATGGCGACGTGGTCATGGGCGTCCAAAAGCGCGCCGGGGAAGATCACGAGCCGTTCGAGGTCGTCATCCACGGCATTAAGAATGAGCGTTATCACGCGGACATCGAGGACACCAAGCTCAACGTCGGTGACCTGCAGGAACTGGTTGCCCGTTTCAAGTGCCTGATCAAGGAATACACCGGGAAGGAATTCCCGCAGGACCCGTGGAAGCAGCTCTGGGGCGCCACCGGCGCCGTGTTCGGCTCCTGGATGAACGACCGTGCGATCGTCTATCGCCGCAAGTATAACATCCCCTCCGAATGGGGAACGGCGGTCAACGTCCAGGCGATGGTCTATGGCAACACGGGCGACCAGTCCGGCTCCGGGGTGGCGTTCACGCGCAACCCGGCCAACGGCGTGAAGGAGTTCTACGGCGAATTTCTCATCAACGCGCAGGGCGAAGACGTAGTGGCGGGCGTGCGCACGCCCGAACCGGTGGCGCAACTCACCAACCACCTGCCCGATGCCTTCAGGGAACTGGACAACATCCGCAACACGCTGGAGAAGCACTTCAAGGACGTGCAGGACTTCGAGTTCACGATTCAGGACGGCAAGGTGTTCATGCTCCAGACCCGGAACGGCAAGCGCACGGCGATGGCCGCGCTCAAGTTCTCGATGGACATGGTCAAGGAGAAGCTCATTGACTGGAAGACGGCCATCCGCCGCAACCCGGCCGATCAGCTTGACCAGCTTCTGGCGCCAATCTTTGACGCCAAGGCCGAGAAGGCCGCGAAGTGCATCGCCCGGGGGCTGCCCGCCGGTCCGGGCGCGGCCTCCGGCAAGATGTACCTCAGCGCCGAGCGCGCGGTGGCCGCAGCCGAGAAGGGCGAAAAAGTCCTCCTCGTCCGCGCCGAGACCACGCCCGAAGACCTGCGCGGGATGATCGCCGCCGAGGGCATTCTCACGGCGAAGGGCGGCGTCAGCTCGCACGCGGCGCTGGTCGCGCGCCAGATGGGCAAGGTTTGTGTGTGCGGCGCGGGCGCTTTGCAGATCGATTACGACGCCAAGACGCTGACCGTGGACGGCGCGACCTACAAGGAAGGCGATTATCTGTCGATCAACGGCACCGCCGGCGCCGTGTATCCCGGCCAGATCAAGACCGCCGCGTCTGAGATCGTGCAGGTGCTCATCGAGAAGTCGCTCGACCCGAAGGCCAGCGAGACCTACGGCATGTATGGGACGCTCATGAATTGGTGCTCGAAGGTCACCAAATTGCAAGTCCGCACCAACGCCGATACGCCGGAGCAGACCGCGAACGCCATTGCTTTTGGCGCCACCGGCATCGGCCTCACGCGCACCGAGCACATGTTCTTCGAGGGCAACCGCATTGACGCTATGCGCGAGATGATTCTGGCCGACAACCTCGAAGACCGCAAAAAGGCCCTGGCCAAGCTCCTTCCATACCAGAAAGGCGACTTCGTCGGCATCTTCCGCGAACTCAAGGGCCTGCCGGCCACCATCCGCACCCTGGACCCGCCGCTGCACGAATTCCTGCCCCACGAAGAGGCCGCGCAGAAGGACTTGGCCGCGAAGATGGGTGTGCCGGTCGAGAAGATTCAGCAGCGCGTGGAAGAACTCCATGAGTTCAACCCCATGCTCGGCCTGCGCGGCTGCCGCCTCGGCATTGTTTATCCCGAGATCACCGAGATGCAGACCCGCGCCATCATCGAAGCTGCGGTGCAGGTGCAAAAGGAGGGGATTTCCGTCAAGCCGGAGATTATGATAGTGCTGGTCGGTTTCCCCAAGGAACTTCAAAACCAGCTCGAAGTCGTCCATCGCGTCGCCGCGCAGGTCCAGGCCGAGCAAAAGACCAAGGTCAAATACCTCGTCGGCACGATGATCGAAATCCCGCGCGGCTGCCTCGCCGCCGACGAGATCGCCAAGGATGCCGAGTTCTTCAGCTTTGGCACCAACGACCTGACGCAGACCTGCCTGGGCATGAGCCGCGACGATTCCGGCGCGTTCATCCCGGCCTATCAGGAACTCGAAATCATTAAGAAGAACCCCTTCGCCTCGATTGACCAGGCCGGCGTCGGCCAGCTCATGCAAATGGCCGTGGAGAAGGGCCGAAGCACCCGTCCCGACATCAAGCTGGGCATCTGCGGCGAACACGGCGGCGACCCTGCCAGCGTGAAATTCTGCCACCGGATCGGCCTGACCTACGTGAGTTGCTCACCCTTCCGCGTGCCCGTGGCGCGGCTGGCCGCGGCCCAGGCGGCCCTCGAGGAAGAGGCGGAGGCCAAAGGCAAAGGCGCAAAGAAGGCGAAGAAGAAGTAACCACGCTCCTCGCTGCCTAACCGCAACTCGCAGCAAGCCAATCGCAAAAGCCGCCCCGGGAGACCGGGGCGGCTTTCCTGCTTCCGGATGGGCCGGCAAGCGCAAAAGTGCTCGAATAGGCTTTACACCGAAGCCGGCGTTGGGTAGCCGTGCTGGTGATGAAGGGAAAGGTTTCATCAGCGGCGAGGAGCCGTTCGCATATCCACCCAAAATGGGGGGATATACAGGTCTGCATAATCACTTGTTCGCATGAAGACTTACGCGTGCCTTAACTGCGGGAGGCGGTTGGAGTCCGCCGAGTTTGTGCGCTCGAATGTGCGCTGGTCGCTTGGCGCGCGATGTCCATCGTGCGGTGCGCCAGTTTCCCTTGGAGGCGGAACGCTTATCGTGCTGGGATTACTTTGGCCTTTTGTCGGTGCTGTCGTAGAAGACCGCACTGGACTCATTGAAGAGGTGGGGCTTGTGCTGCTGATAGCCCTCGGAATTACGCGCATCGTTGAGCGACACTGCGCAGCTCTGCGATGGAAATGCGGAGGAAAATGCGAACCAGGCGGTGCAGCGAATGTGGCTACGCCGCATCGCTGACTGTCATTAACCTTCCTCGCATCCTCGGCTTGCGGGTGGGGGCGGGGGTGGCGCAAGGTCGGGGCGGGTCAGATGAGCCGTGCCCGGCGCGCAGAGGACTGCGCGCCTTGCGCCGAAGACGGGTTCAGGGGATCGGGCGCCTCTTGAGTCAAGTGCCTGGCACCAGCACCGCAGCGCCGCGGATTTGTCCGGCGCGGAGGCGGTTGAGCGCCTCGTTGGCCTCGGCCAAAGGGAATGTTTGCACCGTGGTCCGCACCGGGACGCGCGGCGCCAGGGCAAAGAACTCCTCCCCATCGCGGCGCGTGAGATTGGCGACCGAACATACGCTGCGCTCCTTCCACAACAATTCGTAGGGGAATGCTGGGATGTTGCTCATGTGGATGCCGCCGCAGACGACCGTGCCGCCTTTGCCGACGGCCTTGAGCGCCAGCGGGACCAGATCGCCCGCCGGGGCGAAGATGATGGCCGCGTCGAGTTTCTCCGGCGGCAGACTCTCAGAATCCCCGGCCCAGGCCGCGCCGAGTGACAGGGCAAACTCCTGTGCCTCGCGGTCGCCCCGGCGGGTGAAGGCGTAAATCTCGCGGCCTTGAAAGCGCGCCACCTGCGTGATGATGTGCGCTGCCGCGCCGAAGCCGTAAATCCCGATTCGCCTGGCATCCCCCGTCTTGCCGAGCGAGCGATAGCCAATCAGTCCGGCGCAGAGCAAAGGAGCGGCCTCGGCGTCGGAGTAAGAATCCGGTATGGGAAAACAGTAGCGCTGGTCGGCGACGGTGTATTCGGCGTAGCCGCCATCGAGCGTGTAACCGGTGAAGCGCGCCTGGTCGCAAAGGTTCTCCCGGCCCGTCCGGCAATATTCGCACACGCCGCAGGTCCACCCCAGCCACGGAACGCCGACGCGGTCGCCGGCCTTGAAGCGTTCGACGCCGTCGCCCCGGGCGGTGACGATGCCGATGATTTCGTGTCCCGGCACGAGCGGCAGCTTGGGCTTCGGCAACTCGCCATCGACCACATGCAGATCGGTGCGGCACACCGCGCACGCGCGGACCTGGATCAAGACTTCGCCCGGCCCCGGCGTGGGGGTTGGAACCTCGGTCGCGCGGAGCGGCTGCCGCGGGGCATGAAGGACCATCGCTTTCATGGGGGAATTGAAGATTGATTATTGAAAAAGGCAAATTGCAAATTGCGGGCTCTTCCTATGAACCTTGGTTCGCCAGCGAGCTGGCGACGATTCCCCCTCTCCCCTTCCGAAGGGGAGAGGGCCGGGGTGAGGGGTCCGCCTTTACCTTGGGGTTCATGGTCCCAATGTGCGGGCAAAAGACCGTGGAGGCTAATCATTAACCGGTGTGACTGGGGGCTGGCGCAGTTGCGCCCGGCGTGGCAAGCTGAAGCCCGGAAAATGGATTATATGAAAATCGCGATTGGTTCGGACCACGCCGGGTTCCAATACAAAGACAAGGTCAGGGAGTTCCTTGAGGCCCTGGGCCACAGCGTCACGGATTTCGGGACGCATTCCGAGGAACCGGTTGATTATCCGCTCTTCATTCGGCCAGTCGCCGAGGCCGTGGCGCGCGGGGAATTCGACCGCGGCATCGTACTGGGCGGCTCGGGCAACGGCGAGGCCATCGTCGCCAATCGCATCAAAGGCATCCGCTGCGCGCTGTGCTGGAATGCGGACTCCGCGGGGCTGGCCCGGCGGCATAACGACGCCAATGTGCTGTCGCTCGGCCAACGCATGATAAGCCTCGAAACCGCCATCGAGATCGTCCTGGTTTGGCTGGAGACCTCCTTCGAGGGCGGACGCCACCAGCGGCGCATAGAACTGATTGACGCCCCGGTCTAGGTAGGGCTCGCAGTCCTCTGCGAGCCGTGGCGCGCACGGAGTGCGCGCCCTACCCCACGCTAAATGTACTTCGCCAGTTCCGCCTGACTGGCGGCAAAGATTTCCTTGTGCAGGGAGTTGCCGTGGGCGTCAATGGTCACGACGGCGGGGAAGCTGACGACTTCAAACTCCCAGATCGCCTCGGGAGCGCCGAACTTCTCCATGAAATAGACGTTCGGCACGCGCTTGATGCAATCCGCCAGCACCTGCGCCGCGCCGCCCACCGCGTGCAGATAGACGCAGCCGTGCTGTTGGCAGGCTGCGACCGTCTTCTCGCCCATGCCGCCCTTGCCGATGACCCCGCGCAGGCCGAGGTCGCGGATGATCTGCGCCTGGTAAGGTTCCTCCCGAATGGAGGTCGTCGGGCCGGCGGCGACGCATTTCCAGTTGCCTTGCTCGTCTTTAATGATGACCGGGCCGCAGTGATAGAGTATGCCGCCCTTGAGGTTCACGCCGGGCGGAAGCGGGCCGCCCTCGTGCAGGTATTTGTGGACCGCGTCGCGGCCCGTGAACAGGGTGCCGGTGATGGCGACCTCGTCGCCGACTTTGAGCGCCCGGACGGCGGCTTCGGAAACTGGTGTGGTGAGTTGGATCATAGGGGGAGTGGAGTGGTGGAGTGGTGGAGAGTTGGAGTGATGGAGCGATGGAAAGATGGAGTAATGGAGCGATGGAGAGATGGAGTGCTGGGTGGAGAATGGAGGGTTGGAGTGGCAGGGCATTGGGGTGCGGAACCGGGTTTTCCAGCACTCCAATACTCCATTACTCCAGCACTCCGTTTCATCGCAGCCACTACTCCATCACTCCGTTTCATCTCAGTAGAGCCATTTCTGGATCTGGCCGTTGGTGTCGAGCGTCACGCCCTGGCGGCGATACGCCCAACACATGTAGCTGATGCTGACGAAATAGGAGGCGGGCAGGCGATTCAACACGCCGATCTTCGTGCCCAGCAACGTGGTCTTGCCGCCGAAACCCATCGGGCCGATGCCAAGCTTGTTGGAGGTCTCGACGATGTCCCGCTCCAGCTTGCCCAGTTCGGGATTCGGGTTGGTGTCGTCGAGCTTGCGCAGGAATTGCTGCTTGGAGAATTCGTAGCCCGTGGCGCGGTCGCCGCCGATGCAAACGCCGAGGATGCCCGGCCCGCAGCCTTTGCCCTGGGCCTGCAACACCGCGTCGAGAATCGCCTTGCGGCAGCCGTCCAGGTCGCGGTTGGCTTTGAGCTTTTCGTTGGGCAGGGAGTATTGCGCCCCCACGTTTTCACAGCCGCCGCCTTTGAGGACCAGCCGCACGCTGACCTCGGCCGAGGGGTGTTGGTGGAAGTGAATGGCGGGCGAACCGGGACCGACATTGGTGCCGTCGTTCTTGCCGGTGATCGAGTCCACGGAGTTCTGCCGCAGGAAGCCCTTTTTGGTGGCGAGCTTCACGGCCTCGCGCGCGGCCTGCTCGAAGGCGAGCTGGTCGAAGCCGATGGGGCACTCGATATAGAAGATGATGCTGCCGGTGTCCTGGCAGATGGGCTGGGACTTGTTTTTGGCCAGGGCGATGTTCTGCTCGATGATCTTCATCGCGCTGGCGGCGATGGTGCCTTGTTTCTCGCGTTCGAGGGAATCGAGAATGGCCTTATGCACGTCATCCGGGATTTCCGCCGAGGTGCGGCGGACGAGTTCCAGCAGCGAATCTTGCAGCACATTCATCGTCCGAAGGCTAAACGCGGGCGGAGGCCAAGTCAACTAGGGCCGGAGCGCCGGTTTCCAAACCGGCTTATGGCGCTCGCACTCGTCACCCGTATCCTTTTCCAGCGTAAGCCTATGTTAAGCCGGTTTGGAAACCGGCGCTCCGGCCCCGCAGGCATGAAGTATCCCGCTTCAGCCGTTTCCCGTGCGCCCCAGACACGCTACCGAAAAAAAGACCAAAAAAGAGTTGCACGGTCGGAAATTCCTGCCATATTTTGGCCACTGCGTTATCCGGCGCTCGCCGCTTAACTTTCATTCGGCTACGCAGTGTATTGTAAATCTAAGGCGGGCATCACCCATCGGCAACGATTATGACTTTGCATAACGCATTCATTCGCCAGCAACCTGGCGACGATTGCCCCTCCTCGAAAGGGACGGGGCTCGATGACCCATGCCCAATTCTCAATAAACCCCATCACTCCATCACTCCATTACTCCATTACTCCAATACTCCATCCCTCCCTCCCTTTATGAGCATCCCCATTGACATTCCCCTCTGCCCGAGGGCCCACGCCGCCCCAACGACGCCGCCAGCCGCAGGCGCACAGCACAGCCCGTTCTCCGCGGCACAGGTGTCGCCGGTGCCTATGACCGTGCCCCCTGCCGCATGAAAGCCTTGCTTCCAGACCTGGAGCTGCACACCATCCGCATCCACTACGTGCTGATTCGCGCCACCCTCATTGTCCAGGTCCAGCGCCCACCCTCATACAAGTGCTTCCGCTGCCGCATATTCGCTTGGCGCGGCACAGACCCGCCCTACGAGTTCAGCCAGAGGACGCCTTGCCCTCACCACTTTCCACAGCCTTGGCGGGTCAGGCCCAGGTGCGAATGGCTCCCCAAGCCAAAGCTCCGCGCTTTTGTTCTTGACTCGAAGGGCCTTTTTTGCTACACACCCCCCAGCCTTGTGGAATGCCCAGTCCACGGCACCGGCGAGTCGGCCTCAGAACCGATTCCGGTAGCGTCGAACCCGGCACAACTTGGGGCGCAGGCGCTCGTCAGACCCCTGCGCCCCCCCGTGCGGGCATCGCGGAAATGGAAAAGTGCGCTAGTCAGACCGTTGCCACACTGTTGCTAGTCGGATGATGGTCTTAGCCCTCTCCGTTCGGACGCCCGGCGCAACTTGCGTGCCTGCGGTTGCCCACGAGGACTGTACAAATATGGCGCAAACAACCGTGCCTGTTTGCCTTGCGAGAAATAGCGCATCTTCGAACTACTATCTGTGAGAATTTGCGCAGCCCGCGCCAACTTCTTGGCCTCATTTAACTTATTTAACCCATTTAACTCTTTTAACTCTCTTGGTTGCGGCTTTGCCGCGCTGGGCTGGAAGTGGTATTACACCGGATGCGGTCCCTTGTGCATGGCGGCGGCGGGCCGGGCGTCGGCAATGCCGGAACGGGGCTGCTTGCGTCCGGTTTGGAGGGTTGGCCGGGCGGGCGGCGCCTGCGCCCTGGCCAAAAACCGGCGGAAATCCCACCGGCGCTCCCTCTGGCGCGGCAGTTAGCCTCTGAAAGAGCGGCAAATTTAACGCAAAGACGCCAAGGGGCAAAGCCGCAACCCAACTGCGCGAAGCGTTTGGACTGCGCGGAGCTTGCTCCCGCTTTCCAACCACCCCCGCCTTACGACAGCGCCAGCAAGCTGGACGCACTGCGCTTCGCGTGGCAGTTCATTCGGCCCGAAAAGACTTCCCTCGCGCAGCAGGGAGAGTATTCTCGCCACAAGTGTTGTGCTATGGGAGACCCGAAATATGGAATCGAACCCGATGCTTGAGGAAGTCTGGCGCATCAAGGACGAATGGGCTCGCGAGGCGAGCAACGACATTCATCGGCTGTGCGAGAGCACTCGCCAGTGGGCGGCGGGGCAACTTGCCCTTTCGCGACTCGCTGAATCATGAGTGCAGGCTCACGCGCTCCAGCTTTGATATTCCAATCTGGCATTTCAAACCAAACCCGACATGAACAACCCGCAAGTGACGCAATTGGTCCCCGTTGAGCATATTGAGAGACTGATCCATCTCGTGCGAGGGGAGAAGGTGCTGCTGGACGCCGACCTGGCGGTGCTTTATGGCGTCGCCACTGGCGCGCTCAATCGCGCGGTCAAACGCAACGCCAGCCGTTTCCCGCTCGACTTCATGTTCCAACTGACGGCTGAGGAAGCGCAAATCTTGAAATGCCAAATTGGCATTTCAAGTTCGGGACACGGCGGACGCCGCCGTTCTGCGCCATACGCCTTCACGGAGGAGGGTGTGGCCATGTTGTCCAGTGTGTTGCGGAGCGAACGCGCCGCGCAGGTGAACGTTGCCATCATGCGCGCTTTCGTCAGCTTGCGCCGGGTGCTGGCCGCCAACGAGGTCCTCGCTCACAAACTGGCCGAGCTGGAGCGCAAGATCGAGGGCCACGACACCAGCATCCGCACGCTGTTCGACGCCATCCGCGAACTCGCCGCCCCGCCCGCAAAACCGCGCCGGGAAATCGGGTACCACGTCAAAGAAGCCAGCCTGCCATACCGCGTAAAAAGGAGATGACCATGCCCGACGAGTTCCAATACGACGTTTTCCTGAGCCACAGCGCGAAGGATAAGGCGGTGGTGCATAGCGGCGAAGAACTGCGGCGGTGGTCTGTCGTGGTGGGCGAGGTGAAGTTCGGCGAGGATGTGAGCGTGGAGTTTTGAAAAGCGTGAAAGGCGAAGGCTATGGCACGAGACGAAGCTTATCGAAACGCGGAGCAGAAGATTGAAGAAGCGCGGCGGTCGGGGGCGAAGGAACTCGATCTCAGCGCGAGATACGATGCGAAGGACTCGGAGAAACTCACCGAGTTGCCGGAGTCGCTGGGCCATCTCACGCAGTTGCAGAAGCTGGTCCTCGCCTACAACCAACTGACGGCGCTGCCAGAGTGGCTGTGCCAGCTCAAGCAGTTGCGGGAGCTGAACCTCTTTGGCAACCAATTGACGGCGCTACCGGAGTGGCTGGGCCAGTTCACGCAGTTGTGGGAGCTGAACCTCGACGGCAACCAACTGACAACGGTGCCGGAGTGGCTGGGTCGGCTTACGCAGTTGCAGAAGCTGGACCTCTCCAACAACCGACTGACGGCATTGCCGGAGTCGCTGGGCCAGCTTACGCAGTTGCGGTGGCTGATCCTCCACGGCAACCAACTTACGGCGTTGCCGGAGTGGCTGGGCCAACTCACGCAGCTGGAGTGGCTGATCCTCTTCAGTAACCAACTGACAGTGCTGCCGGAGTCGCTGGGCCAGCTTAGGCAGTTGGGGTGGCTGCACCTCTCCATGAACCAACTGACGGCGCTCCCGGAGTCGCTGGGCCAGCTTACTCAGTTGCAGGACCTAGACCTCTCCGACAACCAACTGACGGCGCTCCCGGAGTGGCTGGGTCAATACACGCAGTTGCAGGAGCTGAACCTCTCCGACAACCAACTGGCGGCGCTGCCGGAGTCGCTCGGGCAGTTGAAGGTACTCCAGAGGCTCTTCTTGCACGGCAATCCCGTGCTTGGGCTGCCGGGGAACATTCTTGGACCGACTTTGGACGATGTGGCTCATGGGAAACAGCCCGCCGATCCGCGGGGGATTCTGGCTTTCTACTTCGGGCAGCGGATGGGAAGTGCAAAGCCGTTGAACGAAGTAAAGCTGCTGTTGGTGGGCCATGGCCGGGTGGGGAAGACCTCGCTCAGCAAGGCGCTGCGGCGCGTCCGGCATAATGCCAGGGAGCCGGAGACGCCGGGCATCGAGCGGCATCCGCTGCCACTCATCGCCGGCCGGTCGCGAATCACCGCGCATGTGTGGGACTTCGGCGGACAGGAGTTTCTGCACCAGACACACCAGTTCTTCTTCTCGGAGCGCAGCATCTACGTGGTCGTGCTCAGCGGGCGGCAGGGACGCCCGATGCAGGAGGCGGAGTATTGGCTGCGGTTAATCCGCACTTACGGGACCGGCTCGCCTGTGGTGATTGCGCTCAACCAAATCAGGGCGCATCCTTTTACTGTGGATGAGCACTTCCTCCAGGAGAACTACCCGGAGGTGAAAGCCGTGCTGGGCACGGACTGTGATCCACGCTTTGGCATCGAACCGTTGCGCAAGCTGCTGGGCAAGCTGGCGGGCGCGATGCCGAGCGTGCGGGAGAAGATCGAACCGGCCTGGGCGCGGGTGCGCACGCACCTGGAGGCCATGAAGGAAAGCTTTGTCACCTTTGCCGAGTACCAGCAAATCTGCGCGCAGGACGGCGTGACGACGCCGGAAAAGCAGGAGACGCTGGCGACCATCCTGGATTGCCTGGGCATCGCGCTGAATTACCGCCATGACTTGCGCTTGCGGGACACCAGCGTGCTCAAGCCGCGCTGGCTGGTGGACGGCATCTACACCATCCTGCGATGGTTGCACAAGCAGGAGACGAACGGGGAAATGCGGCTCCAAGACTTTCCGAAGGCGCTCAAGGATACGAAGACTTACCCGGAGGGGATGCACAAGTTCCTGTTGGCGCTGATGGAGAAGTTCGAACTGTGCTTCCCGGTGGAAAGCGAGGAGGGCCTTTACCTGGTGCCGGCACTGCTGGATGCCAACCAGCCGCGTGAGTTGAAGAAGTTCATGGGCGGGGGCGCGCGGAGAATTCAGTTCCGCTACGAGGACGTGCGCCCGCCCGGTCTGTTGCCGCGCTTCATTGTCCGGTCGCACACGTTGAGCGAGGGGCAGCCGCGCTGGCTGCGCGGCGTGGTGCTGGCGCGCGGCAAGGCGCGCGCGCTGGTGCGCGGGGATCACGAGGGGCGGGTGACGGATGTGTTTGCGCTGGGCGATAAAGCGGAGGACCGGGTGTGGCTTACGGAGTTCATCGTTTCGGAGATGCGGGCGCTCAACGACAAGCTGCCGGTACGGACCTTCGTCGAGAGCGAAACCCAGCCGGGCGCGTGGACCGAATTGGAGCTGCTGCGCGAGGCGGCGCACAAGAACGAGACGACGCGAGCCGAACGGGCAGCCGATGGCGTCACGGTGATGGTGGACGTGAAGCAAACACTGGGCGAAGTGGAGAGCGCCGAAGCCAGCGCGCCTAAGGAGAATCCACTGCCGTTATTCATCTGCTATGCTCATGCGAACGAGCAATGCGTGAGGCAGTTGATCCCCAGTCTCAAAGTGCTGGCCCGGCGGGGCTATGTCGCGCCGTGGCAGGACACCGACCTGGTGCCTGGAGAGGATTGGGACGAGACTATCAAGGAGCGGCTGTCGAACGCGCAAGTCATCTTGTTCATGGTGAGCAGGGATTTCCTCGCCTCAAAGTATATCACCGAGCAGGAGCGTCCGCTCGCGATGCGCTTGATAGCTGAGGAAAGAGCGGTGGTGGTGCCGGTCCTGCTGTATGCCTGCTCGTGGCGGGAGGAAGACTTTGCCAAGCTGGAGAAGCTGCCGCGCAAGGACGATCCGGTTTCCTCCTTCAGCCCGCGCGAAAACGCATGGGCTTTGGTGGAGGAGGGGCTAAAAGCGGCGGTGGAACGAGCGCGAAGGCTCTCCGGAGCCCGCAGGCGCGATCTGCGAGGAGGTTCGAACCGGTTGATCCAGGATTCGCTCAGATGAGTTGGCGGTGGTCACGCCTTTAGAGGCCGCGCTTGCCGCGATTTGCGCGTGGAGTGGCCGGGGGAAACCGTTGAAACGGTTGGACCGGAGCGGGAGGCGCGGTCCACCCAACTGAAGTTGGGTGTTAATGGGGGGAAGTCAGAAGTCAGAATGCAGAATGCAGAATGCGGCGGCGCTGAGGCTGGCGCGTCCGGGGGGAAGGCAAAACATGGTGGATTGGGGCACTGGCGATTTGGGCTTGTTTGTGTGCATGATGTGGCATAAATTGCACACATGAATCGTCATAACATTACTCTGTCTGAGCCGGTGAGCGAGATGGTGAAGGCGCAGGTCAAGAGCGGGCGCTACAAGGATTTCTCGGCGGCGGTGCAGGATGCGGCCTGGAATTACTTTTACGGCTTGCCCAGCCCTTTTGAGGAGTACGGGCTGACTCCCGAGGAGGTTGAGCGCGCGGCGCAGCGGGACCTGGCCGCCATTCGCAGAGATCGGAAAGCTGGCAAGCTCAAACCCTGGAAGCCGGGGCTATGATTTACTACCAGGCGGGCTTCGAACGGCGCTATAAGAAGCTCGCGCCGCAGCAACGTTTGCGGGTTGATGCGGCTGTGGCGCGGTTTGCAGAGAAGATGGGCCGGCCGCACGAGCACAGCGGGATAAGCCCGAGGGCTTTCGGCCGCTATGTGGAATTTCGGGCGGGGCTCGAACTCCGCATTTTGGCGCTGGCGGAAGGCGGAGACTTTTTCCTGATGTGCGTCGGGAACCACGATGAGCTCCGCGCGTACGTCAGGAACAACCCTTAGCCGGTTGTTGCTGTGGCGGGCGCTACTTGAGCTTTTTGACGAGGACCTTGGAGTTGCGGCCACTTTGGTCGTATTTCTCGCGGCGAGCGGGAGGCAAGTCGTCAGGGGTGCCTTCGACGAAGCCGCCCTTGGACTGGAAATAGGTGAAGGCTTGCGTGGAAAGGGCGATGAGTTCGTGGAGGCCCATCTCGCGGGCCTTGTTCTCGACGAACTGAACGAGCTTGCGGCCAATGCCCTGGTTTTCGTGGGCCGGGCTGACGTAAAGGTAGGCGAGTTCGCCCTTCCCTTGCTCGGGATAAACGTGCAAGGCGACGCAGGCGACCGGGTTCCGGTCTATCTCGAAGAGGAAGTAGTCGCTCAGGTGCTTCTCGATGGTCGTGCGGGTCCG
>Ga0187872_10001210_pt1 | contig 27080 bp, 29 predicted proteins | sample June2016WEW_16_4_FD_132973 | JGI IMG/M metagenome (GOLD analysis project Ga0187872, IMG submission 132973) | Peatland microbial communities from SPRUCE experiment site at the Marcell Experimental Forest, Minnesota, USA - June2016WEW_16_40 | ecosystem: Environmental > Terrestrial > Soil >...
CTGCTCGTGATCGAGACGGCCTTGATCGGCGTCTTCGTTTCGCTCGACCTCTTCCTCTTCTTCGTCTTCTGGGAAATGACACTGGTCCCGATGTACTTCATGATCGGCATGTGGGGCCACGAGCGCCGGATTTACGCTGCGGTGAAATTCATCCTGTACACGATGTTCGGCTCGATCCTGATGCTGGTCGCGATTCTCTGGCTCTACAACGAAGCCGGTACGTTCGACTTCCCGGAAATACAGGCTCTGATACAGCAGGGCCAGATCGTGTTCGCGCCGCGCACCGAACTCCTGCTTTTCGCCGCCTTCTTCCTCGCGTTCGCCATCAAGGTGCCTCTCTTCCCGCTGCACACCTGGCTTCCCGACGCGCACACCGAAGCGCCCACGGCCGGCTCCGTGATTCTTGCGGGCGTGATGCTGAAGCTTGGGACGTACGGCATCTTGCGCTTCTGCCTGCCGCTCTTCCCTGGAGCGGCGCACCGCATGGCCACTCCGATTGCCGTCCTTGCGATCATCGGCATCGTCTACGGCGCGCTGGTCGCCACCGTGCAGACCGATTTGAAGCGCCTCGTAGCGTACACATCCGTGAGCCACCTCGGCTTTGTTGTTCTGGGAATCTTCGCGTTCAACACGACTGCGATCCAGGGCGCGATCTACCAGATGCTCAACCACGGCGTCTCGACCGGCGCGCTCTTCCTCGGCGTCGGCATGCTCTACGACCGCCGCCACACGCACGAAATCAAGGAGTACGGCGGCCTCGCGACGCCGATGCCCGTACTGATGTCGTTCTTCCTGTTCATCGCACTTTCTTCGCTTGCGCTGCCGCCGTTGAACGGGTTCATCGGCGAGTTCCTCATCCTGATCGGCACGTTCCAGGCAAATCACACCTGGGCTTCCTGGGCCGCGAGCGGCGCCGTGCTTTCCGCAATCTATCTGCTCTGGGCCTACCAGCGCGTCGCGCTCGGCGAAGTCACCGTCGAGAAGAACCGCACGCTGCCGGACGCATCCACGCGCGAGCGTGTGATTCTCGCGACCGTGGCGCTGGCCATCCTCTTCATGGGCGTCGCTTCGCCGCTGTTCACGCGGCGGATGGAAGCCTCCGTCGACAATATCCTGGAGCAGACACAGGCGCCGGCAATTCGAAACGCGTCTTCGCGTTCCGCGATCATCTGCTGTGTGGGGTCGCACGCGCCGGTGACGCGGACCGCAGCGAATTCTGCCGTTCCGGCCGCGCCGGTCGCTGAGAAGCAGGGGCAGCAGTGATACATCTCCCCCACGAGCAGTACGCAAATATCGGGCGCCTCTTCCCGGAGATCGTTCTCTGCGCCTTCGGCATTCTGATCATGTTCGTTGACCCGTTCGTCGGCGCGGCGCGCAAGCGCGCGCTCGGCTGGCTCGGGTTCGCCGGCGCGGTTGTCGCGCTCACCTGCGTCTATTTCCCGGCGCATCACGAGGGCATGGCGTACAGCGATTTGATCAGCGTCGACGCGTTCAGCGTTTTCGTCCACGTGGTGGTCATCGGCGCCGCCGCACTCGCGATCCTCGGCTCGCTCGACTATCTGGACACAGAAGGCATCCAGCGGGGGGAATACTACGCGCTCGTTCTGTTCGCCACGGCGGGCATGGGCATTCTCGCCGGAGCGAACGAGCTCGTCACCGCGTTTATCGGCCTCGAAATGAGCTCTATTTCGAGCTACGTTCTGGCAGGCTTCCGCCGCCGCGCCGCCGTATCGAACGAAGCCTCGATGAAATATTTCCTGCTCGGCTCCTTCGCCACGGCGTTTTTCCTCTACGGCATCGCCATGGTGTACGGCGCGACCGGGAGCACGAAGATCGACGCCATCCAGGCGTTCCTCACGACTGCCCTTTCGACTGTCGGGCATCTTCCCGCGCTTTCCATTCTTGGACTCGGGCTGATCTTCGTGGGATTGGGTTTCAAGGTCGTGGCGGCGCCGTTCCAGGTCTACGCGCCGGACGTCTACGAAGGCGCGCCCACGCCCGTGACGGCGCTGCTGGCCTCGGCCCCGAAGGCTGCGACGTTCGCGCTCATGCTCCGCATTTTCTACGTCGCCTTCGGAACCGCCGCCGACACCTGGTTCTGGGCGATCTGGATTTCCGCCGTGCTGACGATGTTCATCGGCAATCTCGCGGCGCTCGTGCAGACCAACGTGAAGCGCATGCTTGCGTACTCCTCGATCGCGCACGCGGGCTACATCCTCGTGGCGTTCATCGCCGCAAGCTATCTCGGAATTGCCGCCGTGCTCTTCTATCTCGCCGCCTACGTGCTGATGAAGGTCGGCGCGTTTCTGGTACTCGCGCATCTGGGCCAGCAGGGCGAGCGGCGGCTCTCGATTCAGGACTACGCGGGCCTCGGCTCGAGACAGCCGGTTCTGGCTGCGTGCTTCTCGTTGTTTCTGCTTTCGCTGCTGGGCCTTCCCGCCACCGCCGGGTTCCTCGGAAAATTCTTCGCGTTTCAGGCAGCCCTCGACGCCCACGGTGTCTCTCACGGCGCCTGGATCGTCTGGCTCGTGGTCATTGCGGCGATCAATAGCGTCATCGGCGCCTACTATTATTTGCGCGTGATCATCGCCATGTATTTCTGGCCGGCGTCGAAGGACTACACGCCGACTGCGGTCGCCCCGGCCCTTGGCTTCGCTCTTTTCCTCGCCGCTGCCGGAACGCTCTATCTCGGCATCTTGCCCGGCCGCGTTCTCGCGCTTGCCAAGACAGCCGCCGAATCCCTTCCCCTCCGCTAGGCGCAAACTCACTTCGCGATTGGACGAAAAATCCGCTTCAGGGACTGAAGCCGCGACCTACAAAGCTGTTGCTATCAGTGGCCGAGGACTTTTCTCGAGCCCCAAAGAGAGCACAAACAAAAAGGCCCGGGGATTCGCATCCCCGGGCCCGAACCTCGCAGACTTTCCAGACCTTACTTGACCTTCAGGAAGATGATGGCGAATGTGTAGAGCGCCATCGACTCGATCAGCACGAGACCCAGAATCAGCGCGAAGCGAATCGCCGCCTCTGCTCCCGGATTGCGGGCCAGTCCTTCGCAGGCATGGGCCGTCGCAATTCCCTGGCCAAGCGCGCCGCCCGCGGACGCGATCGCCATCGAAAATCCCGCTGCGAGCGCGACCCAGTTGGTGACCGATCCCGCCGCTTCGCCGCCGCCCTGCGCGAATGCCGCAGGAGCAAACAGGCTGACGGCGATGACCGCCATCAGAAACAACCCGTACTTTCTCATCGTGTTCTCCTTTATGAAATCGCCGCCAGGAGGTGGTTCCCGGCAGCCCTGGGGGGAGCCGGTCTCACACTGAAGCAGCCTTGATGCCGGATTAGTGCTCTTCGCCCGCCGCGCCTGCCACATAGATGACGGGCAGGATGGTGAAAACGAACGCCTGCAAGATCGCCACGAAAAAGTGAAGGATGATGAAGATCAGGGGAATCCCCAGGGGAAGAATCGCCGCGGCGTATCCGGCGGCATTCAGCTTCCCGAGATACAGATAGATTTCGAGCATCATCCCCAGAAAGATCACGTACAGCATCTCGCTCACCAGCATGTTGACCCAAAGCCGGACGGTCAGCGAGAGCAGCCGGAAGGCATGGCTGAAGATTTCGATGGGCAGCATCAGCGGGGCCATCACCGGAATGGGGCCCAGAAAATGCTTCGCGTGGCCCAGCGGCCCGTTTTTCTTGATGCCGGCCACATGGTAGTAGACGAAAACGATGATCGCGCACCCCAGTGGCACCGTGACGGTTGCCGTGGGGGCGTCGAGCGTCGGAATGATGTTGATCAGGTTGCAGAAGAGAATGAAAATTCCGATCGTCCCGATCATCGGCACGTACTGGTCCCCGCCGTGCGGAATGTTGTCGCGAATCAGGTCCTTCACGCCCACGCCCATCGGGTTCGTGAGCACCATTTCCATCACCTGCTGTACGGCCCCGGGACGGTCCACCGAAAGATGCGACTTGAGCCAAAGGAAGAACACGATGGCGATCAGAAGAACAAGAAGCTCCATCGCGACGTGATTCGGGATCGGATACTGGGGATTCGCGGGAGTGATGTGCAGCGCCGCGAGTAGCGCCGCCGCCGGCTTTCCCAGCAGCCGGTTCACAATCACAGTGACCCAGATCGGCTGTTCCATTCGTCTCTTTCAGGAGTCCGTATGAGGAATTTTGTTCGTTCGGAACAACTGCGCGATCACTTCCGCGAGCACCGCGACAACTACGGCGCCGAACCCCGCCAGGAGGCTCGCAACAGGCACTCCAAAACGGGTCAGGATAACATACGCCGCGAGGATCAGCAAAACGTAACGACCGATGAACTTGAAATAGACGCTGCGCGGGACGTACACCTTTTCCGCGCCCTCCTGCGCCTTCGAGAGGCGTGCCAGCGCACCCACGCCCAGCTTCAGCCAACGATAGTTGAGCCACGCAAGAATCGCGCCTGTCGCCACGCCGGCCCCGGCATGGGTATTCCAAACGACGGCCGCGCATATGGCGCCGGCCGCGCCGAGGCCCAGCGTTACGTACTCGATCCGGCGCTCGGCGGCTGCGTAGTAGGCGTCATCCACCGCCACGGCCGTCTCCCTGCTTCCGCTCTTCGCGTGACAATCGCCTGATGAGGTCCCACATCCCGGCTCCGAATCCCAAAGCCCCGCCGACCAACATCAAGGCAGGCGACGTGTGCAGCCAGCGGTCGAGAAAATAGCCGATTCCTCCGGCGACGACGATCCAGCCGATCATGACGAACGGAAGCTCCATCGCCATCGACAATTGCCGCAAGGAATCTGCCCGTCGTTTGGGAGGCTCGGGATTCTGTGACGAAGACATCAGCGTTCCTGACCCGGCGCACAGAAGATCACGACGACATATCCGCAGGGCGCAAGCCGGGATAGTGCCGCCGCATGCACCACTTGGTTCCGCGCCCGGGCCGCGTGAGTCCCGGGGCATCCGCTCGGGCGGCTTCAGGCCTTCTTCTTCTTGATTTTGAAAACCCGCTCCGCGTTCTCGTGGTAAATCTTGTGCTTGTCCTTCTCCGAAATGCGGGCCGCGTCCATGAACTCGACGGCGTCCGGATGGTCCTGATACGGATAGTCGATGGCCCACATGATCCGGTCGGCGCCCATCACCTCGATGCAATACCTCAGCGTCGGCTCCCAGTTCATTCCGCTCGTGGTGATGTAGAAATTCCGCTTGAAGTACTCGCTCGGAGTCAATTTCAGCTTTGGCCGGTCAAAGGGGATCCGCACTCGCCCGTGCATGAAATCCAGGCGATAGAACCAGTAAGGAATGCCCTCGCCCATGTGCCCGAGAACGATCTGAAGTTTCGGAAACTCGTCGAAGACGCCGCCCGTGATCAAGCGCAGGCCGTGCAACCCGGTCTCGGCCTGATAGCCCCAGATGGCGTGTTCGAGATGATCCGTGCGGAATGCCTTGGCCATCAGCGGAATCGGCGAGCGCGGATGAATGTAGAGCGGCGCGTTCAGGCCTTCGATGGCCTCGAGAATCGGCCAGTATTTGCGTTCGCTGAGATATTCACCGTTCGTGTGCGAATTGATGATGAGCCCGTTCAGCTTGAGTTTGGTCATCACGCGCTCGATTTCTTTCACGGCGCGGGCGGGATCCTGCGGCGCGAAAGTCCCGAGGCCGGCAAAGCGGTCGGGATACTTCTGCACCGCCTCATGCATGCGGTCGTTCGCTATCGTCGCGACAGCGGTACCCTTGTCCGGGTCCATCATCTGCACGCCGGTTGACGTGAGCGACAGCACGTGCATGTCGACGTCGTATTCGTCCATCGTGCGCAGGCGCATGTCGTACAGATCGATCAGCTTGTTGTGGACGGGACCGCTGGGATCGGTCTGAATTCTCCACAGAAACAGATCGGGATCGTATTCCTGGGTCTCGGCCACGAGCTTGCGCTGAGCATCCATCTGTTCCGGGATCGAGAATGCCTCTTCCGTGGCGATTCGCCGGTAGGACTTCCTCTTCGCCTTAGCCTTCCCTTTGGCCGCAACTGGCTTGCGTTTTGGACTCATTCAAGTTCCCCTCTCTATGAGTGATTGTATCGATGACCGTAGGAATTCCCCAAACCGAGTGGGAGTGTAGCGCAGAACGAACTGGATTTGCACGCGTCAGGCAGGGTCGTGCCGGGCGCCGTGAAGAATGTCGACGGCGTGGGGAAGCAGATCGGCAATCGCGTCGAGCGATTCGACGGCTCCGCGCGGGCTGCCGGGCAGATTGATAATGATCGTCTTGCCGCGGATTCCGGCCGTCGCTCGCGAGAGGATCGCTCTGCGAGTCTTCTGAAAGCCCGCGGCGCGCATCTGCTCGGGAAATCCCGGAATCAGCCGCTCGACGACGGCCTCCGTTGCTTCGGGCGTGACGTCTCGCGGCCCGAGTCCCGTTCCCCCTGTCGTCAGGATCGCGTCCACGCCATTCGAATCCGCGGTCTGCTGGAGAAACGCCTCGATGGCGGCGCGATCGTCCGCACAGACGGCGGACGACGCGATGGTCCAGCCGAGCTCGCGGCATCGCGCGATGACCGACGGGCCGGAGCGGTCCTCCGCTTTCTCCGCGGCGACCGAATCGCTGATTGTGAGAACGGAGACGCGCATGGAGTTTCGCTGCGGCTAGCTCTTGTGAGCTTCGACGCCTTCGCCATCGCCGGAGCCGTCGCGCTGACCTTCGTCAATCAGGCGCAGCGCTTCCATCAGGAGGCCGGTCGTGGTGCGGGAAATCGTCGAGCGCGACGACGTGGCGTTGAAGTCGATCTCGAAATCGCCGGCCGGCCAGCGCACCACCTCAAAGACGGCCGCCTCACCCTCGAACGAGCCGAGCCGCGCGTCAGCGCACTGTCCCGAGGCGAAGAACAGCTCGCACGTATCGTCGCCGTGGCGAATCGTGAGCAGGCAAGACTTCTGCCCCATTTCGAGCGACTGCATCAGGTCGAGGATGCTCATTTCTTCAAGACGCCCCTGGATCACGCCCGGGCGCACGGCGCGCTTCTGCAACTTTTCGAGGTGCAGGCGGTCGATTACCTTCTTCGTCCGCCGCACCATCTCGTTCAGGAAGAACGGCTTGACGATGAATTCCTCGGCGCCCTCGACAATTGGGCGGAGTTTTTCTTCGATGTCGCCGCGGCTGGCGAGAAAGATGAACGGGATGTGCTTGGTCTGCTGGCGCGCGCGCAGCTTTTCGTAGAGCTGGCGCCCGTCGAGACCCGGCATGCGGTAGTCACAGACGATCAGGTCCGGCGGATCGTCCACAATTTTCAGCAGCGCGTCGGCGCCGTCCGCGGCCGCGCAGGCTTCGCACTGCGGCCCGAGTCCCTTCATCAGCAGGTCGAGGACCAGCGCGTTATCGTCCACGACCAGGACTTTGACATCCTTCATCGACGCCATGGCCCTCAGCTCTTGCCCGCGCCTTTGTTGGAATGGGCGCCCGGACGGACGTAGGTCCCGCTTCGCCCGCCGGACTTCTTCACGAGATACAGCTCCGTGATCTCCATCCCGCGCTCGAGCGCTTTGCACATGTCATAAATCGTCAGCGCCGCAACCGAAGCGCCCACCAGCGCTTCCATCTCCACGCCCGTGGGCCCGGTCGCCGTCGCTTCCGAGGTGATCTCGATTCCATTTTGGCATAGCTTCGCCTGCACATCCACGTGAGTCAACGCGAGGGGGTGACAAAGCGGAACCAGCTCCGATGTGCGCTTGGCGGCGGTGATCCCGGCGATCCGCGCGATCTCGAGCGGGTTCCCTTTCGGCGATTTCAGGCGCCGCACACTCGCAATCGTCGCTCGCTTCATACGGACGAATGCGTGCGCGACGGCCGTGCGCGACGTAGCCGGCTTCGCCGTGACGTCCACCATGCGCACGCGGCCCGCTTTGTCGTAGTGCGAGAGCCGCTTCATCGACCCTCTCGTCTTGTGTCGATTAGAATCGGCCGCCGATCAATGTTTTCAATAAGTTGCGCCATGTTTTGTTCGACACCTTGTGTCGATCTGAAGTTCTCAAAACCGATACCGTCTCGCTGCCTTGATTCCAACCTCAGCGCTGCCTCGCATTTCGAGTCTGCCGGCGCCAAACTTCCACTGCACGCCTCTCGCGTCCACGCTGCCACAATGCAAAGCACAGTGCAAGCGTGCGAGCCCGTGGACTTTCTTAGGAGCGAGCTTGATTGACTTCACTCCTGAGGCGCAGTAGGCTCCGCGCCAACGATTGACATCCCGAAAGTGATCCATCGGGGGGAATATGAGAATCGTGTGGAACATCGTGGGCGCGATATTGGTGCTCTTCGGCGGAATATGGTTTTTGCAGGGAATCAACGTGCTGCCAGGCAGTTTCATGACCGGACAGATCAAATGGGCGGTCTACGGCGGGATTGCATTCGTGGCAGGCGTTGTGTTGCTGCTGTGGGCTAACCGGCGACGGCAACCAGCCTGATTCGCTGCTCGCGCGCCGCCGGCCCCAATCCACTAGTTGGTTTTCGGGGGCGGAGGTGGGTTGATGGTGGCGCCATCCCAGTGTTCGTCCGCCTTGCCGTCCTTGAACCGCCACATGTCAAACCACGAGGTCGTGTACTTCTTCGACGGATCCCTCGGATCGGTGAATTCGCGCGGAGTCACGACGATCACGAGGTCGCCTTCCGCGACGACCGCGACGATTTTGGTCTTCGCAATATGCTCCGGGATGTCGCTCGGCTTGCGGAAGGACGTGAAGAATTTCACCACCGGATCGCGGCCTGAAACCACATTTGGATTGTGCTGATGGTATTCGGGCGTCAGCCACTTGTCCGCCAGCTCCCAGTGATTCGCCTCCAGCAGGTCCTTCATGATGTGGTAGGCGGCCTGCTTGTTGACGTTCAACTGCGGATTGGGGCTGGTGAAAAGTGCGTCCGCTTCGGCGCCCGTGACGCCAATGACCGGCTCTTGAGCGGTCGCAGGCACACAGGCAAACAGTATCGCGAGCGAAATAAGCAAAGTTAGGTGTGTTTTCATGGGTGCTAGATACAACCTACCCAGACCTGTGTCAAGGCCTGACGGCGTGACTGCCATCATTTCACTTCGGCGGGCGTCAGCGTCGCGGGTCCCTCACCGACGATCTCGAGAACGGCTTCTTCGTCCTTCGCGCCGTCGTAGTGAATCCCCTTCGCAAAGTCCGTGACGTAGCTGCCGGCCGGCATCGGGACGGTGCGATCGGGATCGAACTTCGTGCCCGTGCCCACCCACCAGGTCCCCGAGAGAACGGTGATGTAGCGGTCGTTCGGGTGAAAGTGCGGGTGGCTCATATGGTGCGGGTGCCACTTCACAAGGACGATGTAGAGGCCGGGCTTCGTCGGATCACCGAGCAGGACCGCGGTCTCCGCGGCGTTCGGATCGCCTGTCCAGGTAATCTGGTTCGGCAGCTTGTACGCGACGGCCGTTGAGTCGAGATCGATGGCTTTGGCCGAGCCGAGGGAAAGCGCCAATAAGATCGCCAACCCGAGCCAGTAGCGGCGCGAAATCCGAGAAGCACGCATAGATTCCCCCCTGCGTTTGTCGAAGCCCAAAGCCCCGCTTCGGCGGGGCGGCTCCCGAAAGACTACGAACAGACGCCTACTGGTTTCCGAGATACATGACGTGCACGTACGTACCGAGCCGGACGTTATAAGCCAGATACCAGCCGACGTGGTCCGGATCGTCGTAAATCACGATCTCGTCGGAATCCCAGAGCCAGTCGCTGCAGAAGCCGAAATCGTACGGGGCAACGCTAAAGTAGAAGCCGCCAAACCAGAAGCGGCTCGGGCCGCCTCCGACGATCCGCCAGACATGGCCTCGGCCGATGCCACCCGGAAAATGTCCATGCTGCCAGGGATTGTCGAGATGGTAGTGGGGATCATCGCGCCCCGTATCGTGGCCGACCCAGTGGTCGCCCTTGTTCTCGACGTGAGGTGCGTTTGGGTGTCCAGGCTTTTGGTCGTAGCGACGGTCCGGCGTGGCCGGATTCGGCTTTCCCTTATAGGCAGCCGGGCCGTGAGCGGGAATGTGGCCGCCACCAACCTCGGGGTGGCCCCCTGTCTTTTGTGCAAAAGCTGGGATCGCGAAAGCAATCAAGAACGCTGCGAAGAAACCAAACAGTTTTTTCATGGCGCCCTCCGGCAACAGGGTACCACTGGTTTCGTGAGGATGGATGCCGGAAAATCGCCGGCTACAGGATTCACTGTAGGTCAGGCCGGCCGACACAAGAAGCGAGGAAAGCTAGAGTTTGCCGCGGCGCGGCAGCACGTCCACCGTTTCGCCAGCCTCGAGCTGCAGCCTCGACTCGCGGACGAGGAGAAAGCAGTTCGCGCGCACGACGGCGCCGATGTCTCCCGAGCCTTCCCACAGCAGAACTTCGACCACCGATTCGCCGCGCGGCCAGGTAACGCAAGCGGGAAGGAAGTGCGCCATGCCTGCCTTCTCCTCCACGGGATGCGCGAGTATGGCCTTGAAAAACGGCAGCGGGCGGGGCTGGCGGCATCCGCTCAGTATTTCGATTGCGGGCACGACGAACAGCTCGCACGTGACCATCGTCGAAACGGGATTCCCCGGCAAGCCGAAGACCGGTTTCCCGCGACACCATCCGAAAACCGTGGGCTTGCCCGGGCGAATGGCCACCGCGTCGAAGAAAAACTCGGCACCGAGATCGTGCAAAACCTGCTCGACAAGATCGTACTTGCCTACGGACACGCCGCCGCTCAGAACGAGCATGTCCGACGAATCGAGGGACTGTTCGATTCGCGCCCGGAGTTGCACGGCATCGTCCGGCGCCTTGCCGGACCCAACCGGATCGCCGCCCCCCAGCGCCACCTGCGCGGCCAGCGAGATGCTGTTGCTATTGCGAATCTGATAGGGTCCCACCGGATCACCGACGGAAACAAGCTCATCTCCGGTGGAGACAATCGCCACGCGCGGACGGCGCGAAATCTTCAGGCAGCCGTGCCCGACCTCGGCGGCCATGGCAAGCTCGGCGTAACTGAGGCGCGTGCCTCGCTGGATCACGACTTCTCCAACGCGGGCCTCGGCGCCGGCCAGGACATAGTGCTGTCCCGGACGCACGGCCTGGTCGAGGACGATGACGTCGCCCTCGGCGCGCGTGTGCTCGTCCATCACGACGGCGTTCGCGCCGCGCGGCACAGGCGCGCCCGTCAGGATGCGCACGCACTCGCCCGCGCCGACCGTGCCGTCGAATGCCACGCCGGCGCGGCTTTCGCCGATGAGACGCAGGCGCGCGCCCGGTTCGGCCGCGTCCGCCGCGCGAACGGCGAAGCCGTCGCGAATCGAGCGATTGAACGGGGGATAGTTGCGATCGGCGAGGATTTCTTCGGTGAGAATGCGGCCCAGCGCCTGCGACGGTTGGCTGGTGAGATCGAGTGTCTCGACTTCAGGCGCGACTGCGCGCGCGGTGAGAATCTCGATCACCTTTTCGCGCGCGGCTTCGAAAGAAATCATGGCCGGATAAGGCTATCTCACAACTGCTTCGGGTACAACCTGGCTCGAAGATCGGCGGGGGATTCTAGAGCCACGAGGCGAGCTTCGTTCCTCGGGGAACGATCGTGGCGTCGCGCTCCGGGCCGGTCGAGATCATTCCAATTTCGACCTGAAGCTGGTCGGAGATGAAATTCAAGTAATCGCGCGCGGCGACGGGAAGTTCCCTGACGTCGCGAATGCCGGGCGTAGGCTTCTGCCAGCCCGGCAGCGTGCGGTACTCCGGCTCGACGTGCGCGAGCGTCTCGACATCCGGCGGCATTTGCGTGATTCGCTCGCCCTTGTAGCGATAGCCGGTGCAAACTTTGATTTCGGGCTGCGCGTCGAAGACGTCGAGCTTGGTCACGACGAGCGAGTCGATGCCGTTGATCATCTTCGCGTAACGCAGGACCGCGAGATCGAGCCAGCCGCAACGGCGGGGCCGCCCCGTCACTGCGCCAAATTCGTTGCCGCGAGCGCGGACCGCCTCGGCATCAAGGTCAGGCATCTCGGTGGGAAATGGACCGCTGCCGACGCGCGTCGTATACGCCTTCGTGACGCCGACAACGCCGGTGACGCGCGTGGGAGCGACGCCGAGACCCGTCGCGGCGCCGCCCGAAATTGCGTTCGACGAGGTCACGTAGGGATACGTCCCGTGGTCGATGTCGAGCATCGTGCCCTGCGCGCCCTCGAACAGCACGGTGTCGCCCCGGTCGAGAGCGTGGTTGAGCAGAATGGCGGTGTCCGCGACGAGCCCGCTAATGTGCGCCGCGATCTCCAGGTATTGATCGACGAGCCCGGCGGTCTCGAGCGGATGGCCGTAGGCCGCGCGGCTGATCGCGTCTTTTTCCGCGATCACGCGCTCGAGTTTCGCGCGGAAGCATTCGGGCTCGAACAGATCGCAGACGCGAATTCCACGCCGCGCCATCTTGTCTTCATAGGCCGGGCCGATGCCGCGGGACGTAGTGCCGATCTTCGCCGCGCCTCGCGCGGTTTCCGCGGCTTTGTCCATTTCGCGGTGATACGGAAAAATCAGGTGCGCGCGGTTGCTGAGGAACAGACGGCCGCGCACTTCGACGCCGGACTTCTTGAGATTTTCGAGTTCGGCCACGAGCGCGCCGGGATCGACGACGGCACCGGGCCCGATGACGGCCTTCTTGTCCGGCCGCAGAATTCCGCTGGGAACGAGTTGCAGGACGTAACGGTGGCCGTCGAAGATGACGGTGTGGCCGGCGTTGTGGCCGCCGGCGTAGCGCGCGGTGTAATCAAAGGATGAGGCGAGGTAATCGACGACCTTGCCCTTTCCTTCGTCGCCCCACTGGGCCCCGACCACGGCAATTGCCTTCGTTCGAACCCTGTCCGCCACTTCCGCCACTCCGCAATCACACGAGTCGCATCTGCCCCGCTCCGGTTCACGCATGAAGCATTACAGGAGGGTGTGTGCGGCAAATGCCAGAAGCTCATCCTACGCTGCGCACCGACCGAAGGCAAGCGCCGCCCCGGCGCCCGTGCCCGCGCGGGTGGACGAAGCCCGGGGAATTGCCTATGCTTTGCCGAAAAGCTTGTCGGCGAGGTCGGCCGCGAACGGCACGCGGAACCGCTCGCCCTGATATGCCTTTATCATGAGGAGGATCCACAGGACAAGGCCCACCAGGAACAAAAGACTGAAAATCGCCCCCGCAAGCGAGAGGAAACCCATCCCTCCCGCAAAAAAACTCACCCCAATAAACATGCCCAAGACAATTCGGATAACGGTCAGACCGCCAAACACGACGATTGATTGTTTCGCATGGAACTGCACGGACGGGCGCTTGTCGATGAAGAAGAAGATCAGGCCCGTGACCCATCCTAGGACGTAGCAGAGCAGGCCGGCGACGTTTTCAGCCATCCCCGACTGCGCCGTCGAACCGCCGCTTTGAGCCGGGTTCGATGCGCCCGCCTGCTGCGCGCCACAAGAAGGACAAAAGCCCGCGTTATCCGCAAGAGCAGCCCCGCATTTCGTGCAGTGTGCCATGTTCCCCCCTTTGAGCCGGTGCCTCGGAGGTGCTTTGGCGGCGAAGCCTAGCAAAACGCGGCCTCCTCGGCAAGCGCAATCAAGTGTCGTCGGGCCCCGCCGTTCGCGTAGGCCGCGAGAGGCGATGGTATACTGGCGTCTCCGCGCGGAAGTGGCGGAATTGGCAGACGCGCCAGCCTTAGGATTTAGTGATGTGGTACTGGAGCCATTGTAAACACAAGTATTTAAGCCCAAGACCCCTCTCAGGAAGCCATCTATCTCAAGTCTATTTTGAGTCTAAAATTTAGGTGGGGATTTTCTCTCAAACTCTTGTCGTATTGACGATGCGGGCAAGTAAGACGTAGTTTGGCGTTCGAGCGGGATGTGCCCGGTGGCCCAATCACACTTCGACTCCGCTCGCACGCAAAGACCTAACCGAAAACCAGCTACACGTTCCTATTCAGGAGCGATAGCAATGGGCAGGGTGACCAACGATTCAACAACGATTCAATGATTTCCATGAACCAACAAACTGAAAAACGACTCCTCCTCACCGACACGCTCCCCGAGTTTGCTGCCGAGCTTCGCCAACTTCTCATCGAGCGGGGCGAAGCCGAACTCGCTTGCACAGGTGTCGGGATTGATGATTTTGGAGCGGTGCTACTTGCAGGGACGGCTTCTGCGCCACTTTTTACACGCGACCCAAGCCGGAAGGCGGCTTCGGTCCCGGTCATCGGAATGTGCGCTTGATGCCGGAAGAAGGGATGCTGATAAACACAACGTGAATGAACTCCACGAAATCTTCGCACATCGCAGGAACCAATGCGCAGAAATTCTTGAAACGCTACTTGCTGCACCCGCATTCAGGTTTGACGACAGCTTGCGGCCACGATTGCCGGTAAAGCACGGACTGTACGTGATTGCTCGAAGGGACAGACCTAAAGGCGAGTACCTCCACGCCGGTAAGTCGCTAAAGGCGAAAGAGGGATTACGCAGCCGAGTGTGGAGCCAACACTTCACTCAAGGAGGCAATCGTGCGCGTAGTGACTTGGTTCAGAAAGTCATAGACAAGGGTTACGCAGATGGTAGGGCAACCGCCCAGACGTGGATTAGGGCAAACTGTCTTGTCCAGTGGCTTGTCGAAGAAGATGAGGATTCCCGGTGTTGGGCAGAACACTACATGCTCAGCGTGCTGCGTCCAATTTGGGGTCGATAGCATTCCTCCCCCAGTTCGGGATGGCCGCGCCGTTCGTGCTTGTTCTTCGCTGCGAGCCGTGGGACCCTGCTCGACGACCAAACCGCAAGGTTCTCGCCGAGCACAGAGCGGCCACGAGCACGGAGCCGTGGCGTGAATAGAGTATTACTCAATCGGTTTGAGCACTTCCTTCACTGGTAGTCCCGTGACTTGCCCAATGTAAGAGAACCACCCGTGCCTCAGCCTCTCTTGGAATTCTCGCATTCGCGCATCGCCCTTCGGGTCTATATCACCCCCAACCCAGAAAGGCACTCCTTCATCCCTGCTCCCAACGCGGTACGAGAAATAGACCACAGCAAAGATGTGCGGGAACTGGCGTTCCCGCGTTGGTTTCTTCTTTTGCAGAACCCGAGAGACAAGAATCATGTAATCCGTTGGACTTGTGTGGAGGAGATTTCCATCATTTGCGATAAGGAGCAGACCCCTTGCATTTGGCAGATTTGAGGACTGTTTCGTCGAGCGAATTTGCCGGTTGGCCTTATGTATGAGGCGCTGCACCGGAGCTTGGAGAATGTGTAGCCATTCGCGTTGGCAAACTGGATTGAGCTCCCGCAATGAGATCGTCGGCCTACCAAAGGCCATCATTAAGCGGCGCTTCATCCAGTCGTTCACAAGCGCCTGTAATCGAGTTGCGTGCTCCAAACGAGCATCTTGTTGAAGTGTCTTCAACTCGGCGACGACACTGTCTTGCGGGAACAAAAAATCGGCGCTCTCCGCATCATTCTCAGGCAGCACTGTCCCGCCGAAATTTCGAACGAATTCGCGGAAGTGCTCTTCAAAATCTCCAGCAAGCATGGTGCGATTTTAGCAAAAAACCTTTCAGGCAAGTGGGCCTGCGGAGGGCACCTCTAGCGACCATCGTTCCCCGTCAGCCACTCCACGACCTTTGCCCAATCGAATCGGAGATAGCGTCCCATGTGGAGGCGTGGAAGCGGGTTCTGGTTGCGAGAGCGCGTCTGCTCGTAAACCCAACTCTTGCGGACTTTGAGCGATGCAGTCTGAATGGACGGATTGCGTCCGTCGGCTAGAACCTGCCCGCATCAATCCACGCTTGAACTTCGTCCGCTACTGAAAAAGCCTTCGTTGGCTCACCCTCAAATCGTCCGTCCAGTTCGTAGGCATTTCTCTCCAAAGGTATGGCCTCATACGCGCCGCCGCTCAGAAAACCCCTCAGGTACTTGGCTGCGAACTCCGCCAATCCTAGCTTGTCGTACTGGACTACGTGAACCAACTCGTGAAAGAGGAGCCTGTCCGTGAACGGCCCATGGGAGACCATCGTGTCCACGAACGTGATTGCGGCCATGTGAGCGAAGTCCGGCAGCGAGCCAGCCTCGAATCCCATTGTAATGAGTTCCGTGTAGAAGAGAGGATTGCCAACCCGTTCTCCAGCAAGGACTACGACTCGCGCTGTGTCCAAGGTGGACGGCGGAAAGAAGGATTGCATGACCGTCTTTTGTTTCTGGTCTAGAGGCACGGCCCTGCGTCTGTAGGTCTGGTGCTGCCGTTCGATATAAGCCGCGACCTGTTTAACAACCCATTCAATCTGAGCGGCGCTGATGTTGGGCAAGGGCATGGTGAACCTCCGGTCGTTCAGCACGCTATCATGCGTGCGTCCTCGCACCCGCCACCCCCTGATACCCGGAGTATAATCCGCTCTCGAATCGGAATTCGCGATGGACTCCTCTTTCGAGCAAGCACTCACCAACGTCTGGCGGCAGACTCTCGTCGAGAACGCCGACGTGGTCGAGCTAGGCACAGAGCGTTCCTGTTCGGCTGACTCCCAAGCGCCGTTTGCGGCAAGTGGACTTCGTGTTCGACGGGAACGAGATTCGTGGGCTGGAGCAGAACCCGGAAACGAAATCCCGTTGGGCACAGATGGCACGGTCTGGCAAAAAGGTGATGCAGTTCATCAGCAAGGGACGCTACGTGGCAAACGTGGTGGATGGGAAGGTGACCGTCTACGGTAGGCAGGCCGGGACGAGTCGGTGAGGCGGGCATAAAGGCTCTTGCCGATTCGCATCGCCAGGTACGCGCATTCGACAACGCTCTCCTACGGCTCCCGCCTCGCCAGATTCGACCTCGTGCTGCCACGACCCTTTCCTTTTGGTCCGAAGCCCCCGAAAGCCTTTGTGACCACTCTGCCGTGCCGGCTGTCAGACAGGGGAGGACCGTCCGGGACCGTCAAGGCGGATATAAGTTCTATCGCCGCATCGAGGACTGCCAGGCAAACTTCGCCGGAGAGGTCGCTTACCTTGCGGAGCCTGGCTTTACTGCAATGGAATCTGGCTTGCGTCGCACAGCGGAGACGTGTAGCTGGCCGTGCCGGTCGGATTCGTTCGGATTACTCCAGTGGCATCCGCGCAGAAAGCTCGCTGGCCGGTTGTTCCCACGGACACGGGAGAGGCCGTGACGACATAGCCGTCGGAAAAGCTGGGCGTACAGCCCTCAGGCACGGAAGAAGAGGGAATGGCTTGCGTACCCGCAATGAGCGCTAAATCATAACCGCTCTTGGTCCCACTGGTTACCACGGCATCGACGAACTGAGCGTTGTTGCAGCCTGGAGCTGCGCCTCCCGTTGTGCCGATCTGAGCGAGCGTGGGAACATCAACGTTGCGTCCACGGCGTACAATGGCTGCACGCAGGAAGCCTTGAGCCAGTCGGTGACGAGCAGCAACCAATTCTCTGGCTTTTGCTACGATGCGGCAGGGAACCTGCTGGCGGAAACGGCCGCGCCCTGCCCGTCTCCGACCTACAATTACAATGCCAAGAACCAACTCACTTCGACGGCAGGGGTCAGCTATTTGTATGACCCTACTGGGAGCCGGGTCGAGAAATCTAGTGGCACGCTGTATTGGTATGGCCCGGACAACAACGTCTTGGAGGAGACCAACCTCTCCGGGGGTCTGGTCAACGAGTATGTGTTCTTTGGAGGGCAGCGGATCGGGCGGCGCGATTATTCGAACAATGTCTACTACTACGCGACCGACCATCTCGGCACCTCGCGTGTGATGGCCGAAGTCCCGTCTGGCAGCACGACCGCCACGCTCTGCTACGACGCCGATTTCTATCCCTTCGGTGGCGAGCGCGCCTACACGAACACCTGCGCGCAAAACTACAAGTTCACCGGCAAAGAACGCGACAGCGAATCGAATCTCGACAACTTCGGTGCGAGGTACAACTCATCGAGCATGGGCCGCTTCATGAGTCCCGATCCGCTGGCTGGTCATACCGAAGACCCTCAGACGCTAAACCGGTACGTATACGTCAGAGACAATCCGCTTAGTCTAACTGACCCCACGGGCCTGGACTTCTATCTCTCATGCCAGAAGGCATCCGACACCTGTCAGAAAGACTCAGCAGGAAATTTGGTGCAAGACACTACAACCACGACGACAGACGCGAATGGGAACAAGACCTCTAATTTCACGGCGACGGTCGTAACGAGCGCCTCCCTGCAAGACCCGAATAGCGGCAACACAGCGACAGTCAACCAGAACGGCGTTCAAATCACCACCGCCAATGGCACGGCCGAAGGAATCTTCATCAACAAGACTCCCGCAGCCAACATTCAAGGCAGTGGAGACCTCTCAGGTTTCGCATTCAACATAAATAGCAGCAACGAAAAGATAGGTACGCTCGACGCCGGAACGTACACCTACGAGGGATCGCGAGATCAGGCTGGCGTCGTCAAAGTTCTCACTGACAGAGGAGCCTTTTCATACCCTGGCGAGAATTCGATTGGTAACCCCTGGCATCCGGGAGACTTGAACTTCCGGTTCAGTTCGGGCGCACATCCTGAGCTATTCGATTATGGCCCATCTCCCCATATCCTAGTGCCCAACGACCCAGCAGCAACGGTTCCAGTTGGTCCCGGATATGATGGTCAGTTCCACGTCGACAGCCACACTGGCGCTTTAAGTCACGGCAGCTGCGCCGTCTTTCATGCGGGGTGCCAGTGATGCTTGGCATCGCCTATCTAGTTCTCCTCGGCGCGATTGTGATCTCCATCTTGGTAGGATGGAGGCTGTCTCTGTCTGCGAACGTACCGGAGCTTCCCGTTTGGAGGAGGCGATTACTGCTCCTTGGGCTGCTGGCAAATGCAGTATCTCTGGCCTTGTTCTTGACCGTTAGCTTTGGCCCACGCCTGATCTCTAATTGGTCGCCCGACATCTACAATTATCGGCTGTCCGTCCCGGTTGCCGTCGCTTCGATTTTGCTTGGAGCCTTCGGCAGGCGCGTTCCGCGTGTCCTGGTGATCCTGAACGGCGTCGTTCTGACGTGGTTGTGGTTGAATCTTGGCGCGTCGAGCTTATGAGTACGATGGGCGGAGCTATCATTACGATGCCCGTCTACAAGTTCACCGGCAAAGAACGCGACTCCGAATCCAACCTCGACAATTTTGAGGCAAGGTACGATTCCTCCAGCATAGGCCGATTCATGTCCCCCGACCCATCCGGGCTTGCCCTTGCCGACCCACTGATCCCCAGCAGTTGAACCTCTATAGCTACGTCCGCGACAACCCGTTGATCCTGACCGATCCAGACGGTCTCGAATGCGTCTGGGACGATGGAAGTTACGATTCTAACGATGATCCCAACACCGGAAGCCCAGATCAGTGTTCCGCTGCGGGCGGGCAGTGGGTCGATCACTCATATTTCCAACAAAACAATCTGCCTGACTGGAGGCTCAGCGGGTCGTACTATACAACCACTACGGTGGCCACTGGAACAACTCCTTGTCCCTGAGAGGAAAGCTATGCCGAGTGAGTGGATGAAGGAAATGGCGCGGTGGGTCTTCTGGCTCATACCCATCCTGAGCATATGGTTTGCTTTCTGGCCTAGGCAGTCTGTTGCCCTGATCGCTGGGCTTTTTGCACCCTTTGCTGGGGACCGCCCGGTTCCGAAATTTGTCGTCCCTGTCTTCAGAGTTGTCGGGATACTCGGACTCATCAGTGTTGTGTGGAAGGTCATCGACTTCTGGCGGGTGGCGCACCCCTAGCAGCAGTATCTTTGCACGCCAACGTCGCCCGCGCATGAGCGGGTCACGCCGGAATTCATTCAAGCCACGGATCAGATTTGAGGGGTGCTGCACGCTTCGTTTCTCAGAAGGGTGCGTGGGTTTGCTCTGCGCTCACGTTGTCCCGTTAGCTCTCCGCGCCCCAAAGTGCACGGGCTTTCGCACTTGCATTTCGCCTCCCGCCCACTAGCAGATGCTCGGCAGCGAACCAGCTTCACACACCGAGACGGATTTCCACCGAGCACTCCCGATTGAATCCCACAAAAGGCAGGTCTCCAAATTCCAGAAGGTAAAGCGGATAGAGCCTATTTGTCTTTCTTGCCCGAAGTGCGGTTGTTGACGAATTTCGGGTGTGTATAAGTCAGCGAAATCACGGAGCCTGTAATGCCTTGTGCTGCATCACCCTTGGCGGGGACCAATTTTTCGCTTTGGCCCAGTGGTATAATTGAGCTGGCGATACATACACGCCATCAACAAAATTCAAAGCAGTTGAACGCAGGCGGCGGAATAGCACCGACAAACGGGACTGTGAACCAGCCATGGAAACTCAAGCGCAGTGTCCAGTGTGCATCAAGCACGGTCCCGAGTATCGGGGACTGCCTTGTCCGATCTGCAACACGGTCGGTGACGATCCTTGGACTTTCGTCGAAGGACGCCTGTACCACGTGCGCTGTATCAGGAAGGTGCAGCCATGAAAATCGAAGGCGTCGGGAAACTCAAGGTCACGAAGGAGCCGAACGTAGGCGCAGACAACAAGCCGATTGACCTTGGATGCGCTGAGAGAAGCCGACGAACGCAACGAGCAAGTCTGATGGAAGGAGACGGAGTAATTAGCAAGCTGGAATGCTTCAATCGGTTCGACGAGGTGAACTACTGGTTGTCGAGGACTCGTGACCTGATAACGAACGCCGAGACCTACAGCTATCGGGCATTTAGGAAATCCTTCTGGGAGCTAAGGCGGAAGGCTCGGAAATCAGAGATGGAATTGGTGATTGCGCTATTTCGCTTCGAAAGGGCAATGAATAAGGCTATGGCTGAGTTCAAATCTTGAAGTACCCGGATGGCACCATCTCGAAACTGGACCCCATGGTCGCGTGTGACGATATGGAAGCGGCGATAAGTCGCCTCCGTGACCTTCTGGACGCCGCCGAAACCTACCGGCGACACGCCTATTACGAATCGGCAGCAACCCTGCATTTGGAATTGGCTCAAGCCATGGAAAGAGCATGGAAGGGGTGCGAGGAGATTGTGGAGGACTTGGATGGGTAAGAAAACCCTTCGTCAGCGCATCGAGGAAGAGACCGGCGTTGACCTGTCCCCCATGGCAATCGCTCGGGACCGCAGGCTACGGGCACTGTACGAGGAGTGGGTCAAGGTTAAAGGTACGTCGGAAGAGGCGGCCGCCTACGCTGCCTTCGTCAAATTCGTCAGAGAGGAGTATCCATGAGCGAGAAGCGGAATGAGCACTGTCCACCGCCGCAACAGTGGGTGACGCCCGACAAAATCGTTACCCTGAACACGAACGGTCGGCTCCAGACCTACACGGAAGTGAGCAAGAAAGATGGGAGTGTGAAAACGACCACCTACGTCAAGACGACCCCCTGACGGTGCACCGTTGCATCTCACCGGCTCCTACGGTCGGTGAAACGAGCGAACCCCCACAGAATGCCTATCACGAGGACGAACTAGAAAAATCGCCGGATTGGCGCATGATGCGGGCCGGAGTCCAGCAAGTAGTCGCTATGCGAATTAGTGGGCACTCCACGACTCACATTTTTCAACGCTACAACATCGTTGATGAAACCGATTTGCACGCCGCAGCCGACTTGATAGAATCCACAAACAAGAAGTAGGCCCGAGTGTCGGAATTGGCAGACGAGCACGGCTTAGGACCGTGTGCCGCAAGGCGTGGAGGTTCGAGTCCTCTCTCGGGCACCATCACAGCGGGGGTGAAATGAAGCAGCTAAAATGGAAGAACTCATACACGGCAAGAATCGTCATCGAGACCGGTGACGATGGTGACAGGTTCTTTGCCCTTCAAAGACCGAACGGCAAATTCGAGATGAACGGCAATCATGAACTTGTGCTCTCTGTCTCCCCGACCGAAGCGGAACGTTCCGGTGTCGTGGACTCCTACCGTGGTAAAGGCAAGTTCCGAATCGTGAAGTGCATCATCGCCACGCCGCAGGGATAGTTTGAGTCTAATTCGAGGCTACGAGCTTTCTGGCTTTTTCGTAAGTGATTGAGCGGTTGTGGTTAAACAAAATCTTGACGCTCGTCTTAGGAGCTGGTGGCCGAAAGGCCGTAGGGGTTCGAGTCCCTTCTTCCGCACTCTGAATCCCAAGGAAGATGCACCGGCATTATTTGCAAATAAAGTATTTACCCTCCCGAATCGCCGTCGAAGAGATTTGTCGTGGGACAGTCCCGCCCGGCTTATAGTTCTGTCGGGCCACCCATGCTTGGGAAACCGGACATTTCGCATGACGAGCGAGATCCGCGCGAAGACCTCGCGCGAGCCGACCGCGAACGGGACGAGCTCAATCGCATCGGAATCGCGCTTTCTTCCACGCGCGATATCGGCAAGCTGCTCGAAATGATCCTGTCCAAGGCGCGTGAAATCACGAACGCCGATGCCGGTTCGCTTTACCTCGTGGAAAGTTCGGAGATCAACGGCAGCCCTTCCGGACAACGCGAACGGCGGCTGCGTTTCAAGTTCACGCAAAATGCCAGCCGTCAATTTCCCTTCAAAGAAGGCACGATGCCGCTCGCGGAAGATTCCATGGCCGGCTATACGGCGCTTCACGGAGAGGTCGTCGCGCTGGATGACGTTTACGCCATTTCGCCCGACCGGCCCTACCGGTTCAATCCGCGTTTCGACCAGGAAACGGGCTACCGGACGCGCTCGGCCCTCACCCTGCCGATGAAGAACCCGCGCGGCGAAGTGACCGGCGTGGTGCAGCTTCTCAATTGCAAACGCAACTGGGAGGCGCGTTTATTGACTCCGGAAGATTTTGAACGCGAGGTGCAGCCGTTTTCGCCGCGATCCGCGCATCTGGCGGAATCGCTGGCCTCTCAGGCGGCGGTCGCATACGAGAATAACCGGCTCTATCACGACATCGAGGTGCTGTTCGAAGGATTCGTGAGGGCGTCCGTAACCGCCATCGAGCAACGCGACCCGACCACCTCCGGGCATTCGACGCGCGTGGCGACCATGACTCTCGGACTTGCGGAAGCGATCAACCGTACGGCACGAGGTCCCTACGCGCAGACGCGCTTCACCGCCGAACAGCTCAAGGAAATCCGCTACGCTGCGCTCCTGCACGATTTCGGCAAGGTCGCCGTGCGCGAGGAAGTGCTGATCAAGGCGAAGAAACTTCACCCGTCGGAACTTACGGTCCTGCACCACCGCTTCGACTACGTGCGCAAGGAGATGGAAGCGGAGTGCGCTCAAAAGAAGCTCGACGCCGTGCTGGCTCGCGGATCTCAGGCTGCGCGCGGGGAACTCGCGCGGATTGACGAGGAATACCGGCGCAAGCAAGCCGAGCTGGACGAATCGCTTCGTTTCATTCTGCAACTCAACGAGCCCACGGTCTTGCGGGGAGGATCGTTCGAAAAGCTGGTCGATGTTGCCCGCAAGACGTATCGAGATCCCAGGGGCCGCGAATGCCCTCTGCTCACGCCGGACGAGGTTTCTTCGCTATCCATTCCTCAAGGCTCGCTCAACGACGACGAGCGGCGGCAGATCGAATCTCATGTCACGCACAGCTTCAATTTCCTGATTCAGATTCCGTGGACCCAGGAGATCAAGTACATTCCCTGGATCGCGCGGGCGCATCACGAGAAATTGAACGGCACCGGTTATCCAAACCGGCTTCGTGGCGACGAAATCCCCGTGCAAGCCAGGATGATGTCCATCTGCGATATCTTCGACGCGCTCTCCGCCGCCGACCGGCCCTACAAGAAGGCCGTTTCGATCGAGCGGGCCCTGGACATTTTGGACATGTCAGTCCGCGATCGGGATCTCGATTCCGACCTGTTCCAAATCTTCCTTGACGCGCGCATCTACGAGCTTACAAGCAGCGAATCCCCGGCGACGGCTCTGGTAATTTGAGGGCAGGGTTCGCGCCGCCGCGGATGGATGACCGCTAGGTTTCACCGAAGTCCCGGAATTGCCAGACGCGCCGGCCCTTTGTAGTGGACTGTGGCCGAAAGACCGCAGGGGTTCGGTCTCCTCTTCGGCACCCGCCTTATCTTTGCTCCGCCCCGTTGTCGTTCCTGTTGCCATGTTTGCGGGGAGATCCTCGACTTATCAAGTTAGGGCCTTATTGACAATTCATCTATACCAAGTATAATTAGAAATATCAAAGAGAGGGTATTGATATGAGCGTCGCGATAACGCAAGCCATCCTAGTTGCGGACGAAGTCTGGCTCGCCACTGCCCTGCTCCACCGCGAGCATCCTGACCGGGGCGATTTCACCGTGGGGGAGATTGTCGAGCGGGCGAAACGGGAAGCCGTGGTCGGCAGGCTGCGTCCTGGTGTTTACGTCCATGTCGTCCAGCACTGCGTGGCAAATCGAGCGCCAAACCCCGGCCGTTACCGGATGCTTTTCGAGACGAGGAAGAACCACCGGCGCCTGTTTCGTTCCGGTGATGCATATGACGCGAAGCGCGAAGGCTCCAAAATCACACCGGATCGCGAGGACATACCAGCCAAGTATCACTCCCTGCTTGATTGGTATAGCAGAGAATTCGCGCCACGAGGACGAGCGAAGGCCGAGAATGACCCTCTCCTTGCCCTGCGCGGGTCCGGGAAAAAGCTCTGGGCGGATGAACATGCCGACGAATACATCCGCAGGTTGCGGGAGGGATGGGAGTGAGCCGCATTTTCTGGGATACGAATCTTTTCATCTATCTGTTCGAGGATTATGGCGGTCTGTCGAAAGACGTCGACGCTCTGCGGCGGAGGATGATTGCCCGCGGGGATCAGCTATTCGCGTCCACGCTGACGCTGGGCGAAGTGCTGGTGAAACCCACGGAAAAGGCGGACGAGAAACTCAAGCGTTCCTATTCGGATGCCCTGACACAGACCGCCACACTGCTTTCCTTCGACCGCGACACGGCAGCGCATTATGCAGCGATCCGCAAGGACCGGACCGTCAAAGCTCCGGACGCAATCCAGCTTGCTTGCGCGGCGCAAGCTCGGATCGATCTTTTCATCACGAACGATGACCATCTTAAAGGCAAGGCGATACCGGGGATTCAATTCATCGTGCCGCTGAAAGGCGCAATTCTTTGAAAGGAGACTGAAGCGGTACATGAGGATATTTTGAAGAGGGGACGATTTTCAATCCCCGATGCGGCGCGGTTGACGCGCGCGAGCGGATTCCCTATACTCTGCTTTCGGTGGCGTTCTTGGCTGGCTGTTCTTCCCCCTCCTCCTTATCGGATTCCGAACAGGCGACAGGCGGATTGAGACGGGGTTTTGCCGGGCGCGCGTCCCTCTGAGAACTTTTTCATGGCTGAAACAACAACCTGCAAGCGCGAAATCGAGCTGGAAATTCCGGCCGAGAACGTCCAAAAGGCGACGGAAAAAGTCGCGCGGGACATCGCCCGGATCGCCCGCATCCCCGGATTCCGTCCCGGCAAGGCGCCCGTGACGCTGGTGCGGCGCCGCTTCGCCGAGGACATCCAGGGCGAAGTCGTCCAGTCGCTCGTTCCGGAGTATCTCGAGAAGGCGCTCGACGAGAAAAAGCTCGTACCGGTGACGCGTCCCGAGGTGGACAAGGTCGAATTCAAAGAGGGCGAGCCGCTGCGGTTCCGCGCGGTCTTCGAAGTCCTGCCCGAATTCGAATTGGGCGACTACAAGAACATCCAGGTGCAGGTGGACGAGATCGAAATCGGCGACGCCCATGTGGACAAGGCGCTCGAAGAGGTACGCGAGCGCGCCGCGACGTTCGTTCCGGTCGAGGAACGCGCCGCGCAGGACGGCGACTACGCGCTCATCAAGCTGATCGGCACGCCGGCCGGCGGCGGCGATCCCGTGCAGGCGGACAACATCATGTGCCACCTGGGCGCCGAAGAGACGCTCGCAAGCTTCACGGAGAATCTGCGCGGCGCGAAGCCGGGCGAAACGCGCCAGTTCGAAGCCAAATACCCGGATGATTACCCGGACGCGAAGCTCGCGGGGAAGACGTACAACTACTCCGTCGAGGTGCAGGGCATCAAGGAAAAGAAGCTGCCCGAACTGAACGACGAGTTCGCCAAGGATGCGGCGGGAGGACAAGGTCCCGAAGGGGGCGGCGTCGCGACGCTCGACGAGCTACGCAAGAAAATCCGCGAAAATCTCGAGGCGGCGAAGGAACAGCAGCAAGCGGCGCAGGCGCGCGAGGAAATTCTCGCGGAGATCGTGAAGCAGCATGACTTCCCTGTGCCTGAAGCGCTGATCGAAGCGCAGATGGATACGCGGCTCGAGCGCGTCGTGCGGTCGCTCGCGGCGCAGGGCGTGGATCCGCGCGCGGTGGACGTCGACTGGGTGTCGCTCCGACGGCGCCAGCGCGAGCGCGCGGTGGACGACGTGAAGGCCGAACTGCTGCTCGACCGGATCGCGACCGCGGAGAACGTCGACGCGACCGACGAAGACGTCGAAAAAGAGATTGCAGCGCTTGCGGAACAGAGTGGCGAATCGGCAACCGCTTTGCGCGCTCGCTTGACAAAGCAGGGAGCGCTCGATAGGATGAAATCGAAGTTGCGAAGCGACAAAACGATCGACTGGCTCTACCGCACGGCCCGAATCGAGAAGACGGCCAAAAGTGAAAAGTAGCTCCGGCTTGGGTTTCCTCAGCGCGCTAAATTTTTCCAGATGAGACAAAACGACGACGCGAATCCGCGTGCCACAACGCTCGTTCCCATGGTGGTCGAGCAGACCAACCGGGGCGAGCGCGCCTACGATATCTATTCGCGGCTTCTCAAGGACCACATCATCTTTATCGGAACGCCGATCGACGATCATGTGGCCAACCTGGTGACCGCGCAGTTGCTGTTCCTCGAATCCGAGGACCCCGAGAAGGACATCTCGGTCTATATCAACTCGCCGGGCGGGTCGATTTCGGCGGGAATGGCCATCTACGACACAATGCAGTTCGTGCGCCCCGACGTGGTCACCTACTGCATCGGCCAGTCCGCTTCGATTGCCGCTCTGCTGCTGGCTGCGGGCACGCCCAAGAAGCGCTACGCCCTGCCGAATTCGCGCGTCCTGATCCACCAGCCGTGGATGTCCGGCCTTTCGGGCCAGGCCACCGACATCGACATTCACGCGAAGGAAATCATCCGC
>Ga0187872_10001212_pt1 | contig 27063 bp, 22 predicted proteins | sample June2016WEW_16_4_FD_132973 | JGI IMG/M metagenome (GOLD analysis project Ga0187872, IMG submission 132973) | Peatland microbial communities from SPRUCE experiment site at the Marcell Experimental Forest, Minnesota, USA - June2016WEW_16_40 | ecosystem: Environmental > Terrestrial > Soil >...
GCCATGCCGTAGCCGCCGGCGACCAGGACCGGAGTCTCGCCGGCCAGCCGCGGCACGGTGAATCCGTGGCCGAGCGGGCCGATCAGGCTGAGTTCCTCGCCGGCGTTCATGCGCGCGAGCACTTCGGTGCCCCGGCCAATGATTTTGTAAAGGATGGATAGGGTGCCGCCGGAAACCTGGAAGATGCTGAACGGGCGCCGCAGCAAGGCCTCCCTCACCGGCAGAATACGGACGTGGGCAAACTGCCCCGGCTGCACCAGAGGGGCAATCTCGGGCGCGCGCACGACTAGCCGGAAGTAAAGATCGGTGTCACGCTCGTTGGAGATAATCTGGACCGTTTGCTCGACCATCGCTGCCGAGCATGGGCGGGGCTATGGCAGGTGTCAACGTTGGGATGCGGCCTCGCCACCTGACGGGCGCATCCGGACACTGCCCCCGGACCGCGAGCCGTCCCTGGCTCGCAACGGCCACCAATGCGAAACGGCGATCGAACCTCTGGCCCGCTCCCTGCACAGTCGAACGCGCTGCGAGCCGGGGACGGCTCGCGGTCCGTGACCGTGGGGGCGTTCTCGCTCCTTGGGGGCAGTGCTCGGATGCGCCCGCACCTGACAAGCTGGCGGAGGCAGGGCGCGGCTGTCCTCAGCGCGCCGGCGGCTGCTCCAAACCGCCGGACGGCGCGCGAGGCGGTTCGCTGAGAGGCTCCCCGTTGCGTTGGGCCGCGGCCCGGGCGAGCAGGGTGCGGTAGGTCGCCATCGCCAGCAACGGCCAACTGTTCCGGTACATGTCGTATTTGAGGTAGAAGACTTTCGGGAATCCCGTGCCGGTGGTCTCGTGCTCCGTCCAGGAACCGTCTGGATTTTGCGTGCGGATGAGATACTCGATTCCGCGCCGGAGACTGGGGCGATTGGGATCGTCGAACGCGCAGAGGCCCATGACGGCCCAGGCGGTTTGAGAGGCGGTGCTGGGTCCCTGGCCTTTGAAGACGGGGTCGTCGTAAGTATTGCAGCGCTCGCCCCAGCCGCCGTCGTCGCGCTGCACGCTTTCCAGCCAGTCCCGTGCTCTGGTCAGCCACGGCTCGTTCATGTCGAGATGGAGGGCGCGCAGGCCGCGCAAGACCTGCCAGGTGCCGTAGATATAATTCACGCCCCAGCGGCCATACCAAGAGCCGTCTTCCTCCTGATGCTCGCGGACAAAGCGCAGCGCCTTCTGCACCTGCGGGTGCTCGAGGCTCCAGCCTTCGTAGCCGAGCAATTCCAAAATGCGGGCCGTGATGTCGGCGCACTCCGGATCCAGCATGGCGTTGTGGTCGGCAAACGGCACCTTCTCCAGCACGCCTTTGGTGCAGTCCTTGTCAAACGAGGCCCAGCCGCCGTCTTTGCATTGGAAGGTGAGCATCCATTTCAAGCCGCGCTGGAAGCATTCGTCGCGCCTCTGCCGGTCGTCGGTGGGGACCTTGCGCAAGGCCAGGAGCACCATCGCGGTGTCGTCCACATCCGGGTTCCATTTGTTCTCGAACTCGAATACCCAGCCGCTCGGCTCGACTTTGGCGGGGTTCTTGTATTGCCAGTCGCCCCGGAAGCGGACCTCCCGGGCCAGGAGCCATTCGGTGGCGCGCTTGAGCGCCGGGTGATCGGCCGGCACGCCCGATTCATGCAGGCAGACGTTGACGATGGCGGTGTCCCACACCGGCGAGCAGCAGGGCTCGAGGTGGACGCTCTGCTCGGTCTCATGTTCCAGCTTCTTCAACTCGCGCTCCGCCCGCGCCACCAGCGGGTGGTCGTCCGGGTACCCCAGCGCCTTAAGGGCGATGAGCGAATTGAGTATCCCCGGGAAAATGGCGGCCAGTCCGTCCGACCCCTCAAAACGCTCCAGCATCCACTGCTCGGCCTTTCGCAGCGCCCGTTTGCGGAAGGGATGTATGTTGTTCTGGGCGAACCATTCGGCGAATTTGTGCACGCGGTCGAGCCAGAGAAAGAAATTGCGCCAGGTGAGCCGCTCCGGGTCGGGCGCCAGCGCCAGGTCGCGTTCATGGATGCCCTCCGGGAAAAGCTCGTTGAGGTTGATGTTCTTCTTGAGCAGCCGGGTCGGCTTGAAATGGTTGATGATGGCCAGGGGCACGAGCATTGACCGGCTCCACGAACTCATCTCGTTGAAGTTCACGTAGAACCATTTGCCGATGAGGATGACCTCGCAGGGAATGGTTGGCACATACTCCCAGGGGAACAAGCCCAGCAGCGCGAGATAGAGCTTGGAGAAGGTATTCATGCGCGGCACGCCGCCGAGGTTCAAGGCCACTTCGCGCGCGCGCAACATGCGGGGATCGGTGACCGGCACACCGGCCAGCTTCAGCGCCAGGTAGGCCTTGATGGTGGCGTTAACCTCCGCCGGGCCGCCGTAATAGATGTTCCAGCCGCCGTCGGGCAACTGCATCGAGAAAATGTGATTCACCGCCTTGCGCTGCCATTGAGCATCGACTTTGCCGTCCCAATGGCGGTAAGCGATCATGTCCGCCACGATGGTCGCATCCACTATCAGCTCGCCGATCCAGTAGCCCTCGGGCTTTTGCTGGCTGAGCAAATACTGCTGCGACCGCTCAATCGCGGCTGCCAACTCCATCTGAGGCTGGAACCCGAAGTCCCGTTGACGCGGGCTTTCCTCGATACTGCGCTCTCGGAACAACGCTACATCCACACCCACACTCTGCGAACTGGCGGCCAGAATGTAAAGGGATTATTTACCGCCGACGGCAGCCACAGTTTGAATCCGCCCCGGCCTCCGCGCTTGCCTCGGCGCCGCTCCCGCAGCAGACAGCGGCACAGACAACGGCAACAGACAACGGCACGCTTGACAGCATCCACCCTGCTCCATAAAGTCGGGAAGAATGATAATGACACCAGGAATGTTTTCCCAGTTTGTTCGCCAATCTCCAATGAAACTGCCTATCGGTCTCCTTGCGAGAGTTCCTTTGAAGGGATTGGCTTTTGTCTTGGCATTTTTCTCCTTCGCCCCCGTGCCGGCTCGCGCCTGCACCATTTTCGTGCTGACCGATACGAACCGGGCGCTGTTCTGTAATAACGAGGATTGGTCGAACCCAAAGACGAGAATATGGTTCCTGCCTGCCGGTGAGGGGTATTATGGCGCTGTTTATGTTGGCTTTGATAATGGTTGGGCCCAAGGGGGGCTGAACACAGAGGGCCTCGCCTACGATTGGGTGGCAGGATACAAGGAACAATGGGAGCCGGATGCCCATTTGCCGAGCGTTCGGGGAAATCCGAGCCAGCGAATGCTCGAAACTTGCGCCACCATCGCCGACGCCATCGCTTTCTATCGGAATCACCGCGAGGTGAGTTTCTCGTCTTGCAAAATATTAGTGGCGGACAGGACGGGAGCTTCTGTCATAATCGGTGCGAAGGATGGCAAGTTGCAAGTGGAGAAAGAAAACCAATGTCGGGGGTTTGGTTACGGAAGGCGAACGCTCGACAGAATGCTCGCGGAAGCCCCCAAACCCACGGTGACCAATGGCTTCGAAATATTGCGCGACTGCAGGCAAAGGGGCCAATACGCCACCAAGTATTCCAATATCTACGATTTGAAGTCCGGCGACATTTTCCTGTACCCGTTTCCAGACCGGGACGACGAGGTGAAATTCAACCTGGCGGTCGAACTCAAAAAAGGAGCCCATTACTACGACATGCCTCAAATCCACGAACAACTGACTCAAGACCCCCGGCCCTTGCTGCCCAATATGAAGCGTTTTCCCGTGGACGAGTTCAAACCGATCCCTGACAAGGAACCCGAAGTCACTGCCCATATCCGCGCCATGTTACAGGATGTCTTGGCTGGCACTCAGCGGGCCGATGACTTCACCGCTGAAATGTGGAAGGAGATTTCGCCCAAGCAGAAGGAAATTCAGGCTGATGTAAAAAGTCTCGGTGACTTCGTCTCGTTGACGCTGGTGGATCGCAGGGATGTGGATGGACAGCACAGCTACCGCTACCGAATGGAGTTCAAGAATGGCACAGTGCTTCAGCACTTTGTCTTCGATAAACAGAACAAATTGGCATCCAGTCAGTCGGAAGCCATGGAATGAAAACCCGGCGCGAATGTCCGCGCTCATTGAGTCGCATGAGGTGGCCTTCACGCGGGCATATCAGTTTGACTTCAACGGTGTCGCGCAGTTCTTGCCCCGGCGCCAACTCAAAATCGGCAGCGGCAACCGCAATTGCAGGTCCACTTTGATAAGCCTGCCTGCTGCCACAGGCGTTTCGGCCCAATGGCTATCGGGCCTCCGTCTTCATCTTGGCTGTCTCTGCATTCATTCTTCCTTCTGCCTTCCACCAGCGAGCACCTCCTCCAGCGGCTTGCCCTCGACATTGGGTATGGTGAGGCCAAGGAGGGTGGCGATGGTGGGCGCGACGGAGAGGCTGGAGATTTCACCGAGTTTCACCCCCGGCTTGATCCCGGCGCCCCAGGCGACAAAGATGGCGTGCAAGTGCGGCAGCGCCGGGTTGTGCCCGTGACTGCCCTTGCGCTCCGGCTTTTCGTTGAACGGCAGGTCTCCGGCGGCGGTGTCGCCGAAGGTGAACCCTTCCTCCGCGAACAGGATCATGTCGGGTGCGTGGGGGTCTTGTTTGGGGTCCGCAACGCCGTAGGCGGCGAGTTGATCGGGGCCGATGATGTCGGCCACGCCAGTCAATCCTTGAACCGCCTGGCGCACCTTCCCGACGACCTCGGCCTGGCGCGTCTCGTCGGTGATATACACCATCAACGAACCGCCTTGGGTTATGGTCCGGACCGCTCCGCCGGACACCTTGCCGCCCCTGACCGAGACCAGCCCGGCTTTCCGCAAGACCACATTGGGCAGGATCACCCGCTTGATCGGCGAGAAGCCGTGGTCGGATACGACGAACAAAGTCGCCCGACCCGGAAAATCACGTTTGAGTTCCTCCCACACGGCACGGACTTGCCCATCGGCCTTTTTGATCGCCGCGTAAGCCTCGGGTGAGCGCGGTCCGCTCAGGTGCTGGGTGTGATCCACGTCCACCAGATGCAACAGGGCGAGCTGGGGGCGGTGCTGCCGCAGGATGAGGTTGAAAACGGGCGTGCAGATGTCGTCCCGGGGCGCGGTGTGGCCATGCTTGCCGAGGATTGGAATCCCGGCCCCATTCGCCTCCGCCAGCAGGGACGGTGTGGTGTATCGCTGAGCCAACTTGGCGGTTCCCACGTCCGGAATGGTCCAGTCCAGCGTGGGTGCGTTGCGGGTGGCCGGCCAGCGGACCGCGGCGGTCTTGAAGCCAGCGGCTTTGGCCAAGTCGTAGATGGTCGGCACCTTCACAATCGCCTCCTTGTCGAATACCGGGTCGGAGATAAGCACGACACGCTGGCCGGTGGCGCGATCGAGATAGTTGTTCCCGACCACCCCGTGCCGGGCGGGAGTGACGCCGGTCACCAGAGTGGTGTGATTTGGCCAGGTCACCGTCGGCGTGACCGATTTCATCATGCTGGCGTGAGCCCCAGCCGCCGCCAATGCCCGAATGGTTGGCATCTCTGCTTTTGGGTCGTCGAAGTAAAACGCCGCCAAACCGTCCACGCTGATCATGACGACAATGCAATTGGTGTCCGTTCCCACCAGCCCTGCCTCGGCCCCGCGCGCCCCGCCACCCCAAGCGGCCACCACGGCGAGAACCACGCCGGCGCAACCCGCCCAACCCCGTAGGCTGCGGAATCCCCACTCCGCCAACCTGCCAAACTGCTTTTTTCGCGTCATAATCTGCTCATCTAAAGAAGAACGCCCACAGGGGACTTCCACCCCACAGACTCTGAGTCATGTCCGGCATACCACAAAAGGGGCCGGGGTTTTCGACGGGGCCCCGGTGAATTATGCTCGGTTATCAAAGCAACCCGTCTGCGCACCCGGTCGCCCCTATGGTCCGTAAATCTGGTAGAACCGGGCGGAACCACTGGTCGTGGTGACGGCCTGGAAATTGCCCGGCGGACTGAGCGCAGTAATCTTCGCGTTCCCGACCACCGTAAACGGCGCGGTCACAGAACCGGAGCTGTAGAGTGAAAAGTCGGAGGCTGAAGCGCTGGCCGGCCCGGTGAAGAGGATGGTAACGGGTGCGCCGCTCATTGTGATGCTGGTGATGCTTGGCGCCGGAATCAGAGTCGCTGGCCCGGAAACCTGGTAGAACCGGGCTGAACCACTGGTCGTGGTGACGGCCTGGAAATTGCCTGGCGGACTGAGCGCAGTAATCTTCGCGTTCCCGACCACCGTAAACGGCGCGGTCACAGAACTGGAACTGTAAAGTGCAAAGGCCGAGGCTGAAGCGCTGGCCGGCCCGGTGAAGAGGATGGTAACGGGGGGGCCGCCCACCGTGATGCTGGTGATGCTTGGCGCCAGAATCAGAGTCACTTGCACTTGCCCAACGGCGACGGTAGTGTTCGTGTTCGGTCCCGGCGGCGACCAGACGCGCCACACATTGCGCGTGGTCGAGGCAGCATAAAGATTGCCCACATTGTCCCAGGCCGCGCAGGTATATGCCTGGCCCCAATCGAGATTGGTCAGCGTCTGGATGACGGTGCCGCTGCCGTTGGTGACAACTATAACGGAGCCATTGGTGGCGTTGAGCAAACGAATGCCTGGGGTAGCATCGTTGCCACCTGAACAAGGGCACGCCACAATCGTTGGATTTACCCGGGAGTTGATGACCACATCCTCAAGGCCTTCGAACGTGGGATCGCCGGCTCCAACGGTGTCAACACCCGTTCCATAACCCCACTCCACTTCTCCAGGAAGTGCGCCCGTTGCGTAGCTAAAGCCGCCGCCTTCAGGAGGCAAAACGCCCTTGTTCCAATTGGTGAAGACCATAGCTATATAGACCGCATTGCCAGAGGTGTCACCGGTCTGATCTTCACCAACGAAGATGTCAAGCTTGTTATCAACCATGCATCCACCCGAAGTGGCGAGGGCAATGTCGCCGCCTGTGCCTGCGTACACGACCTTCGTCCCTACGGTGTCAACCGGGTCAGCCGCGCCGTTCCTTAAATGGTACATCCAAATCCCCCAATTGGGAGAATCCTGGTCACACAGCCAGATCGCCGCGTTGGTGGTGGTGGTGCCTGAAACATCAAACTCTTGAAAGCCGACGAAGAGATCGCCAATCTCCGGGTTGCCGCTATAATTATTGGGGCCGTCCAGAGCCCCGGCGTAGGAGCCTTCGTCAATCACGACTTGGTTGGTTGTGGCCAGCATATCGCAAGCAATGATCGCGCCATAATAGCTGTTATCAACCCAGTAAATCCGGTCATCGTCCCCAATTCTAATCTTCATGGGGTCGAAACCGGAGTTGGGCATTTGTCCTGCGGTTGGACCATTGCCCCCATCGTCGTTCGTATAACCCGCATAGCCAAACCAGCCTTCGTCAGCCTGGCTCCCGTCGGCGTTCATTTTGTAGAAACCGACGTTCGTTGCGCCGGCAGGGATGCCGGGATATGACGCTGTTGTAGTTGTGTTGCCTATTATGACGCGTCCGTAGTACGGGCTGTTGGTGTTTTTATCAACATCGATGCCCAGCGCGGAATTAGCCGGCATGCCGGGATTTGTATCAATGCTCGTCTGGGTCCAGTTCGTGAAGCCAATGGCCGCCGGCGTGATGGCAACGGAATAAATCCCGGCGGGCACTTGTGCGTCGAGGCTGTTGGTGCCGCCCCAAACGACGCTGTTCAGGCCCCTGAGCGCTCCCGCCGTGCCGGAGGGGATGCCGATGGTGTTTACCACCGTGGCGCCGGAGAGGATCTGGATGGTGGTGCCCAGCGTGGCGGGTTCGTTGAGGATGTAACTGATCGTCACGGGGGCGCCTTGAGCGTTGGTGGCGCCGGTCAAGGAACCGTTGAGTTTGATGTTGGTGGCATAAACATTGGCGCGCGCCGAGGGCGCGGCCCACACGAACGCCAGGGCGGACGCGGCGGTCAACAGACACAATTTCAACCGGGTGTTTTTCATAAGTCAAACCGGAGTTTTAACGGTTTAGGCTGATGGGTTTGATCGCTGGCGGTTCAGGGGCAGGGGGTCGAAGGTCGAGGAACCGGACCGCCTCGGCGGGTAAAATCCGGCGGCCTGAGCGGCGGTATTATCGGGGCGGGGAGGCCGGACTGGCCGCAGCCGGGTGGCGTGGTGTTTGAGCACCGCGTCGGCGCGGGAGGTGACGTGCAGTTTCCAGTAAATGCTGTGCACATATTCGCGGACGGTATTAAAGCTGATGCCCAGGTGCTCTGCAATCTCTTTGCAGCGGAATCCTTCGGCCAGGAACGCGAGGACTGGGGTGCGCTTTATCACCACTTCGAGCCGGCCAACCATTTCAGCATTTGATTGTGAGAGATTACACAAAATGCCCGCCTGTTTGCCAGAAGAAAATCAGCCACCGGGAGCATTTCGGCACACTTGCCGTCCAACAGAGCATGAAGACAAGAAGTTCGATTATGAACGCTGATTGTCACATTTCCAGGACCCCTTCACGAATCCGGCGGGCTTCCACGAATACGAATTGCGCGTGGATTCCTTGAATCCTTTGCCGGTTGGTGGCACAAAAGGGGCATGGACGAGGAACAACTGGTCCAGGGGCTCCGAAGCCAAGACCCTCGGGCCGTGCAGGAATTGGTGGTCTCCCATGGGGACCGCTTGTTCCGCTCCGCTTGTCTGCTCTGCGGGGACCAAGCCGAGGCGCAGGACCTCGTGCAGGAGACACTGCTCCAAGCCGTTCGCTCCGCCCACCGGTTCCGGGGCCGTTCCAGCGTCTATACGTGGCTGCACGGCATCCTGCTCAACCTGACGCGCCACTACCATCGGGACCGGAAGCGGCTGGTCTATGATGAGGAATTGGCCCGGCAGGAACCTGCTCCCCCGGAGGAAAGCCCGAGCCGGTTGGATGTCGAACTGACCAGCGGTGCGCTGGCGGAGGCGCTGGCCCGTCTTTCCGGCTCGCATCGGGAGGTCCTCGTCCTGCGCTTTTACGAGGACATGAAGATTCATGAGATCGCGGCCCACCTGGGGATTTCCAACGGCACCGTCAAGTCGAGGCTGCACTATGCCATCGCCGAGATGCAGCGACAGTTGCCCGGCGAATTGAACCTTTTCGGCCCCCGCGGCACAGAGGAGTAAGCAAAGCAATGAACTGCCGCCGTTTCCAGCATCGGCTCTATGAATACCTGGACGGGACTCTCTCCCGGGGGGCGCAGGCTGCCGCGGAGAGACATCTATCCGGGTGCGCGGCCTGCCGGCAGGCGCTGCAGGCGGAGCGGCAGATAGCGCAGTCCCTGTCCGACCAGTTCCGGCGAACGACGGACTCGTTGCAACTCCCGCCGGAAGTCCAGCGCCGGGTTCTCGCGGCGCTCGCCGAGCAAAGCCGTGCGCCGAGTGAGGAGAAAGGCAGTGTTTTCGCCTGGGGCCGGTTGGCCTGGCCGCTGGGCTTGGCGGCTTCGATGTCGCTGCTGCTGGCCGGCGTCTTCTTTTTCGCGCGGGGTCCCAAGTGGCAAACGGCTCCTGCCCAGCCGCACCTCGCCGAAGGCGAGGTTTCGATCCAGTTTTCGTATGTAGTGCCGATCTACACATTTCGCCGGGAAGGCGGATATGTGATTGACGCCCTGACCTACCAAACCAACGTAGTAAACGAGAGGCTTCCGGCCCAGTTGGCCCGCCTCGAATAACCAAGAAAGGCAATTGCCGTTATGAAAATGCACCGTATCCAGCACATTACAGATGCCATCGTCCCGGCCCTCTTGACCCTGTGGCTCGCGCTGCCGGCCCCGGCCGCGACCAACAACGCATATAGTTTATACAGATTTGGTGACCCAGTCAAGTGGCTCGCGTTGCCGGCCCCGGCCGCGACCAACAACGCGGCCACGGACTTCCCTTCCGTGGTCCCGTTCGAACTGGGCGAGGGGGAATTCCTCCCTGGCGACAGCATCACTATCCAGCGCTTGACGGGCACCAGCCCAACCATTCGCACCGGGGAAACCTACTGTGTCGAAGGCACCTACACGCTGGCGTCGAAAGAAAAGGCCGACCTGGCGTTCTTCGCAACGACGGAGAGCAAGGGACACACGCCGACACCCACGCCGACCGATCCCAGCCAGATTATGCGCATCGAAAAAGGCACCGGCACATTCCGTTTAGTGAAGACCATGCGGGAGGAAGGGTACCCGCATCTCAGCTTCTACCCGGTGCCGGGCAGCTCCTGGTTTGGGGGAGGAATCTATTTCGGCCAGGGCCAATGGGTGAACCGCGACAAGGGATGGACCCACCTCGATACCCACGCCCGCGCCCAGGATTACTCGGGGACCGGAAACCCGACGGGTGGGCCGGTGTCTTTGAGCGGGCCGAATCAAGCCCTGCTCGAATTCCTGGGAGACCCCGTCGAACCGCCCGCCGACATGAACGCCGCCTACAGCAAAGACGGTCTGATCAAAGCGGTCCAGACTGCCGCCTACAATGCCGGCATCTCCATCCAGAGGGTCGAGATCGATGATTCAGAATTCCCTTTCCTCGTGGGCGTGATCTGCAAGGAAGGCGACTACTCGAAACTGACCGCCCAGCTCAGGAAGCTTGATGGCTATGAATACAACGGCAGCATAAGCAGCTCCACGCATAGTGCGATGAACCTGGTGCCCCACCGCGCCTTTCCGCGGGCGGTCACCCAGCGCATCGACCATCGCACTGGACTCAGAGAGCAGGTCCTGTATGGCAAGATCATCCGGCTGGAATGAAGGCGGGAGGCGCTCGGGAGCGGCGGTTTCGGGTCAGGGAACCGAGGTTCCCCTCCGAGGCGCTGGTCCGTGGAGGGGAAGGCCCCCGCTGCCCAGCAAGGTTCCAACACGCTGAGGCACCGAACTGAATGAGAGATTTTTACGTATGCCTAACAAATCGCTCCAAGCAACGCGGGATGGTCGGTCCAGTTCCGCTTCGCGGTTGACGCTGGTTGGTCCCGCGTGCCTGAGCTCTGGACGTTAGGCGACTACGTATCATGCGCAAACTCACATTGATCATTTTTGGTTTAGTGCTCGCAGCGGCTGTCATTTTGCCGTGGTGGGCAGCATACCAGAGTGACCAAGGTGTGCGTTACAGTTACGGACTTTTTGGTGGACGCCAGCTTGAGTGTGTAGCCGTAGATGGCGCGCACTTCGACCGGTATTTCTGTCTGGTATTCGACGGCTCGGCTGGCGCGCGAGTCAGTTACGGTCGCGGGCGGATTCTTCTCGATGGTCGCCCGGTGCAATTTCCATCGGGACAGAACGCCGGATTCTTGCGAGCAGACGGTCAGATTCAGTTTGCCACGGTGACAGAGCAGGACATCGCACCAAGCTCGTCGGGCAACGGCGAGATTTATTACATATTTGGCAAAGTGCCGAAGCTGAAGTGTTTCACCTTTGGCGTTCCACGCGCTGAATTTATCGAGCAGAGATTCCAGAGTTTGAAATGAGACCGTCGCCCAACCAATCGCGCCAGCCAACGCCGGGACCGCGTCCTGTTTGCAGTCGGACGCCGTTGGCCCGACATGGCTGCGCTCATCGTTGGCCTGTGACTGTGGCCATATGGAAGCCCAACAACTAATCCACGATACTCGCAGGGTTCCAGCTTGGCTGGGCGTACCAGTCTTCCTGGCCGGAGATTGTGCGCACTTAATGAATTTATGAAACAAATACTAATCCTCGCAACGAACGTTTGGCTCCAGGCGACCCCGGGTTGCGTCTTTTTGCTGCAGCGCAACCGGCGCTTATCCGTTTTAAGAGGAGAATGCCATGTGTGAAGATTACCGGAAGAAACCGTTGGGAGGATCTGCAGTGCTGTGGTGCGTCGCCTTCGTTTTGCTGTGTCCACCCGTTGGAGCGTCGCTTGGGACGTTACTCAGCCTCATCAGCGACTTCGGCCTGAGGAACACGGTGGAGACCATAAAGGCCAACCCGGAGATCTTCGCCAACCAATACGCAGGGCCTATTGTTTGCTATGGATGGACCGCCTTGATGTGTCTGGTCGCGGTTGTGGTAATCATAGGCATCCAGTTGATGTTGATGCGGAGAAGGAAGAATGGATAGGCCATCACCCGCGCAGCGTCAACGGAGCGGCGACGCTGCTCCGTGGAGGGGAAGTTCCGCTCCACTGAATGCGGCTCCGTCGCATCCGTGAGGCTCACGTTCGCTTTCATCGCCCGTGGCCGGAGATTGTGCGCACTTAATGAATTTATGAAACAAATACTAATCCTCGCAACGGCGACCGTGGTCGCACTCTTCTTCAATGCTGAGTGGGAGTGGCACACTTCATCTACATCCACCGTGAGTTCGCCTGGCCCCCCCGGCGGAATTGCGCTTTGTGCCGTGATATGCGCCGTGCTCGTTTATAGATCTTTCCTCGCGCTGCAGGATATTTTAATCGCCAGAGGGCATTTAGGTTCCCGTGTCACCACCGCATTTGACCTTCTGCCCTTGATCATATTGCTGCCGATGGCAGTTGGCTACGTCGCTCGGGGGGAGGGATGGTTTTTCAAATGGAGTACTGGCGAAATCACGTGGTGGTATTATTTGGCAGTGCTCGGAAGCGTTTTCGTGCTTAAGATTTACACGGTGCTTCGCCGCGTCGCCGACAAAGCCCTCTATGACAGCGAACAAGCTGCTGCACCGAATGCGGCTCCGCCGCATCCGTGAGGCTCACGTTCGCTTTCATCGCCCCTGGCCGGAGATTGTGCGCACTTAATGAATTTATGAAACAAATACTAACCCTCGCAACGGCGACCGTGGTCGCACTCCTCTTCAATGTTGACTGGGAGTGGCACACTTCATCTACATGCACCTTGACGTGGGGAGGCCCCCCCGGCGGAATTGGGTTTTGCGCTGTGATATGCGCTGTGCTCGTTTACAGGTCGTTCTTAGCCCTCCAGGATATTTTAATCGCCAGAGGTTATTTAGGTTCCCGTGTCACCACCGCATTCGACCTTCTGCCCTTGATCATATTGCTGCCGATGGCAGTTGGCTACGTCGCTCGGGGGGAGGGGTGGGTTTTCAAATGGGGTGAACACGAAATGAAGGGGGGATATTATTTGGCAGTGCTCGGAAGTGTCTTCGTGCTTAAGATTTACACGGTGCTTCGCCGCGTCGGCGACAAAGCCCTCTTTGACAGCGAACAAGCTGCTGCGCCGAATGCTGACTCCGCTGGTGCTCCGCCGGCATCGGCGAGCTGATTGTTGGCCGGAGGATTAGCGCGCTTCGATTTGCGGGGTTTGGATTGGGTCAGCGATATTCTTCCCACTCGGGCTCGTTGGTGAAGATCCAGCTTTATACGGGCGATCTGGACTGAAGCAGTCCCGCAGTCCGGCCCGAAGAATCTGTGTTTATCGGTGTCCATCGGTGGTTGTCTTCTGCGCGGATACGGCTAAGCTCCGGCCCCTGATGACGCCCGATCAAACGCCTCTATGAAAATCGCCCTCTTTGGCATCGCCGAGATCAAGCTCGGCAAGCACAACCTCAAAGACCCCCGGCTTGACCAGGCCGACAAACTGGTCGAGGCCGACAAGAAGACGCAGGCGCAAGCCGACGTGATCGGCGAAGACCAGTTGCTCGAGGCCGATGGCATCCTCGCTCTCGAGGAGACCAGGGCGGATTTGATCCTCAAGGACTTGGAGTTTGTGGAAACGCGCCTGGGCCGCGACCCGCAGCCGGCCGAACGGGCTGTGCTGGAGAAGATCCAGGGGCTGTTGGAGAGCGAGCAATTCCTCTTCAACTCGGGGCTGGGTCCACAGGACTTGCAGGCGGTGGCGGCGCACAGCTTTTACACGAACAAACCGATCACCGTCGCGGCGCGGGCCGAACTGCAGAACCCCGAGGCGCTGCTGTTGCGGGCCTTTGCGGACGCCGGCTACATTTCGTTCCTGACGGTCGGCGGCAAGGAAAACCGCGCCTGGCCGGTTCGCCAAGGCGCCACCGCCTGGGAAGCGGCGGGCGCCATCCATTCGGACATCCAGAAGGGCTTTATTCGCGCGGAGATCATCAGCTTCGCGGATTTCATCGAGGCGGGCGGAGAAACCCAGGCCAAGCGGGCGGGCAAGCAGCGCCTGGAACTCAAACAGTATGTCGTGCAGGACTACGACCTCGTAAACTTCCGCTTCAATAAATGAGGAGAGGGGAGACGTGTAGCGTGAAACGTGAAACGTGTGGGAGGCGGGAAGCAGTCCCACGCATGACGGATCATGTTTGACGTTTCACGCATCACGTTTCACGCATCACGTTCCTCGATTTCCCTCTTTCCGTTGCTGGCCCATCGGGTTTAGAGTCTCCGTGCTATGGCCGTTCTGTGCCGCTGGATTCTGGTTTTGACCTTGCTGCTTGCCGCCGGGCCGCGGCTATCGGCGGCGAGCGCCGCGGACCGCGCTTTCGAGGCCGCCGTCCAGGCCTTTGGCGACACCTTCTATGACCGGGCGGAAGCGCAGTTCGCTGACTTTTGCCAGAAGTTTCCCGCCTCACCCCGCCTGGCCGAAGCGGTTCTGCTCCAAGCCGAAGCGCGGATCGAACTGACCAATTACGCCGGTGCGATCGCCCTGCTTTCGGCCCACCAGAACATGGCCGGCACGAATGCCGATCAGTATCTGTTCTGGCTGGCGGAAGCCCATTCGCGCAATGGGGATTACCGCGCGGCCAGCGATGAGTTTGCCAAGCTGGTCAAAGAGTTCCCCGCCTCGTCCCGCTGCCTGGAGGCGGGTATTGGCGAAGCCGCCGCGCGGGTGGCGCTCGCGCGCACGGAGCCTTCTGAATGGCTGCGTGTGATCCGGTTGCTGCAGCAAACGAACGGAGTCTTCCAAACCGCCGTCCGCACCGATGCCGCCAACGAACTGGTGCCACGGGGTTGCCTGCTCTTGAGCGAAGCGCAGTTGGCGACGAGAGATTATCGCGCGGCGGAACAGACCTTGCAGCCGCTGGCAGAACGGCTGCTGAATCCGAGGCTCGCCTGGCAGTGGCAGTATCTGCTTTGTCGCATCCAACAGGCCGACGGGCGGCTGGAGGCGGCCCTGCAGGGCACCACGAATCTTCTGGCGATGGCGGCCAATGCAGCCCAACGCAACCTGCAGGCCGACAGTGCCGCCTTTCAAGCCAGCTTGCTCGAACGCCTGGGCCGGACCAATGAAGCCCTGGTGGCCTACCAGAAGAATCTGGCCGAGGGCATCCCCGCCGAGCGCCAGCGTCAGGCGCTGCTCAAAATCACCGAATTGTCGCTGGCGCAAGACCAGACCCCGCAGGCAACGCAGATGTTGGAGAAGTTTCTGGGCCAGTATCCCGAAGCGCCGGCGGCGGACCTGGCGCTGCTGACGCTCGGGGAGTTGCGCCTCCGCCAGTATGAGGCCGGTGCGGACACCAACCTCGTGGCCACGGCCACGACCAATGCCCCGGCGGCCACCAACGGCCTCCAGTTGGCGCTGGCCTCATTGACCGCGCTGACGAAAAAGTTCCCGCAGAGCCCCCTTATCGGCAAAGCGCAATTGGATCTCGGCTGGTGTTACTGGCGGGAGGGCCGGCTGCCGGAAGCGCAGGCCGCCTTCCAAACCGCCGTCGAGTGCCTCCCCCTCTCCAACGACCTGGCGACCGCCTACTTCCGGTTGGCCGACACTCAACTCCAGCAAACCAACTTCGCGGGCGCAATAAAGAATTACCAGACCATCATCGAGCGGTTTGCCGCACTGCCGGAAGTGAGGTCCAACCTGTTCCAGCGTGCCCTCTCCCAGACGGTGCGCGCCGGGCTGGCGGGGGGCGACCGGGCCGCCGCCACCAACGCCCTTCAGAAAATGCTGGCCTGGTATCCCCATAGCCCCGATACCGCCCGCGCCCTGCTGCTAACCGGACAGGAAATCAGCCGCCAGGGCGATCCCGCCCGGGCGCGGGCGATGTTCTCGGCGTTCGCCGGGAGCGCGCCCGAGGCGCCCCTGCTGCCGGAACTCCAGTTGGCGATCGCGGGCACCTACGAGCAGGAGAATCAATGGACCAACGCCATTCGGCAGTATAACCTCTGGCTGGCCAGGTTCACCAATTCCAGCGCGCGGCCCCAGGCCGAGTATTATCTCGCCTACGCGACCTATCAGGCCGGGCAGGAGACCAATGCGCTGATGCTCTTCACCAATTTCATCGCCCAGTTCCCCACCAACGATCTGGCCCCGCAGGCGCAGTTGTGGGTCGCCGACTATTACTACCGCACGGGCAACCCGGTCGAGGCGGAGCGGAATTATCAACTCCTGTTTCGGAATACGAACTGGCCCCCCTCCGACCTGACTTATGAGGCCCAAATCATGGCCGGACGCGCCGCCGTCGCCCACCAGGGTTGGGGCGCCGCCAAGGACTATTTCACCAAATTGTACAACAACACCAACGGCCCCTCCCTTGATCTGCGCGTCCAGGCGCTCTTCGAATACGGCCAGACCTTGATGCGCCTGGTGGACCCGGCGGAAACCAACCGGCTGGCCAATTGCGAGGAAGCCACGCTCGTCTTCGGCCGAATCTGCGACGAATACCCGACCAACCGGCTGGCCATCCCGGCCTGGGGTGAAAAGGCCAAATGCTACTTGCAGTGGGCGCTGGCCAGGCAACAGTACGATTCCCTCACCAACGCCCTCAACGCCTTCCAGCGGATGATCGATTCCCCGCAAGCCGACGTGCCCGCCCGGAGCCAAGCCAAAGTCGGCCAGGCCATTGTGCTCCGCAAGTGGGCCGAACAAAAGGCCGGCCCGGAGCAAAGCGCCCTGCTCAAACAGGCCCTCAGTAATTGCCTGGACGTCGTGTACGGAACCATCTTGCGCGAACCTAACGAACGGCTCGACCCCTTCTGGACCAAGGAAGCCGGGGTGGAAGCTTTCAATCTGGCCGAGTCAATGCAGGCCTGGTCGCAAGCCGTCAGTATTTATCAGCGATTGAAGAGTACCGTGTGGCCGGACTTGCCCGCCTACCTCGAGAAGCGTGCGCAAAAAGCGCTCGAAAACCTGGAACGGGAGAGGTGGAGCCGCTGACGAGGGTCACCGGGCCGGATAGCGCCAGACCCAGTCGCCTTCGTGCCATTCGGGGTTGCCCTGCTTCGTCAATCCGACTGTCCCGCCGTCGTCGGTTTCGTTCCACCCCACCGAGTAGAGGACAAACTGGCCGTCGTCCGTGCGGCGGTATTTGAGCGGCTGGCCGTTAATGATGTCGTGCGGCAGCTTCTCGATGAACTTCGGCCCCAGCGCCTCCAGCGTTTCCGGGAACTGGCCGTTCGCCAGCCGGTAGCGCTCCAGCGCGCAAGCGACCCGGGCAAGGTCGGCACAGGCTTGACCGCGGGCGCACTTCTCGGCGAAGGAGGTCAAACCGCCGGGCAGCAGTCTCCAGAATATGTCGTGCAGCAGCATTCTCGAGAACATGTCATAAGGCCGCCAGCCTTGCTCCTCAAGGACTGACTCCGACTGTCGGACAGCGGCGGGCGGAACCACACGCCCACCCTTGTCCACCAGCGGCAGCAGGTATTTCTCATGTATGAGACAGAGGGTAATTTTGTTCTGGTCGAACCAGCCAACCGGGATCAGTGGGAAGGTCAGAAACTGCTTCATTCCAGCCGCCCCCGGGGCGGTGCCTAGCAGGCCGATCATCTCATTCAGCCCGGCGGTCCCCTTTTTGCGAAAGTAATCCATCACCCAAACGTCAGCCGCCCGCTCGCCGCGCATCGCCAATTGGTAATCGGCCAGAAAATCCAGCTTGCCCAGCTCACTCTCCAGGACACTCAAATCCGCTTCGCTCCATTGCCGGTCCGCCAGACCCTCCCAGACCGGCTGCAAGGCAATTTGCAGCATCGCGGTACGGACGAGGTCGGAGATAAGGATCGACTCGCTCCGAACGGCTTCGATCGACCGAAACAACAGCTTCATATCCGCCAGCGCCGTTTCCCGGTCGCCGGCCTTCAGCGCCGCGTTCGCGTGCAGGGCCAGATACTGGGAACTGCCCTTCAGTCGCGCCAGATGTGGGAGTATCGCAGCGTAGCCGGCATCGTAGTTGATCCAAAACCGGGCTTGCGGACGCGCCGCAGCCGCAATCAAAAGCTGCCGGTTCCCCTCGAACCTGCTCAAGGCCCGCAAGACATCGGCCGCCGGTGTCTGGGCTTCTTTGGCGATGGGAAAGTAATTGGTGGGCGGGCCGCTTTGGGCGGCGAATAAGTTGTTGCTGCCGCGGTAAAATGCCTGCCAGGCCCCCAGGTCCGTGCGCTCTGCCTTGATCCAACTGCCGGTGCTGGGCGCGTTCTTGCCGTTGGGGCCAAACGCAGTGAAGATGACGTGGCTCCCCCAATTCGTGTCGCTCCAGACCGTAATGCCGTTTGTCTGGACGTAGTGCAGGTCGTTGAACAGCGGCGTCTCGAAGAAGTTCTGGTCGTCCGGCACCGGCGGCGGGGCCTTGCTGGCCAGATCGAACTGCTCGCCTTTGGCCTCCCACGCCCGCTTGTAATTCTGCCACGCCCGCCGCCCGCGCCAGTCCTCGATGGCGTAGAAAAGCGCCACCAGCGTGGCCAGGCAGCCCAGCGCCAGAAACTTCCGGCGCAGCAGCCACGAGAACACCCGCCGCACGGGCGGTATCCAGGCCAGAATGAAAGCCGTGAGGCTCACCACGAGACAAGCGATGCACCCCGACGCGACGAACGAGAACCACAGCTTTGGCGGGCCGCCGCTCAGGGCTGTGCCGACTGCAATCGGGGCGAATCCGCAGATGCTGAACAATGCCAGCCAGAAGAAAAAGTGGCGGGGTTCGGTCCAGACGGTGTGGAGAATACTTTTGAGTTTGTCGTTCATAATTGCCTCAGGCGTTCACGGTTTCGTTGCGCCGCTCGCTGTGCGGACTCGGCGGGGCCGCTTTCGGCTTCTCGGCCGGAACCGGTTCGGATGTGATGGCCAGCTCCGCCATCAACAGTTGCTTCTCCTTAAAGGCAAAGCGCATTTCGGACGCTGAGGGCATCTGCTGCCCGGCCATGCGCGGCGCGTCCGGCTCGCGCGCCGTCAGGTTCAGCGCAAGAATCCCCACCCACACCGCCGCCAGCCCGGCCCAGGCCCAGCCGGAACGTTGCCAGCCCGCCCGAAGTTGAGCGCCTAACCGGGAAATTCCATAACGTGTAGCCGCCGACGGCAGTCGGCGCTGATTCTCACTCCCAAAAGATGGCGCCGGGGGTCGTGGGCGCGAGGCAGATGACGCCGCAGCGGCCACCTCTCTCTCAATCTTTTCCCACAATACCGCCGTTCTTGGCCCCCGGTTCAGGCCGGCCATTATCCGCGCCTCCAGCTTCTCCTCCTCGGCGAAGAGGCGCGCGCATTCGGGACATGACTTCAGGTGCTGCTCGATTTCAAGGCTGGTCTTGGCGTCCAACTCGGAGTCAAGGTAAGGGCCGTGCATTGATTGGACTTCGTCGCATTTCATACTCAATTCTCCTGCAATAGGTTGGTTCGTCGTGCCGCGCGCGCGATCACCGCACGCATCTTCTGCCGGGCGCGGGCCAGGTTCCCCATCACGCTGCCCAGCGGGATGCCCAGCGATTCGCTGATTTCCCGGTAACGCAGCTCGCCGATGGCCCGCAGCAACAGCACTGCGCGCTCCGTGTCCGTCAGCGTCTTCAACCCCGCCGCCAGGGCCGGCTCCAGCGCCTCATTCAGGGCGTCGGGCGAGACGGGCTGGCCACCCCCCTGGTCCGGCTCTCCGGCGAACGCCAGTCCCGCCAATTCCTCCGGTTCGAGTTGAAACTCATGGCGGGCAATCCGGGCATGTTTTCGGTTCAGGGCGAACGCTTCCCGGGTCAGAATCTTGAACATCCAGGCCCGGAAACTGGCGTCTTCATGGTACCGGTCGAAAGCGGCAAAGGCGCGCAAGACGGCGTTCTGTATTGCGTCCGGCGCCTCCTGAGGCTCCCAAATCAGCCGCCGCGCATACCTCTCCAGGTCGCGCTCAATCGGCTGAAGCAGCGCCAGGAAACGATCCGCATCGGTTGTTGCAGTCTCACGCATGGCAACTCTCTACATAGACAAAGCCAGTTCCGGGTCGTTTTATTACAACTATTTGCAGTCCCGCCTCCGTCCCGGCTTGCCCAGGTTAGCTGGCTGCCCGCTGGACCTGCGCCACCTCCCTTGGATTCTGGATTCTTCATTCCGCCTTCTTCCTTGGTGGAAATCTGGCGGGGCCGTGGGCACGCCGATTCTCCCCCTCCCGAAGCAGAGGGCAGGGGAGAGGAGGCCCTTTCCTAAACCGTACAACAGCAAACTGGGCCTGGCATTAATCGCTCGGGAACAAACACCAGTCGGCGATCCGGTGCGGGAATTCGGCGATAGGGGCCTCGTTGCGGTTGGTCAGGATAATGACGGTGAACTTCTTTTCCGGGAAACGCGCGATCCGCGTGGTGAAGCCAAGGCTGTTGCCGCTATGCCAGATTTCCTTCAGGCCGCGATAGTGGCCGACGAACCACCCAAAACCGTAGCCGGTGTCCGGGGGGTCGGTCGCCGGGCCGGGGGTAAAGGCGAGCTTGAGCATCTTTCGGCTCACCAGCTTGTCCGTGTAGAGCGCCTGGTCCCATTGGTAAAGGTCTGCGACCGACGAATAAACCCCGCCGTCGCCCAGCACTGAACTGGTCAGGCTCTGGTCGGTGCGTTTGAACCCGCCCGCGTTGAGCGAGTAGCCGTATGCGCGGTTGGGCACCGCCGACAGGCCCTGCTCGTAGGCCAGCGTGTGGCTCATCTTCAGCGGTCGGAAGATGTTCTCCTCCAGAAACCGCGCGAAGGTGTTGCCCGAGCGCGCTTCCACGATCAGGGCCAGCAGGGCGTAGGCCGAATTGCTGTAATGATACTTCGTCCCGGGCGGGAAGCAGGTCTTGTCCTGCTGCATCAACAGGCGCAACACATCACGATCCAGCACGGGAATCTCGGTCCCTTTGGGGATGACCTCCTCGTACTCGATCAGGCCCGAGGTGTGGGTCAACAGGTGGCGCACGGTGATTGGGCAGCCGCAGGCGGGGAACTCAGGAAAGAAATCCGTCAGGCGCTCGTCGAGCGAGAGCTTCTTGCGCTCGGCCAGAATCATCACGGCCATGGCGGTGAATTGCTTGGTGACCGAGGCGAGGCGGAAGTTGGTGTTGGTGTCGCAGGGGATTTTCTCCTCCAGATTGGCGAGGCCGTAGCCTTTGGCCAAAACGGCCTTCCCGTCTTTGATGACCATCACGCTGGCCCCGGGTGCGCCGGGCTGGTTGAAGTCCCGAAACAAACCGCCGACCTTGGCGGTCAGCGTGTCCGTGCCGCCGGAGGCAGTGCGTGCGGATAGAGTCATAGCCATTGCGAATAGAAACGGCCCTGTGCGTCTCATGAGTGAGGAGCATAAGGGCCGTCTGCTCACCCCGACAACGCCAAAGCGATGACGCCCCCAACGGCAATCGCCCCGCCAACCAGCGACCGAGCCGTGGGACGCTCGCCTTCCAGCACCAGCGCGAAGGGGATGATGACGATCGGCGTAATGGCCAGGATGGCGAACACAATGCCCGCCGGGGTGCTTTCCAGCGCCCATTGCATGCAACTGACCCCGAGGGTCTGGCCCGCGAACCCATTGACCAGCACCCAGGGCCACACCCCGCGCCACTTCTTCTTCGACGCCTCGACCACCAGCTCGCGCGGGGCGTGGGCTTGGACCTGGAACGCGCGCCGCTTGACCACCAACACGCAAATGCCGCTGAGCAGCAGCCCGCCCAAGGCTCTTTGAAACGCGGCGTTCCCGGCATCGAGATGTTCGCCGGTCGCGTGCGCCACCTCGTAAGCCCGGCGGCTCATGACGCCTCCGGCCGCGTTGCCCAGGGAAGAGAGCACCGCGAAGAGCGTCCCGACGAACAGGTCGCGCCGGGTGCGATGCACATGTTCGCCCGGCATCAGCGCCAGCCCGACGCCGCAGACGATGAGGAGGCCCCACAATATCTGCGCTACGCTCAGCGTGGTCCCCAGCCAAACCCATTCAATCAGCGCGGCCAGCGGGGCGCTCAGGCAGCCGGTCAGCAGCGACGTGAGCCGTGAGCCTAGGCGCGGCAAGGTCTGGAAAAACGCCACGTCGCCAATCCCGATACCGACGGCCCCGCTCACGAAGAACAAGGGAAAGGCAGCGCCGCCCACGCCGATGCCGAAGCAATATGCCCAAACGCCCAGCAGCAGGGCCGCTAGGCCCAGCCGCCAGAAGTTGGCTTCCGTCCCGCCGATCAGCTTGGCCGACCGATGGCCGCAGGTAATCGAAACGGAAAATAATAATGTGCATAACAGCGCCGCAAACACGGCGCGGACATTAATCATTCGAGGACGACCCGTCGAGACCCGCGCGGACAAGAACCGCAGCACAGTCGCGCGCCAGCGTCTTGGAGTGCGGAACGCCAGTTCCGCTTTCGGCTTTGACGCCGGATAATCGCAAAGCACGGGTTTGTCGCGCGCGTGAGCCGAAAGCACCGCTGCCGCGCAAAACCTCGTGGCCAAGCCCGCGAACGGGCAGCGGATGATGCAGGAGGCGTGGCGCGGGGCCCGTTAACGTTAACGGCGATGGGTGGTGGCGTAGAATGGGTCGAGCGCGGACCGCTTCCAGGCGTCTCCGCAAGTGCAGCAATTTCAATGAGTTTTGCCGTGCACATGGGAGCGCTTCCATCCCTCTTCCATCGTTCTTCCATCCCTCCTGCATCCCTCATGCCGTCCGGTTCAGGCATCACCTTAATTTGCTCATCAATAAGCAAAAGGCGTGGATTGACAGATTTTTGAAACCATGAGCTAATGAAGGCGCGGTGATAGGTTCAAAACCAACGGGTCGAAGCAGCGCAACTTTGCCGGAAAAGCCGGAAGGCTCTGCGGCAACCGGCCTTTCCGCCCTGCATTTGCCCGCAACAACCCAGACCAGAATATGAAAAACCAGCTCTTATCCTTGGCTGCATTTTGCAGCCTGTTCACAGCCATTAACCCCGTGTCCGCCCAGGTCTGGACGCCGACGGGCGCGCCGCTGGCCGGCTGGGTATCGGTCGCTTCGTCGGCGGACGGGACGAAGCTCATCGCGTCGGGCGATGACACCTACGTTTCAACGAATTCCGGTTCGACCTGGAGCCTGAACCTTCCGGGGGTCGGCGGGTATCCTTATGTCGCTTCGTCCACGAACGGCGCCAAACTGGTGGTAATGAGCGGCAATGGAATCTTTGCTTCAGCCAACTCCGGAGGTTCATGGGCGACGAACACCTCGCTGAATGGAATGTCTTGGGGAGGCGTGGCCTCATCGGCGGACGGAACCAAATTGGTGGCCGTGGCCAATGCCGATCCCGACGACAATCCCGGTTCGATTTATGTCTCAACCGATTCGGGCATCACCTGGAATCCGACCAGCGCCCCGGTCAATTACTGGAGTTCGGTGGCTTCCTCAGCCGATGGCACCCGGCTCGTGGCCGTGGCCATGTCGGACACCAATCAAGCCAATGGCGGCCCGATTTACATCTCAACCGATTCGGGTAACACTTGGAATCCGACCACCGCGCCCATTTACAGTTGGAGTTCCGTTGCCAGTTCGGCCGATGGCACCCGGCTCGTGGCCGCGCCAATGAACGACGGGAATGGTCATCCCGTTCCCATCTATACTTCAATGGATTCAGGGACAACTTGGAACGCCAATACCACCACGACCAACCCCGCCTACTCCAATGAATCCATGGCGGCCAATTATTGGTCGCATGTTGCCTCTTCGGCAGATGGAACGAAGCTGACGGCTTTTGGACAATTGGAGGACGAATGGAATATTCACGCCGGCCTGACTGCAATTTCAACCAATGCCGGCACGAACTGGACGATCACCACCTCGTTGGAGATGACCTGGGCTTCGGCCGCCTCGTCGGCGGATGGCAGCAAGGTGGTGGTGGCGGTCAATGGCGACGGGATTTACACGGATGCGGCGACGACTTCCTGGGCGCTCGCCGGCGCGCCCGCCACGAATTTCTGGCAATCCATCGCCGCGTCGGAAGACGGCACCAGACTGGTGGCCGCCGCCGGTTATAATTATTTCACGGGCCAGAACGGGCCGGTTTATCTCTCCACGAATTCGGGCGCAACTTGGGCTCTCGTGCCGGCACTGAACACCAATGGCGCGCAAGGTGTCGCCAGTTCGCCCGATGGCACCAAGCTGGTTGCTGCCGCCGAGTATGTTGAAATTTCCACGAATTCGGGCGCGACCTGGCATTTGACCAGCGTGACGGCGTCCAATTGGGTCTCTGCCGCGGTTTCCTCCAATGGCAGCACGCTGGCGGTTGTGTGCGGCGGTGCCCTTGAGAGCGGTCCGATTTACGTTTCGACGAATTCGGGCATAACTTGGGCGCCGGGGGGCAACGCGCCAACGGCTGGAGGATGGTCGTCGGTGGCTTGTTCCTGGGATGGGACCAAGATGGTTGCGGCTCAGAACTTTTCTTCCTTTGGTTATTATGGCGCCGTTCCCGGCTATATTTATATCTCGACCAATTCCGGTTCAACGTGGTCGCTTGCCTCCACTCCGTCGGGAAGATGGGCGTCGGTCGCCTCCTCTTCCGATGGCACCCGGCTGGTGGCTGTAGCCAATGAAGACAAAAACGGTAACCAGGGCCTGATTTATTTCTCCACCAATTCGGGACTCACTTGGAGTTCAAATAATGTCGTCCCTCAAGAATGGTCCTCCGTGGCGTCGTCCGCGGATGGAACCAAACTTGTGGCTGTGGCCAATACAGGACTCATGCTGATCTCAACCAATTCCGGAACGACGTGGGCGACGAATATTGCGCCCATCGCCGCCTGGCAGCCGGTGGCCCTGTCGAGTGACGGAAGCAAAATCATCGCCGGATCGTATTATGGTTCCATTTACATTTCGCAATTAGTCCAGGCCGCCGCTCCGCCCTGGTTAAGCCTCAGCCTTTCCGGCAACCAGGCTTTCCTCACGTGGCCAACCAATGCCGCCGGTTTCAACCTGCAACAAAACACCAACCTGCTTTCAACGAACTGGGTGACGGTGACGAACCAGTCCGTTATCACCAACCTTCTTTATCAGGTGACCGTGCCAAAGACCAACCGCCAGAACTTCTACCGGCTTAAAACTCCTTGAGGTTCAATATCACGCCAGGTGCAAATTCACACGCATTCGGTGTGTTCGCCCCTGGTATCATCGTGAGGTCAAGACCCGACCGCGAGTCAGGGCCTGATTTCGCCCCGACAGCACCGTCTATCCCTCCCTTTGGCCGGTGGATCAGGTCGAGGTACGCTGTGCCGCCTATTTGGCTCTCGCCTCGTTCAATTGCCCACCCCCCGGACACCACGCGGACACCCAACTGGCCACTCCCGCTCTATTGATCCTCTATTGATGCTCTATTGTTCCTCTACTGGTGGCCCTCTTTTCCCGCCCCCGCCGCCCTTCCTTCACCCCCTTCGCGGCCTTCGCGCGACACCCTTCTTGCGCGCCTCTTGCTCACGTTTTGCTCACGTCTTGCTCGCCCCTTGTTTCGATGGGCCTTCGACGGGGCTTCGATGGAGTTTCGATGGGATGGGGCCTTTTTCCCGTCCCCCCCGCCCTTCTGGCCCCGGCTCAGGCACCATCAACCATCAACTCCCCCCCAACCATCCACTTGCTCATTCACTCTCTCCAATCTGCCACCCTCCAGTCTGCCTGTCAAGCCCGCGCTAATCGCAAGTCGCAAATCGCAAATGGATTTGCTATACTCCCGGAGCACGATGAGAAGCTTCAAGCCGCTCCCCAGGCGTTTTTACGGGCCGTCGGCGAAGGTGGTCGCGCCGGCGCTCCTCGGACATTGGCTCATCCGCAATACTCCGAACGGGCCTTGCGGCGGCGCGATTGTCGAAACGGAGGCCTATTTGGTTGGCGATCCCGCCTGCCACGGCGCGCCGGGGCCTACCGCGCGGAACCGGGTCATGTTCGGCGCGCCGGGGCGCGGGTATGTCTATCTGATCTACGGCTATTATTTCTGCGCGAATGCCGTTTGCCGGCCCCCAGGGGTGGCCGAGGCGGTGCTGATTCGGGCCGTGGAAGCTGATCTGGGGGAGGAGTTTATGCGCCAGCGCCGGCCCGTCGCTGCAACCCGGGACTTGACCAATGGACCGGGCAAGCTCTGCCTGGCAATGGACATCGACCGCCGGCTGGATGGGGTTGACTTGTGTGATGCCAAGTCCCCCTTGTTCATTGCTCGGAATCCCGCGGTGGAGCAATTCCGAAAGGAGCGGGGGCCGGTCGTCACCGGAACGCGGATCGGCCTGACTAAAGCGGCGGACCTGCCCTTGCGGTTTTATCTGGAGGGCAGCCCGTTTGTGTCACAGCGAAGAAACCAACGCGCTGAAATCCGAAGGCCGAAATCTGAAACCCGAAGGAAACCCGAAATCCGAAGAAGGCTTGAGCCGAAGCGCTTTTGCCCTGCGCGGGCGGCTGTCGATTCGGACTTCGGATATCGGTTTTCGGAGTTCAGAACTGGGGCAGATTTGCACCACCCCCGGAGATAAAGAGCCAAACCAATTTAGCTCGACGCAGGGGGTAGGGTCGGTGCATATTAGCCGCCGATACCTTACTTGGGGCAATCCACCTTATATGGAAGACAAGATTTTAAGCCTGCTTGGCAGGCCGAATTACACGCCGCAGAACGCCGCGGAGTTGCGCGCGCAACTCGGGCTTCGCCACAGCCAGCAACGAGAACTCGAGCACGTGCTGGCGCAGATGGAGCGCCGCGGTCAAATCGCCCGCATCAAACAAGGCAACCGTTACGCGCTGCCCCTTGCCGCCGACCTGATCCCGGGCCGCATCCGCATGAACCGGGCAGGGGTCGGTTTCCTCCAACCGGACGATCCAAAGCTCCCGACCATCCGGATTTCGCAGGATGCGACCTCGACCGCGATGCACGGCGACCACGTGCTGGTGCGGCGAGACGTTCGGCCCCGTATTCCGCGGCGGCATGAGACGGAGGAGGCCACTGGCCGAGTGGTCCGCGTATTGGAGCGGGCGCGGGCGCAACTGGTCGGCACGCTGCAACGGGGC
>Ga0187872_10001213_pt1 | contig 27056 bp, 19 predicted proteins | sample June2016WEW_16_4_FD_132973 | JGI IMG/M metagenome (GOLD analysis project Ga0187872, IMG submission 132973) | Peatland microbial communities from SPRUCE experiment site at the Marcell Experimental Forest, Minnesota, USA - June2016WEW_16_40 | ecosystem: Environmental > Terrestrial > Soil >...
GATGTTCGCCGGCGCCGCCCCGTCCTGCCACCAAAACGCCAGGCCGAGCTCCAGGTCCGGCTTGTGCAACAGGTCCATGAACAGCCCGGCATATTTCTTGTTCGCCAGGTCGTGGGGAATTTCCTTCGTCTCCGCCGGCAGCCCCATAGCTTGGCGAATCGTCTCGAAATGGCTGTCGCTATCGCGGGTCAGCACGCCGTAATGTTCGTTGACCGTCACCTTGATGCCCTGGCGCTTCATCCACGCGAAAAAGCCGGGCGGGTCCGGCATCTGTTCGAGGTCCCAGTCATAACCGGTCCAAACCATCTTGGTCTTGGAGTCCGAGTCAATCACCACCATGTCCAGCGGCAGTTGCTCGTCGCGGAACTGCTTCACTATCATCTTCCACTCCTCCCCCGAGTAGCCGGCCCGTGAACCGAACCAGGAACCAAACACGTAACGTGGCAACATAGGAACCGGTCCGACCAGCTTCGACAATTGGGCCAAGGCTGACCTGTAGTCGGTCCCATAGGCCAGGAAGAACCAATCCAGCCCGTCCTTTACCCGCCGCGGCTTAACCCAGTCGGCGGCCTGGTCGAAGAGGGCGGTCTTGCTGTCATCGAGCAGGTGGCAGCCTTTGCGGCTTAGCGGACCCGGGTCCGTGACTGCCTTGGTGCTGCGGTTGTCCAGACTGGCGGGGACGCCCCCCAGATTCTGGTTGTCGGCATCGCCCGGTTTCCATTGGTGCGTGCCGGAGCTGTCCCGCCATTCGATACTGAGATTGTTGGTCGTGAAAGGGCCTGAATCGAGCTTGTAGCGCAGGCTAAAAACCTCCGTGCTGAGGATGAACCAGCCCCCTTCCTCGCGGCTTTGGACCGGAGTTTGAGGCCAGTCAGTTCGATTGATTACCGCCACACTCGGCGCGTCCACGAAGGCGCCGGAGGGCGAGTACTCCAGCCGAACCAATGCCGAAGCGAGCACTTGGAAGCGCGCCGGTCCCCGGATGAAGGCGGGCACCGCGCCCGAATGCGAACCGGCGCCGGGTGGCCGGGCGGGAAGAATCTGGCTGGTGGCGGTGGCCGCCCACCACAGCGGAACGGAAGCAAGGGCAATGATGGCAGATTTCATTTTCACGGACTGTTCTACTGAAGCATTGACGAACAATAGGCAATAAAATATACATGGTGAATCGGTTATGCCGTCCAAAAGGCCAAAGACGGGCGCGACGAAACGCGACGTAGTGCTCGAAGCCCTTGCCTTCCGCCCGCCTCCCTATGTCCCCTGGGCCTGGGACATGACGAAGGCCTGCCAGCAGCGCGTTGGGGAGTACCTGGGCACGGACGACCTGTCCGGCTTTATCGGCTCGCACTTTCTGGATGTCGGCTCCCCGAAACGACGCTTCGCCGAGCCGCATCCGAACGGCTACGGCGATGCTTATGGCGTCGTGTTCGACACCTCCGTGGACAAGGACATCGGCACGCCCTGCGATTGGCCGCTCAAGGACCCGCGCGATCTGGCGCGCTACCAGTGGCCCGATCCCAACAACGAGGCGTGGTATGCGGGCATCGCCGGGCAGCTTGCGGCGCATCCCGACCGGTTCAGCCGCTACAAGCTCGGCTTCTCGCTCTACGAACGGGCTTGGACGATGCGCGGCATGACCGACCTGCTCATGGACATGATCGAGCGGCCGGAGTTCGTCGCAAGGCTGCTCGACGCGATTGTCGAGCACAACCTCGCGCAAATCCGCCGGGCACTGGCGCTCGGCGTGGAAGCGGTTTATTTCGGCGATGACTACGGCTCGCAGACCGGGCTGATCATGGGCCGCGAGCACTGGCGGCACTTCTTCAAGCCGCGCCTCGCCCGCATGTTCGCCGCCGTCCGCAACGCCGGCCGAGGCGTCTGCCTGCATTCGTGCGGCTGCGTGGCGGAGCTTTTCGATGAGCTGATCGAGATCGGCCTGAACGTGTTCAACCCATTTCAGCCGGAGACGATGGACGTCTTTGCCCTCAAGAAGCAGTACCACGGGCGGCTAGCTTTTCACGGCGGCATGAGCATTCAGCGGGTGCTGCCCTTCGGCACGCCCGACGAGGTTCGCCGCGAAACGCGCCGGCTCATCGAGGCCGGCCGCGCGGGCGGTTATATCTTTGCGCCATCTCACAGCGTCCCACCCGATGTGCCGCCGGAGAACCTAGTGGCGATGATGGAGGAACTGCGCGGGCAAGCAGGCGCGTCGAGTTGACCTCACCGGGGCCGACATCAGCCAGTATCGCCTTCCAGACCCGGCAGTGTCTTGCTACCCGGCGTTAATCCGACATTGACAATCGGGCAGGGAAGACGGAAGTTTATGGCGCTCACCAAGTGGTGGTAGATTATCGCCACTTGGTATTCGGTCTCCATGCTGAATCAATCAAGAGTAGCAGTGCCAGCGGCCTGCCGACGGTTCTCCGGGGCGGAAGGCTGTTCACTTCCAGGCCGCCCCCCTCCTCTGTCTGACCCATGGCACGCAAGTCCGTGACTGGGATTTCCTGCCGGGTGGCAAGCCGGCATGCCGCGCCTGCCACTCTCGTTGGTTTGTTGCTAGCGGCTCTCGTGCCGGTCGCTTGGGGTTTCCCGAGCTTCGAGCCGTTCACTGCCGCCACGGCCAGCGGCGGGACGGCCTACACCGCAGGTTCCGGACTTTACCACCAGACCAACGCTCTGGGTGAAGGCTGGTCGCTGTGGAATGGCGGCAGCGGCAGTTCGGCGGCGCAAGTGATGTGCGTCAACAGCAACCTGGCGTACACCGGGTTCCCTGGCGGCTTCCCCGCGCCCCCGGCGTCCCATGCGGCCAGCCTGCCGGGGACGGCGGCAGGGGTGAGCGGCTATAGCGCCGCACTCCAGCTTTCACGGGCCGTGGGAGCCGACCCCAACAACGTGGCAACCAACAAGGTCTATGCCTCGTTCCTTCTGGCCATCCCAAGCCTGGGCAATTTGAACTCCGCCTCCCCCATCTATTTCGGCGGATTCGCCACCAACGCGGGTGACCAAAGCGTATCGCTTCCCTCCCGGGCCATGAAGCTATTCTTGAAGGGCAACAGCGCCACGAGCGGTTCCTCGACGAGCTACGCCATCGGCATTCAAGACGCCAGCGACTCCGGCACGGTGGCGGCCTACGATGCCGGCGGCCATGCCACCTCCTCTGTGCTGTTCGTGGTGATTGACTATGAGTTTGGCATCAACGGCGCTCCCGACGTGGCGAACATGTGGGTAAACCCGCCGGCCGCCAGTTTCGGGACCGCAGCCCCGCCGACGCCCACTGCAACCTTCAGCACTTCCAGCGCCGCGGCCCAGCTTGTCACGGCGGCCGATTTCTTTTTGTTGGCGCGTTCCGGCCAAACCTTGTGGGGGTCGCTGCTGGTTGGCGACTTGAGGATCGGGGATAGCTGGAGTTATGTAACCGGAGCGCCGGAGATCGTGACCCCGCCGGCGGGCAGCACCAACGCCGTTGGAACGGCGGCGACTTTTGTCGTGGGGGCGGTGGCGGGGGCGACGAATGTCAGTCCATTGACTTATCAGTGGCAGTTCAATGGGAGCACACTCGCCGATGGCGGAAAGATATGGGGTTCGTCCAGCGCGACGCTGACGATTACCAACCTGGGACTGACCAATGCGGGCACATATACCGTAATCGTGAGCAACTCGCTGACGGCCGCCACCAGTTCGGCGGCCTTAACGGTGATCCTCGCATACCTCAATTCCCAAATCGATGACCTCAGCGTCAGTGCCTACGGGGCGAAAGGCGACGGGCTGACCGATGATACCGCCGCTTTTCAAAGCGCGGTCGCAGCCGCCCACTCTGAAGGACGAAATGGTGTCTATGTGCCGCCGGGAAAATACGTGCTTAGCGGAACGCTCACGCTCAACCAACTGGAGTTCATTGGCAGACTGGCCGGCGGGTGGCCGGCACAAAACCTGCCGTTGCCAACGTTGCTGATTCGGCACTACAACGAGCCTGGCCTGATACTCACGAACGGCGCCAGCGTGCACGGCATCGCCCTCGATTACGATAGTGGGACCCCGGCAACGACGAATGCACCCGCCATCAGTCTCCAGGGCAATGGCCTCTCGCTGACCAGTCTTCGCATCCAAAACCCTTACGATGGGATTACCACCCTGGATTCGGCCACTCCGGGACGGGCCAGGTTCTCCGATATTCTCATTGTCCAGCCGGCGCACGTGGGTCTGCAAATCAGCAAAGCCTATGATTATGTCCAATTCCACCATATTGAGGTGTGGTGCAATGGCGCGATGTCTCTCGGATCCGCCTTCCGTTTTGGGCGCGTCAGTGAGGGCAGTTGGACCAGCCTGCTGGCCTCCAATTGCGCCACGGGGTTGGAGTTCTACACCGATACCGATTCGGGCGGCGGCACGTTCACGGGCAGCCTGGCGGGTTGCGCGACCGTCGCCTGCGGCACGGGCGTCACGGTCACGGGCGATCACAAGGTAAAACTCACGGGCGGCAACTTCGCCAACCTCAATTATGGCGCCGTCATCAACGGCACCAATGCCCAGGTCATCCTGACAGGAAACCGCTGGCAAGCCAACAGCGCTCAGGCGATCAAGGTCAACCGCGCCGCCAATGTCCTCATCGCGGCCTGCCAGTTCAGCCGGCCGGCCGCGGTTTCCGCGCCCCTGGTGTCGGTGGATAATTGCACGACGGTGACGCTCAATGGCTCTGATTTCCTGCCCGGCAGCACCGGCCTTCAGCTTGGCAGCGGGGTGACGCGGGCGATCATTTCCGGCAACAGCTTTGAGGATGGGGGCATCTCCAACCTGATGACCTCGACCCAGGTCATCCTCGCAAACAATCTCATCACTGCCAGTCCGCCGTCCGGCCTGGTCGGGGTCGCGGGTAATGGGCAGGTGGTGTTAAGCTGGGCGACTGCGCTGGGAGCGACCAACTACAACGTCAAACAGGCCCTCACGAGCGGCGGTTCCTATACGACCATTGCCACCACGGCGGCCACCGTCTTTACCAACACCGGCTTGGCCAACGGCACCACTTACTATTACGTCGTATCGGCGCTGCGGGCGAGCGGCGAGAGCGACAATTCCAGCCAGGTCAGCGCTACGCCCAACCCGCTGGCTTTGAGCGTGAGCCTGCCCGGGGGCAGCGACCAATTGGTGTTATCCTGGCCGGGCTGGGCCTCCATTCACACGGTGTATGCGGCCACAAACCTGGGTCCGCCCATCCTATGGCTGCCAGTAACTAACGCCGCCCAAACTAACAATGGGACGTTCAACCTCAGCCTGCCCGCCACCAACAGCGGAGAGCAGTTTTTCCGGTTGGGGCCGCCGTAGCCCGCCACCTTCTCTCCCGGTCCCCAGCGCAACCAGGCAAATGCAAAGTATATGAAAATGAAAACCTCTTCCAAACAAACAACTCCACCGGCGTCCCGGTATCGAGCACTCGCAGGCATCCTTGTGAGCGCCATCGCCCTTTTCGGCAGTCCGGCCTGGCTGCGGGCGCAAACCTCCCTCGCCGACGTTAGCGTCAGTGACTACGGCGCGAAAGGCGACGGGGTCACCGATGACACCGCTGCCTTTACAAACGCCATTGCGGCCGCCCAATCGCTCAACCAGAACGGCGTCTATGTTCCGATGGGCAAATACGTCATCAAGGCCACGCTCACCCTGAACCAGTTGGAGCTTCTCGGAAAGTTCGCCGGCGGCTGGCCGGCGGACTCCATGCCGATGCCTACTTTGTTGCTCCGCCACTACACTGAACCCGGTCTGATCCTTCAGGACGGCTCGAGCGTTCATGGTATTGCGCTCGATTACGACAGCGGCTCCCCATCCAACTCGATTGCCCCGGCCATCAGCCTCCAGGGACAAGGCGTGACTCTCTCCAGTGTCCGCATCCAGTACCCTTATGACGCCATCACCACCCTCAGCAACGCCACCCCCGGCCGGGCCAGATTCTCGGACATCTTCATCGTCCAGCCCATGAACGTCGGCGTTCAAATCAGCAAAGCCTACGACTTTGTCCAATTCCATCACATCGAAGTCTGGTGCAATTCCCATCTGTCCACCGGCTCCGCCTTCCGCCTGGGGCGAATTGACGGCGGCACCTTCAACGGCCTGGTGAGCTACCTGGTCCCAACGGGCGTGGAAATCTATACCGACACCGACGCGGGCGGCGGCACCTTCACCGGCAGCCTGTTGGACTGCTGCTCCGACCAGGCCAGCACCGGAGTCTCCATAACCGGCGATCATACGGTCAACATCACGGCCGGGGACTGGGATTGTAACAGCTACGGAGCCGTCATTGACGGCACTAATGCGCAGGTGACGATTACCGGCGGCAAATGGCACGTCAACGCCGCCCAGGGGGTGAAGATCACTCAAGGGGCAAACGTAATGCTTAACGCCTGCATGTTCTACCGCTCCGCCACGGCTTCTGCCACCTTCGTCTGGGCGGCCAATTGCACGACCGTAACGGTGAACGGCTGCCAATTCCTGCCCGGCAGCACCGGCCTACAGCTCGACAACACGGTTCAGCGAGCCATCATCACCGCCAACAGCTTCGAGGCGGGCGGAATCATCAACAACATGACCTCCTCCAAGCAAATCATCGCCAACAATCTCCTGCCTTAGCGGCGCTTCGCCAGGGAAGATTGCACCTTGGTCTGGTCGCAGGATTCAGTGAGTATGGCCGCTGGCGGGTTGGTCCCCCAATCCCAGCGCGCCGGCAGCGGTGGCACGAACCGCTCCGGCTCCGCCGGCGTCAGCCGGTTGCCCAGGATCACCAGCCCGTCCGTGGAGGTCACACGGATATTCGGCCAGACGGATTGAGCAATAGTATTTCGGCGGATCGTGATGTTGCGGTGGGCGCCGCTGGGGAGCGGTTGGCCATTGGCGCCCGGGGCGACGACTTCGATGGCGGGGCAGCGGCAGCCGAGAATCCCATTGCCTTCAATCAGCACATCGCTCGAACTCGCCGCCTCATGCCACCAGAAGAACTCCGGCGCCACCAGCACCGCCGTCATCCAACTATGACTAATCCTGTTGGCGATGACCTTGGCCCGGCTGGCCTTGATGATAATGCCGCGTGAACGATTGAAGCCAAAGTCGCAGTCCGTCACCAGGCAGCCGTTGCCCACGCGGTTGCCCGAGCAGACCCCCGAGCCCATCGGCAGCGGCACCGCTCGATCCAGCGTGAGCTTAAAGACCCGGGCCTGGCTGCTGAGCAGGCGTTGGTGGAGGGAGGCATCCATCTGCGACTTCTCTATGAACGCCCATTCCGTCTCCGTCAGGGGCGCATCCGGCTCGGCTTTCACCGCCCTGGCATCCGCCGGACGTTTGCCTTCATAAGGCAGAAACTCCACCTCGTCGCCCGGTTCAATCGTCAGACGCCCCCCGGCGGCGACCGCCACCCGCAGTTCATTCTCATGACTCGCCGTCACCAAATGGTAAGTGCCGTGGATGTTGACACAATCGTCCCCCTGGAACTTGGCAACGCACTCGATAATCGCCGGGCCTTTCACCGCCTCGATGCTGTGAAAGGCGTCGGCGTTGAGCGAACGCAGGCGCGGAAACCCGCGCTTGACCGGGTCCTCCGCCAATGGGCGGCGGTTAATCTTGCAGCGGTAATAGGTGGACCCATCGCACAGATGCTCCAGGAACCCAAAGCAAGGCGCTGCATACAACGTTACCTCCTCCAGCCGCAACCCCGTGCAACGCGCGGCCACGATGGCATGGTCGCCCGTGCCGGCGGCCGAGCGCTGGTTCGTCACCAGAATATCGCCCGCCTCTTCCGTGTCCCATTCTTTCCGGTAGCGATAGCCTTTCGATTTGGAGATGCGGTAACGATGGTTGCCGCGGGCTTCAAACCCCTCCTCCCAACCGGTCATCTCGCGACGCAGCTCGCGAGTGGCCGGATCATAGATTTCAATGCGCTGTTCCAGCTTGTTGTCCGGGTAGCCTTCGATGATCTCGAATTCAACCCAGCTCTTATCGGACGCCAAAGCGGTGATGCGTCCCTCCGTGAACGGCAACGGATCGTAATCAATCGTCATGCCTTTGAGACGAACATCGCGGCAGTTCTCGAAATTGACGGCCCGCGTCGTCTCCGTGCAAATCATCTCCACCCCGGAGGCCACAATCACGATGTTGGTTAGGTCCTTGAAGCTCAGATGCGCCGATTGTTTGGGTGCGACCCGATACCGTCCGGGCGGCACCACGATCCGTTTCTTGCCCGCCTTTAACTCCGTATCAATGAACTTCTGCAAATCAAAGGGCGCGCCAGCCACGGAATGGGCGCGACCGCTCAGGCGGCCCAGTGCCGTTACCAGAGAAGCCAGCAGCAGAAGGCACGCAAGTGCGAGAGAATAAGATTGCGCTCCGGTCGCAGGCAGGCTTAACCGTTTCAGCATGACGTCTTCATCCTATGGACCGCCGCCTGGCCCGTCAATTGGAACTGATTGCCTGCTTGGGCGCAAAATCCATCCCCACGTGCTTATTCTCAGTTTCCTTTGCTTTCATCCTTTCCAGCTTTTGTCGGAAGGCGCCGAAACCGCCGCGGTGATCCACTCGCAACCGCTTCACGGCGGACGCATCAGCCCCATGCTGTTCGGGAATTTCGTAGAGCTGCTGGATGACGTAGTGCCAGGCATGTGGGCCGAGATGTTGAATGACCGTTCGTTTGAAGGGGTCAACCGCGCGGCCAACTGGTCCTACTACGATGGCAAGCCCGATTTCTGCGACCGGGAATGGGACCCCAACCCGACCTGGAGCCGCGACACCGAAAACCCCTTTAACGGCGCCCGCAGCGCCCGGCTCACCGCCGCACGACATCACCCGGCCAGCCTGACCCAGTCCGGCCTCGCCGTGAAGCGGGGGGTGGTTTATGAGTTCTCCGGTTGGTTCCGGGCGGACTCGCCGAAGCTGGCGGCTGCCGTCCTGTTGAAAACCCTGCTGCCCACCGGCGACTGGATGACCCTGGCCTCCGCCAAACTCCCGCTGAATCCGGCAGGGACGCGGTGGAACGCGTCCCTACCGGGTTTAGGAGCCCAATGGCATAAGTATTCGGCACATTTAACCTCCAAAGGCCAGACCGACCGCGTCGTCTTCGAGCTTCGCCTGGAAGGCGAAGGCAGCGCGTGGGCCGACAAGCTGTCTCTGATGCCGGCGGATAATCTTATGGGCTGGCGCCCGGATGTGGTGCAAGCCATCAAGGACGTTCATCCGGCCATCGTGCGCTGGGGCGGCTCGGCTTGCGACCCGGGTGAATACCGCTGGAAGGAGGGCATTGGCAGCCGCGACCGGCGCACGCCGTTTCCGAACAAGCCCTGGGGCCGCATTGATCCCAACGACGTGGGGATTGACGAGTTTTGCCAGTTCTGCGAGCTGGCGGGCGTCGAACCTCTGATTTGCCTCAGTTTCTCGGACGGCCCGGAGAGCGCCGCCGACCTCGTCGCCTACTGCAACGGCGAAACGAACACACTTTGGGGAGCGAAACGCGCCGCCAACGGCCATGCCGCACCCTATCACGTAAAGTACTGGCAGGTGGGAAATGAAATCAGCGGCGACAATGAAAACTATCTTGGACGCTTCGGCGAGTTCGTCCGGGCGATGAAAGAGGCCGATCCAGGCGTCCTTCTCATGGCCTCGTTCCCCACGCAGAAGTTGCTCGATCGCGTCGGCAAGGACCTTGCCTACGTCGGCCCGCACCATTACACGGCGGATTTTGCCGGGTGCGACCGGGAATTCGCCAACCTCTCGCGGATAATCGATACTACGCCGGGCTGCGCGCAAATCAGAATTGCGGTGACCGAATGGAATGTCACCGGCGGCGACTGGGGATTGGGGCGCGGGAAAATGCTGACGCTCGAGTCGGCCTTGCTGAACGCGCGCTACCTCCACGTGCTGATGCGCCATTCGGACAAGGCCGAAATTGCCTGCCGGTCCAACCTGGCCAACAGCTATGCCGGCGCCATTATCGAGACCTCGCCGGCGGGTTTGCTCAAGCGCCCCAGTTTTTACGTGATGCAACTCTACGCGCGCCATGCCAGGCCCATCCCGCTGCGGCTCGAGCAATCCAACGGCGCCCTGGACCTCTTCGCCTGCGCTTCGCCCAACGGCAAGTCTCTCTGCCTCTTCGCCGTCAATCCCGGAACGGCGCCGGTCGAGTTCTCTTATCGGTTTGACGGCTTTGTCGGGGCAGTCCGCGCGGCCAGCGCCGAGGTCTCGTGCGATACGCTCGACGCCCGCCAGCGCGATGTTATGAATCATTGGGAAGCGCCTGACCGCGTCAAAACCGTCTCCCAAGCGCCGCCCCAAAACCCGGTAATCCTGCCGGCGCTCTCGGCGACGGCGATTGAATGCGAAGTCAAGTAGTGCGGTTCTTGAGGCGGCAACTAAACCGTAGCTATGCAGTTCGTTTCGGGGAGCACACGCGCCCTCGCCGGTCGGAACCAGGCTGGCACCGGTCATCAAACGGTGAGCCGTGGAAGCCCCGCCTGTTTTCCGCGAGGGCGCGGAAAACGGCACGCGAGGGCGCGTGCGCTCCCCATTTCCTACTGCATGGATACGGCTAAACCGTTCGGCCCAATAGCGTGCAAGCCAGCTTGAGGTGAAATGAAGGGCAGGTTCATCGCGTTTATAGCCTGACGATTTGCTTCACGGCGTCGGTGACGATTCGCCGCACGCGCTCGGGGGTTAAATCCCCAAGGGCCAGGGTGGAGAAGTTGACTCGGCGCTCGACGCCGCGGCCAGCCGGGTGGGCGACGACGGCTTCGACGCACAGATCGTTGCGGCGGCAGATGAAGCTGACGGAAGCGCCGGCCAGCGTGTAGATGTAGCCCAGGTCCGCCGGCGAGCAGGGCTGGGGCGAGAAGTGGAGAACGAGGTAAGGGAAGCTGTTCGGGTCCGAGCCGCTCTGGTCGCGGACCAACTCAACCGTGGCGCCGTAGCCGTGCTTCTGCAGCGTCGCTGCCGTGGAGTCCAAAATGGACTTCAGCGTGGAGTCGGCCTTTGCCAGAAACCGACGCGGAAAATCCGCCCGCTCCTGGCGTCGCTGAGCGGACTCAGTTTGCGGCGGCACCGGGGCATTTCGGGCGGCGGCAAAGAAAGCTTCGAGCTCTGCGTTCATACTATATCCAGTCCCCAAAGTCTTCGCGGCCAATCTTGAATCTGCAATTCAAGAGCGCCTTAATACCCAATGCTAAAGGAAGTCGCGCGGCGTGTCCATGAAGAAGTGGGGGGCTGGTTGCGGGCAGGGCTGCTCTAAAGTCCGGCCGGTTGAGGGGAGCACATGTCCCGCAACCCTGAAATCCGAAGGCCGAAAGCCGAAACCCGAAAGAAGGCCGAAACCCGAACTCGGAGAATGGTTCGATCCAACAGCAATTGGCCAACCACAAAGAGCACAAAGAACGGAAAGGAGGTCGGGAAAGGGAGGGTCTTCACCCGCCAAGTGGTCGCCCTCGTTTGCCCAACCGCCTGTTTCTCTGTGGTTAAACTGCTCCGTTTAGGTTAATCCGGGTATTTGGGGGTATCGTTAACGTTATCGAAATGCAAAACAGGGGTTAAACGACGGAAAGCTGGTTGCCTCACCGGTGTTGAGGGCGGAAGCCGGGATTTGTGGAGAGTTCGGACTTTGGGGTTCAGGCCGCACCTTGGGGTGGGCGGCCATCGGCGCCGCCGCCGTCCAGGTCGATCAGGATGTCGCGTGGTTCGGCGCCTTTGCTGGGGCCGACAATGCCGCGGTTCTCAAGCTCATCCATGATGCGGGCGGCGCGGCCATAGCCGAGGCGCAAGCGGCGTTGGAGGAGGGAGACGCTGGCCTTTTGCTCGCTGCGGATGACTTCGATGCACTGCTGGATGATCTCCTCGTCCTCGTCGATGCCTTGGTCATCATCGAAGCCATTGCCGGCGCGGGAGAGTTGCTGGTGGATTTCAAGCTCGTAGCTGGGCTTGGCCTGTTTGGCGATGAAATCCACGATGCTCTGGATTTCCTGGTCGGTGATGAGGGAGCCTTGGGCGCGGATCAGCTTGGCCGAGCCGGGCGGCAGATAGAGGAGGTCGCCTTTGCCGAGAAGCTTGTCGGCGCCCATGGCGTCGAGAATGGTGCGGGAGTCCACCTTGGCCGCGACCTGGAAGGCGATGCGGGCGGTGATGTTGGCCTTGATGACGCCGGTGATGACATCCACGCTGGGCCGCTGGGTGGCGACGATGCAATGGATGCCCGCGGCGCGGGCCATCTGGGTGATACGGGCGATGGCCATCTCGACGTCAGCGGGCGCGACGAGCATCAGGTCCGCCAGCTCGTCGATGATGACCACGATATAGCTGAGTTTTTCGGGGATGACGATGTCCTCCTCGCGCGGGACGACGATTTCTTCGTCCACCTCGACGGCGAAGCCGTCGGCGCCCGGCTCGACCTTTTCTTTCTTGGCCGAGAGGGGGAGTTCGGGTTCGCGGGGCGGCAGGGGCTTGTTCCTGGGGCGCGAGTTGAAGGAAAGGATATTGCGGACGCCGACGCGGGCGAAGATTTGGTAGCGTTTCTCCATCTCGTTGACCACCCAGCGCAGGGCGAGGATGACTTTCTTCGGGTCGGTGACGACGGGGACGACCAGGTGGGGGAGGGTGTTGTATTGCTGCAGCTCGACCACCTTCGGGTCAATCATAACGAAACGGAGCTGATCGGGAGAGAAGCGGTAAAGCAGGGAAGTGATAATGGCGTTGATGCAAACCGATTTGCCGGAGCCGGTGCTGCCGGCGATGAGCAAGTGCGGCATCTCCGAGAGGTCCGCGATGATGGGGTGGCCGTAAACGTCCTTGCCCAAGGCCAGGGGGATGCGGGCTTTGGTGTTGCGCCAGTCGTCGGAGTCGAGCAGGTCGCGGATAATGACGATGGTTTTGACCGGGTTTGGCACCTCGACGCCGACGGAGCTTTTGCCGGGGACGGGGGCGAGGATGTGGATGCGCTCGGCTTTGAGGGCGGCGGCGAGGTTGTTGTTGAGGGCGGTGATTTTCTCGAGCTTCACGCCGGGGGCGGGATGCAGCTCATAGCGGGTGATGGTGGGGCCTTTGGTGATGTCGCCCAGCGAAACCTCGATGTCGAACTGAGCGAGCGTCTGCTGCATAAGGCGGGCGTTGGCCATTAGCTCCTCTCTCGACTCGGTGGGCTTGATGGTCAGGTCCGGGTGCTGGAGGAAATCCAGGGACGGCAACTGGTAGTTGCCGATGATGGGCGTGGCGGCGACGGTGATGGGCTTGGGTTTCCGGGGCTGCTTGGTTTTGGAAGGCGCGGTGGGAGCGGGGGGCAGGCCGGAAATATGCACCTCGGGCTCGGGCTTGGGCTCAGGCGCCTTTTCCCGGGCGTCGGTTTTCTCAGCGGCTGGGACGTCGGCTTTGGCTTCGGCGGGTTTGGCCTGGGCTGCTTTGTCGGCGGCCTCTGGCTTCTTGCCCAGAATGTCGGTGGTGGTGGCTGCGGCGAGTTCGCGAGCGGCAATGACTTCGCCTTCATCCGCCGGCGCCGGCTCTTTCGCCGGTTCGGGCTGGGCCGGCTTCTTCCCCCGCGCGCCTTTGCCGGGTTGCGGGACGCTGAGGTCGCGGACGGTCGGGGCGGGCACGGGTTGCATGTCGGCGCCGAGGCCGGAGTGATCGACTTCCTCCTGCAACTTTCTGGCCTGCTTTTGCAGGTCGCGCGCGCGCCGTTCGAGGGCGTCTTCCTCGGGGGTTGCTTCGCCCTGGGCGGCGCCGCGCCGGTCCCAAATCCGGCGGACCCACTCGCCGAGTTGGAAATTGGTCAGGAAGAGCAGGCTGATGAAGTAGAGCATCAGGAAGATGATGGTCGCGCCGGCGGTGCCGAAGCACTCGCCGCAGAAATGCTGGTTCAGGTTGCGGCCAAGAATGCCGCCGGCAGGTGCGTTAAGGTTCTGTTCGAGAGTCCCGAGGTGTTGGCCGTAAAGATCGAGCAAGCCCATGCAGCAGATCAGCAGGACCAATGCCCAGGCCCAGCGGCGGCGCAGGTAGGCGAAGGAGTCGAAGAAGCAACCCAAACCCACGAAAAACAGCAGCACCGGCAGGACAAACGCCGCGGCACCGATCCAGTGAAAGCAGTAGTAGGCCAGCCATGCCCCGAACGGGCCAATCCAGTTGTGGACCGACGGATTCGGCGGGACGGCGTTGGCTGAGACGTCGCGGGGGTGATACGAGAGCAGGGCGGCGAGCAACAGCGCGGCAAAGCACATGAGCACAATACCGATGATGTCGTAGAACCCACGGGAGGATTCTGAACTTGCGGATGCCTTGCGAGCCATAGGCGCAGAGTAACAGTTACCCGTGACGAGTGACAAGTGACGAGTGGCGGCGGCAGGGCTGCGCTGGGGTGCGGGTGGTTGAGGCGAGAACTCAGAGCGCAGCCCTGAAGATCCGAAGGCCGAGAGCCGAAGGCCAAAGGAAGGCCGAAGCCCGAAATCCGAACAGTGCATACAATATTTGAGTGTCTGGGGGTATATTTGCCGTCCAATAGCTTATGAGAGCGATTCCGCGAATTGCCACATGCCGAATGGGCGCGTGTTTGCTGCTCAGCCTGACACCCTTTTTGGCCGCAGCTCGGGACCTGCCAGTGAACAACCAGTTGGCGCTCACTTCCGTTGCCGTGCGGGGAACGAACCTGACGCTGGTGGCGGTCGTGCCGGCAGGGTTGAGGCAGGTTACGCTGGAAATGCGGCCCACGCTCGATGCTCCCTGGCAAGCGGCCGGGGTGGTGGAGGTTCCCGCCGGCGGAGGTGAAGTGACGTTCACGATGCAGAAGCCGGGGGAGATGCAGTTCTTTCGCCTGAAAGCGGCGGCGAGTGTGGCCAGTGTGGAGAGCGCCGGGGTGGTGTCCGCCGAGGTGAATTATCTGACGGTCGCGCCCCTGGGGTCGGCAGCAGCGGGTCCGCCTGACTCCAAAGGGGAGGCCGCGGAGCCGGAGGCAGTATTCCACTTCAAAGGGATGGTGGATGGCTCAGACCGCATCCTGATCACGCGCGAAGGCGCCTTTTGGGAGCACGCCCACTGGGACTGGCCGCAGGGCGCCGTGAGCGTCAATGGCAGGCAATGGAATCCCCGGCAGAAGAATTACCTGACGACCGCCGGGGCGGCGAAGTTCCTGCCGGAATGCTTTTCGCTGGAGGCGGTTGATTTGGAGCGGATCAAAGGTCGGGACGTGGTGGCGCTGGAGCGGACGAATGACGCGCTGATTGTCTATCTGGACGACACGCCGGTCGGCGCGGGCGAGTATGAGTTTAAGGTCCATTTTCATCCCGCGCGACCGAAGCCGGCCGCAGCCCGCGCCTCCACCGCGGCGACCTTGAAGATTGCAGCCGAGATTGACGGGAGCGATTGCGTCAGGATTACTGCTACCGAAGCAAGGTGGGAGCACAAGAACTGGGGATGGCCGGCCAAGGTCACGCTGAATGGTGTGCCTTGGTCTCTTGAGCAAACCAGGGTGCTGCAGAATGCAGGAACTAATGTGTTTTTACCTTCAGGAGTGGACTTCTCGACTGCGCGGATCATCAGTCGCAAAGGGCGGGACCTGGCGACGATGTGGGCGGAAGAGGATGGGTTGTGGGTCTGGTTTGCGGACAATCCGAACGGGAGCGACTATTACGAACTGGAAATCGCCTTCGGGCAATAGCGCCGGTCGAGCGTTGCGACACCGGCTCCGATTTGGAAGAGGAAGGGGGAATGTCGCGCGAAGGCCGCGAAGGAAGCGATGGATTCTAACGCTGGGTCTCTTTCAACTTCTTCTCGAACTTCTCGATCTTCGGGCGAATGACCGACCGGCAGTAAGGCTGGTTCGGGTTGTCCCGGTAGTAATCCTGGTGATAATTCTCGGCCAGCCAGAACTTCTTGAGCGGCACAATCTCGGTCACGATTGGCTGGCTGAAGTGTTTCTGCGCCTGTGCCTTGGACTTTTCCGCCGCCACCTTTTGGGCTTCGCTACCATAGAGAATGATCGAGCGGTATTGGGTGCCGGCGTCGGGGCCCTGGCGGTCCAGGGTGGTCGGGTCATGCGCCTCCCAGAAGGTCTCCAGCAGTTTGTCGTAGGAGATCACTGTGGGATCGTATTGGATCTGGATCACCTCGGCGTGGCCGGTGTCGCCGGCGCAAACCTCGTGGTAAGTCGGATTCTCTTTGGCGCCGCCGGCATAGCCGCTGGTGACGGACTTGACGCCCGGGAGCATTTGGAAAATCGCTTCGGTGCACCAGAAACAACCGCCGCCCAGCGTGGCGATCTCAGTGTGATTAGTTGAGCCGTTCATATTGTTCGTTTGCGCCGTCCCCGCACTCACGCTGAGGAGCACCAAGCACAGCGCGGCAAAGCCGCAACCGAAGCAGTTAAATGGGTTAAATGGGTTAAAAGAGTTAAATGAGCAAACCGCGTTGGGAGATTCCTTCGCAACCTGCGAACAGGTTAGATCATTGCAGTCCAGGGGCAGCAAGACCCGGAATCCGGGGGACTTCGGAAGCTCGAACTCCGAATCCGGACGGCCCCGCGGGTTGCCAGCGTGAGGTGACATTCTTCGATTCATCGGTTGGGGGAAACCTCGCACATAATCCTGCCGTTGGCGAATCGGCGGACTGCGCGTCAATCGCGGGCTATCGAGGCGGGCTCCCTGCCGGCCACGCAGGGGTGGCTGACTCCTTTGCTCGATGCTTCAGCCGGCGGACTTCTGAGTTTCGGCGGCGACGGCTTTGACTTGATCCACAATCTTGACGGCCTCTTTGCGCGCCATGCCGTTGGCCTGGAAGATGGCCTGGATATCAGCGTAGATGGCCTGCATCTGGGCAGCTTGAATTTTGGCGGGGTTAAGCACGGCGGCCAGATCCGACAGCAGGCGGCGACAGTCCTTGTCCTCCAGGGGCTTTTCGGCGAAAGCGCCGGCCAGGCTGTTGGCCAGACTGGCCGCCGTCGGTTGGGAAGGTTTGTTTGCGCCCTGGGCGGCGGCGATCAGGTCCGCGGCAATCTGTTGCTTTTGCTGGGCGGTGGCGGGGGAATTGGCCTTGATAGCCGTGAGGTCGGCCCGCAATTTGGCGATGCTTTGCTGGATGGGTGTGGGGGAAGCACTCGTGCCGGGGGATGTGGCCGGCGGGGGGGGCTGGCTGGGCGGCGTGACCCCCTGCTGGACGTTGTTCTGGTCGCGTAGTTCCAAGGCGCGCTGCTTGATGATGACGTCAGGACCCGCGAAGGCGCTGCCAGCCACCAGCGCAGCCGCGCCGATCAAAGCAAAGGCTCTTATCATAACTGTGTTCGCTCGGTGAACGAGACTGCAACCGGCCACGTGCTTTGTCAAGGATTTCGCCTTCGGCCAGCCGCCTAATGGCCGGCCGTCACCAGATTTCCTTTCGGCAGCACGGAAAGGTAATCAACCAGAATATGCTCCGCCTCCACCAGCGGCTCATCCGGTGCGGCAGGTTTCTGGGCTTCCGCCTCGTCGAGGCTGTCTTCGCCGGGCGCGGCTCCAGCGGTGGTGGCGGCTGAATTGGTGCTGGCGGCGGACGGGCCGGCGCCCGGGCCGACAGAGAGCCTTGCCAGCGCGGCATTGGTCTTGGCGACCGGGGGCGGGAGCCCCGACAGACCGGCCTGTTTGAGCGTCAGTTCATAGACCGTTTCCGGCGGCTCCTGGCGGGCCAGGCGTTCCTTGTCCCGCGCTTTCTGGCGGGCCTCGGCTTCGTCCTGCTCCTTGAGCCGCTGCTTTTCATTGAGGGAGATCGTCTTGTCCGCCTGGTGTTTCTTGAACTGCTCGATGTCCTCGCGCACATAAGCGAATTCCTTGTCAGCAGCGACGCGCTCCGCAGAGTGCTTGCGCAGTTCCGGCAAATACGGTTCGACCAGGTTGAAGTGGTCGTAGTTCGCACTCGGGATGGTTTCACACGGCAACGGGTTCTCGAGCGCACTCTCGCCAATGTCCTTCGACTCGTTGGCGACGGAGGGCAGCACGATGTCAGGGAGGACGCCCTTCAACTGGGTGGAGAGGCCGCTCGGGCGGAAGAACTCTTTGATGGTCAGCTTGAGCGCGCCGGGGTCATTGGTCAGCGACTTGTCCGCCGCGCGAATGAGCGGCCGCAACTGGTTGACGCTTTGGACAGTGCCTTTGCCGTGGGTCGAGGCATCCCCGACAATCAACGCGCGGCCATAGTCCTGCAACGCCCCGGCCACAATCTCCGAGGCCGAGGCGCTGAAACGGCTCGTCAGCACCACCAGCGGTCCATCGTAGAGCACCGACGGGTCGGTGTCATCGGCCTCCTGCACCTTGCCATTCTCGTCGCGGACCTGCACGACCGGGCCGGTCTTGATAAACAACCCCGTCAGTTTGATCGCCTCTTCGAGCGAGCCGCCGCCGTTGCGGCGCAAGTCGAGGATCAGGCCAGCGACATTTTCCTCCTTCAGTTTGGCCAGCAGCCGCGTGACATCCGCCGTGGTGCTTTTCGGCTCCGGCTTATCCTTGGTATTCAAGGCATCAAACGTGGCGTAAAAGGAGGGCAAATCAATGACCCCGAGCCGGAGATTGCCGCCGCGGAGGTCGGGCAATTCGATGATCCTGGCTTTCGCTGCCGAATCCTCGATCGAGATTTCATCCCGGATCAGGCTCAGCACGTTTGTGGTCAAAGCGCCGGCAGGAATAATCGTCAGGCGCACTTCCGTGCCCTTGGGTCCGCGGATGAGCTGGACGGCCTTGGTGAGGTTCATGTCCACCACATCCACGGGCGGCTGATTGCTTTGCGCCACCGCCACGATCTGATCGCCTTCCTTGATCAGCTTGCTTTTGATGGCCGGCCCGCCGGGGAGCAGCCGCCGAATCTTGCAGTAGCCGTCCTCCGAAACCAGTTCCGCCCCGATGCCAAACAGGCTCAGGTTCATGGTGATGGAAAACTGCTCCAACTGCGCGTGGCCGAAATAGTCCGAATGCGGATCATACACGCGCGCCAGCGCAGTGAGATATGTCTGGAGGACGTCGTCGTTGTTCCAATCCGTAAAGAAGCGCAGGTTGCGGTGATAACGGTGACTGAGTGTCTCGATGATTTCCTCGTCGTCAGTTTTCTTAGACGGCGCGCCGGCAAGCTGGTTGGTCGGTGCCACAGTGCGCGCCTCCGCTGCGGCTCGCTGTTTCTCCTGCTCCGCCCTGGCGGCCTGGGCCCTGGCTTGCGCGGCGCTTTTGGCTTCAGCCTCCGCCGCAACTCGGGCGGCTTCCGCGGCTGCGCGCGCCTTGCCGGCAGCGGCCTGCATGGCGGAAGCCCGCTCCGCCTCCTTCGGAGATGGCAACACCAGCGGGCGCCGGCTTTCCTTGATGGCCGGCGCGGCGGGCAGGGTTGGCGGGACGCCCGCTCCGGCGGTGGCGTCCGCTGTGGGTGCCTTCGGCGGTTCGGGAACCTTGACCAGGGCATTGGTCTCGGCGGACAGCGGCTTCTTCTTTGTGGCGGCGGCGACGCTCTTTTTCCGAGCACCGCTCTTACCGAGTAATTCCTGCAGGTACTCGAACCGCAACCGTTCCCGCCAGAGTTTTTTCGCCTCGCCGAGATCGGCGGGGTAAGGCAGCCCTTTCCGGTTGATGGTAACCCGCTCATCGGTATCGAACGTGAATCTTTCGTTCTTGAGCAAATCTTGCGCGTAGGCGGTGCGTTGCTCCAGCCGCTCCAGAAACCGGTTGAAGATTGCGCAAGCGGGTTTCGTGTCGGCCGGCCGGCGCTGGGTGTTGGTCAGACGATTGAGGTTCGTACGGTAAGGCTCGAACTCGGCAAAATCGGCCTGGGTAAAATGGATGCGCTGCGGGTCGAGCGTTTCGAGGTAGCGATCGAGAAACTGGCTGGACACCGAATCGTCGAACGGCTTCTTCAAATAGTGGTAATTCTCCAGCATGTAAGCGGTGGCGGAGGCAATCTGGCCGTCGATCGGGCCGGGCGTTATCAAGTGAAACCCGTTGGTGGCTAGGGCGGAGGCGGTCGCCGCCGCGGGCTGATCGCCGGCGGCGGAGCGAACAACCGCCTCGGCCGCCCACAGCGGCAAGGCTGCCCAAAGGCTCAGGAGAAGGGGCAGGATTCTGAGGGTAAGACGTTCAATCATGATCTGTTAGATGCTTAACGATAGCACAGCTTAGACGCAACGCAGCAAGAACTGTTCACGTCAAAGGTGAGACTGCGATCTTCTCGCAATTCGCCCCTTGGCCCACCGGCGCGCTTCGGCTTTGGTCTTGAGTTCATCCTGCAATTGTTTCTCGCGGATCTCGGCCAGCAGCGCCCCCAGCGCCGGGCCGGGCTTCATGCCCAGCGCGATCAGGTCGTCTCCCTTCAACAGCGGCGGGCGGATTTGGGGTTGTTTCTCCAGTTGTCCGGCTTGCTCGACCAGAAAGTCATAAACCTCCAGCCGGCCATGAGAGCCGAGGCAATCGAGCCGGTGCAATTCGAGTTCGAGCGGAAAGGTCGGGCGCATCAGCAGGCGGCGCAGCGTGGACTTGCGCATCTGCCACGCGTCCTTGAACTGCATGTGGCAGCGCACCGCTTTGACGACCTCGTCGATCTGTTTGCGAGGAAACCGGAGCCGCCCCAGAATCCCGGCGGCCATGTCCGCGCCGATCTTCTCGTGGCCGTAGAAGTGGATGCTGCCCGTCTCGGGATCGGCTAAAGCTGTGACCGGCTTGGCGACATCATGGAGCAGCACCGCCCACGGCAATGAGGGGTCAGCCTCGGGCGGCAGATGTTGCAGCATCAGCCGGAGATGGTTGAAGACCGTGCCCTCGGGATGGAAATCGGGCGACTGCTGGCACGTGATCGCGGCCGCGATTTCCGGCAGCACCTCTTCGAGCAAGCCGCTCGCGCGCAGCAAATCCAGCCCGCGCGACGCGTGCGGCGGACGGAACAGCTTCACCAACTCCTCGCGCACCCGCTCGGCGCTGATCGTCTTGATCTTCGCCGCGTTGCGCTTGAGGGCGGCGAAGGTTCCCGCCTCGATGCGGAAATCCAGTTGCGCGGCCAACCGCACCGCCCGCAGCAGCCGCAAGTGATCCTCGGCAAACCGTTCCGCCGGCGAGCCGACGGTGCGGATGATCCGGGCGCGCAAGTCCGCCTCGCCGCCGACCCAATCGTGCAACTGTTTGCGCACCGGATCGTAAAACAAACCGTTGACCGTGAAGTCGCGTCGGCAGGCGTCGGCCTCCGCATCGCCGAACGCGACCCGTTCCGGGTGCCGGCCATCCCGGTAATCTCCCTCGGCGCGAAAGGTGGCGACCTGGAACTGCCGGCCGCCTTCGACCACGACCATCACCCCGAACTTGCGTCCGACGGCAATGGTTCGTTGGAAGAGGCGCTCGATTTGTGCCGGCAGGGCGGACGTGGCGATGTCATAGTCGCCCGGTTCGCGGCCCAGCCAGAAATCGCGCACGCAGCCGCCCACCCAGAAGGCCGGGAACCCAGCGCGCTGCAGCCGGCGGACAATGGCGAGCGCGGCGTTCCCGGAAGGGTTGGCAGGATGCGCAGTCATGTCCAATCGCTCCGTCAGTTTGTGTTCGGGTTCCCGGCTACCCTTGTCCCCAAATCTGTTTGACGTGTTCCACACCGCTCTTCACCTCCTCCACGGTCAGGGAGGGGCTGAACTCGAATACTTTGATGTGCTCCGGCTTGAGCAGCGGCTTGAGGGCGGCGAAATCCACCATGCCCGAGCCGGGCGCACAGTGGTCGCGACCGGGGAATTGCACGTCGTGGATATGAAGACCCGAAAGGCGGTTGCGCAAAGACTCCAAATGCATCGCCTGGCGGATGAACCCGAGGTTCTCCTTGATCTGGCCGTGGCCGGTGTCGTGCCAATAGACCAGGTTCAGGCTGGCCAGTTCGCGGAACAGGAACTGGAAGTCGCTTTCGAGAGGCAGTTCCTCCAGCCCCTGGCGGTTCTCAATCCCCAGCTTAATGCCCTGCGATTCGGCCACCGGCAAGAGCTTCTTCAACAGTTCGTTGACCCGCTCGACAAACGGCCCCTTTTTCGCCTCGCGCTTCTCATCCAGCTCGGTGCGTAGCTTGGCATATTTGGGGGTCTCCCTTTCGCCGCGGGCAACCAGGTCGAGCAATTTGTCGGTGTAGTTCTTCATGTCGATGCTGCCGCTGTGCAGCACGACGGCGGGGGCCTTGACGCGGGCGGCGAATTCAATGGTCTTAACCGTGTAGCGCTGGGCCAATTCGCGCTCCCTCGGCCGCTCGGCCGAGAACTGGTACAGATTGGGCGCGGCGTAATTGACGCCCATGGGCAGGGGGCAAAAGTTGTGCAAGCTCGAAATCCTGATCTCGCCCGCATCCACGGCTTCGAGGATGCCGGGCAGGAGGCTGATCCGGGTGCCGTGGCTCAACTCCGCGAATTCAAAGCCCAAGTCGCGGAGTTCCCGCAACATAGCCCGGCCGTCGGTGTGCCGGTGGGAATTCCAACAGGTGGAAAAGGAATACATAAAACCGAACGGAGTGTTAGGGCATGAGAGTGAGGGAGCTTGGGAGCATTGGCGCATGGGAGCGTTTGACCACTCCACGGCTCCACCACTCCGGCACTCCGTTGTTAAACCGGCTGAGTGCGGCCGCCCGCCACACCCAGCCTTGATACGCGACGATTACATGTCGGCGTAGCGCGCGCTGAGCATGGCGGAGAACCGTGCCGCCTTCTCTTTGCGCCGGCGCCGCTCGCTCGGCTTCTCGAAATGCCGGTGGTTGCGCACCACCTTCAATGTCCCCTCGCGGTCGATCTTCTTCTTCAGTCGCCGCAGCGCTTTATCAACAGACTCGCCTTTTTTAAGCTTAATTTCGGTCAAAACTCTCTCACTTCCTCTCCAAGGACCTCGGGACACCCCGGGCCTTCATGGCCGGCGTTCCCGATAGGTCAGGCGGCACAGCATATTTTCTGGCCGAAAGTTGTCAACCAGCAAAATCGTCCGAAAGCCGCTTGCCTTCCCTCCGGTTTTCAGCCCATTGTCAGCGATGCCTTTGCCCAGTCAGCCAGTCACTTTGACCGTCGAACAACTCGCCGAGTTGAACGGCAAGCTCTCTTCCATGCGCCATGACATCAACAACCATCTCTCCCTGATTATCGCCGCCGTCGAACTGATCCGCCACAAGCCGCAGATGGCCGAGCGCATGCTGGCCACCCTCGTCGAGCAGCCGCCCAGAATCGCCGACACCCTCGTCAAGTTCTGCGCTGAATTCGAGCGCGCCCTCGGCATCACCCGCCGCTAGCCCCGCCCTGCCCCGTCTCCTGGCTTATTCTCCGCCTTCATGTGGCGGTGGACGAAGAAGTAGTACAGGCCGCCCAGCACCAGCATGGCGCCGCCCAGCCAAAGTGTGACCGCATGCATCTCACCTTTCATCAGCTTCTCGTCATCTCCCGCTTTGATGCCTACCCAGCAAAGCACGCTGCACCAGATGGCTGAACCCAGCACGGTGTAAAGGGAAAAGGCTTTGTAATTCATCCGCACGATGCCAGCGGGAATGCCAATCAAATGGCGAACGACGGGCAGCAGACGCGAAATGAAAATGCCCATCGAGCCGTAGTGCGCGGCCCAGCGCTCGGCCCCTTCCACCTTGGCCGGCGAGATCATGACATAACGGCCATAGCGCATGACCAGCGGCCGGCCGGCGAGCCGTGCCGCCCAATACATTGCGGTCGCACCGACCCATGAGCCGATCGTGCCGGCAATAATAATCCCGGTCAGGCTTAAGGGAATCTGGCGCGTGTGGGCCCAGTACGCTGCCGGAGGGATAACGATTTCACTGGGCAGCGGGAAGACCGAGCTTTCAATGGCCATCATCAAGCCGACCACCCAACAGCCGCCTGTCTTGAGAGCGCCGACATACCAAGTCTTAAGCGACGTGATAACTGCTTTGAACATGCGGCGCTGGTTATAGCCGAATCCTGCCCCGGGGCAAACCACATTTCCATTGTTCCCGGCAAAGGCCTCTCCCGAGGGTTTTGCCCGGCAGGGCAGCGCACTGAACCTCCTGCCGGCTTGCACAAAGACTTGGCATTTTCCCCTCCCGCGGCTTGCGGCTATCCTCCCCATTCGCGGAGAATCAATCCATGGTTTGCTTTATGCAGGCCTTCACCCGCAACCAGTCGGGCATTTCCGCCGGCGGCACGCGTTTCCAGGGCCTGCCTTATATGAGCGTCGCTTCTTGCAAGCCGAAGAAGAATTTAATTGCCAACAAACTAATCTTTCCGGCAGAATCCGCCCGATGAATAAGACGTCTGAGTTTTAGTTATGGAATGCGCCCCGGGCCGTGGTGGCCTGTGTTCGAACAGTGGATCCTGGCGCGCGGGCCGTTTATGGTTGTCCCGCTGCGTTCAATAAGGGGCCGCAGCAGACGTCTAAGAGAACAGAGCTAAACAAGAACAATAACAGAAACATGAAAAAACTAGTTGTAATCAGCGTGGCGCTCCTGATAGCGGGCGCCGTAACGGTCCGCGCGGCGGACGCCAAAGAGAATTGGGAGAAGAATTGCACGAAGTGCCACGGGCCGGACGGCAAGGGCAAAACCAAGATGGGCGAGAAGCTCGCGATCAAGGATTATTCGGATGCCAAGGTGCAGGAAGCCGTGAAGGACGACGCAATGGCCAAGGCCATCAAGGAAGGGGTGAAGGACGGCGAGAAGATCAAGATGAAAGCGTTTGGCGACGTGCTGAGCGATGACGAGATTAAAGCGCTCGTTAAGTACGTCCGCGACTTCAAGAAGTAACGCGGGGCGCAGCGTAAATTCAGGGGAGCCTTTTCCGGCTCCCCATTTTTACTATTCGGAAGGGCAAAATAAGATGATAAATCGGCAAGGGAGGGGAAGCGGCCCCGAGATGGGCAATTAGATTCTCTAGGCCAGTATTACACAGAGAATGATGATCGTCGCCACCAGGCAGAACTAAGCAGGCCCATGCGTCGCCTTTTCAAAATGCCGCCGCAACTGTTCCGGATCTTCCTGCTCGCGGTCGGGATTGTGGTGGCCTATTCGATCGCGCGCTACTTTCTGACGCCGGCGTCGTTCGGGGAATACGGGTGGTATCGGGGGGCGGCGCTGGCGGAAATGGCGACCCGGGACCGGGTTTACGCCGGCAAGCAGGCCTGTGAGGAGTGCCATTCGGACGAGTATCAGAAACTGATAAAGCACGAGCACAAGGGCCTTTCCTGCGAGGCGTGCCATGGTCCGGGCGAGGCGCACGTCCAGAACCCGGACAATCCCGATGTCAAGATGGCCGTGCTGCACTACAGCCTCTGCCTGCGGTGCCATGAGGCCAATCCCTCGCGCCCCAAATGGCACAAACAGATCGTGAGCAAGAACCATTACACCGGCAAGTGCACGGAATGCCACGTGCCGCACAGCCCGTCGGAGGTCCCATGAACCGGCCAGTCTCCAGGCGCAGCATTATTGGCAAGCTCGGCGCGGTCGTGGCGGGCGTGCTGGCCGCCCCGGCGGCGAAGGCGGCCAAAGCCGTCGCGCAAAAGCTCCTGGTTTCCGCCGACGCGCCGAAGGATTATCACCCGACTGCGCATAAGTGGCTGATGGCGATCGATGCGAACCGGTGCATTGGCTGCGGTTTGTGCGCGGAGGCGTGCAAGCGAGAGAACCACGTCCCGGAAGGCCCGTACTTCCGCACCTGGGTCGAACGCTACATCATCACCAAACCCAAGCCCGGCTCCGGGGCGGCGCGCGGCGAGACGCTGGTGGATTGCCCGAACGGCGGCATAAACGGCTATCCGGAGGCGCCGGTGCTGAAGGAGGAGATTCAGCATTCGTTTTTCGTGCCCAAGCTGTGCAATCTCTGCCAGCACTCCCCGTGCGTCCAGGTGTGCCCGGTGGGCGCGACGTTCGACGCGCCGGACGGGGCGGTGCTGATCGATCCCAAGTATTGCATCGGTTGCGGCTTTTGCATCCAGGCCTGCCCGTACGGCTGCCGGTTCCTCAGCCCGGTGACCAAGACGGCGGAGAAGTGCACCCTTTGCTACCATCGCATCACGCGGGGGCTCAAGCCGGCTTGTGTCGAGGTGTGCCCGACCCAGGCGCGGATCTTTGGCGATCTGAAGAATCCCGTGCCGGACGACCCGCTCCAGCAGTTTTACCAGAACAACCTCGTGATCGCCCTCAAACCGCACCTGGGCACCGAACCACGCCTGTTCTACGCAGGCATCGACAAGGAGGTCAGGTAGGATGACGAACGACCTGATCAACATCGTGGTCGAGGTCATGCCGCGTTTCGAGGGCTACGTGTATCCGAACGAGGCGACGCAGCAGCCGCTCTGGGGCGTGCTGATCGTGCTGTATCCCTACATCACGGGCCTGGTGGCGGGGGCGTTCATCATGGCCTCCCTGGTGCGCGTCTTCAATGTGAAGGCGCTCGAGCCGGTGTATCGGCTGTCGATGCTGACGGCCTTTGCGTTCCTGCTCTGCGCGCCGTTGCCGCTGCTGTTTCACCTCGGGCATCCGGAACGCTGCTACGAGGTGATGATGACGCCGCACCTGACTTCGCCGATGGCGATCTTCGGCTTCGTCTATGCGTGGTATCTGATGGCGGTGCTGCTGCTGGAACTGTGGTTCGACTACCGGCGCGACTTCGTCGAGTGGTCCGACAGCACGTCGGGCTTCCAGGGCCTGTTATATCGGTTCTTCACGGTCGGGGTGACGGACGTGTCCGACTCGGCGGTCCAACTGGATCACAAGACCGGCCACATCCTTTCGATTGTCGGCATTCCCTCGGCCTTTCTACTGCACGGTTACGTGGGTTTCATCTTCGGGTCGGTCAAGGCCAATCCGTGGTGGGGCAACGTGCTGATGCCGATTATCTTCATCATGTCGGCGATGGTGTCGGGCATCGCGCTGTGCGTGTTCAACTATCTGGTGCTGAGCTGGATTCGCCGCAAGACGGTGGACATGAAATGCCTCGATGTGATGGGCATGTTCCTGTTTTACGCGCTGGTGGTCGATGCGGCCATCGAGGCGCTGGATTGGATTCACCGCATCTATTCGGCGGAGGAGGGCTTCCAGGTGATGCAGTACATGGCGCGGGAGAAGTTGTTTTACACGCTAAGCCTGGGGCA
>Ga0187872_10001214_pt1 | contig 27043 bp, 21 predicted proteins | sample June2016WEW_16_4_FD_132973 | JGI IMG/M metagenome (GOLD analysis project Ga0187872, IMG submission 132973) | Peatland microbial communities from SPRUCE experiment site at the Marcell Experimental Forest, Minnesota, USA - June2016WEW_16_40 | ecosystem: Environmental > Terrestrial > Soil >...
TCTCCGGATCTTCTCGGAGATAACTGCCAGGACTTGCCTTCCTGATACGTAACCAAACACCATCAGGAAGTTGATGATCGTTCCTCCTAGAGTGAACATCACGCCATGAGGCGACAGCCCGTGAAGAAGGAAGTTGACTCCTTCCGTGATCACGAGTGTCAGACCCTTATGGCCCTCAATCCAATCGAGCACTTCTTGCGTGGATGTGAACTCCTTGAGATACGGAATCTCATCCAGTTTGTGGATTGCCGCCCAGATCAGCGCCCAGAATGCGGCGCCGGCGAGCAACAAACCCAAGAACGTAGGCGTCAACAACATAGACTTCTCCTTTTGTGTTGGATTTGTACTGCGCTCCTTTCGTTAGGCTTAAACGCAGAAAGACCCACCGGGGCTCGAAATGTCATGATCAAATCGAGTTGGTGGGTCTAACTAGGTGTCTAGTGGTTTCTAGATTTAGCCTCGCGTGTTGCCCCCTGCCTCAGCTGGAAATGGAGAAAGCGTTCTTCCGTTCAATGACACACTGGAACTAGGTGCCTCTCTCTCCGCGATGGCTTTGCAAGCCTTCCGAATCGGGATGGTGGTCAGGTTTGCAAGCTAATCTGAGGAATCGATTACGTCGCAGCAAGCAGAGTTCGTGAGCTGGGCAAAAACGAGCCGTCGGAACCCCGCTGAGCTCTCTGGGGCCTGCTCTGGTGGCGAATTCGTTGTGTCGATGGCAGGAGAAGCGTACGATGCGCGAGTCAGAGGTCCAAATCGGAAATCCCGGCTAAGTGAAGAATGCAGATCGAGGAATATGACTGAAAGCGTAGTTCTTCACTTTTCTCAGAAACCGAGTGCTGCAAAATACATGGCGCTCGCCTTTGTTGGAAAACGCGGTCGCAAAGACGAGATTCACGCCCCAGTGGTCAATGCAGTCTGGAGTGATTTCTGTCCCGCGAGTGTTCAGCCCTCTAGCGTAAGGTATGCCCATCCGATCAATTTACAGGCAAGCAGCGTTCGCTTGTCGATGTCGATCCTTACCCACCCCAAGTTTCCCGTCCCTATTTGGAGAATTCTTCAAAATCGAAATCGAATCATTCAACGATGGGCGTTGTCGTCTGCCGCTAAAGTTACGATGGAAGCATCTTTGAAGGACACCCGAGTTCTTACAAAGGGGGTTGAGTTTGATATTCACGTGACGATGATGAGCGGGGCAGAAATAGTATTTGAGAGCATCAATACTTTTTATGCAAAGGGAACTTTCAAGGGCGGACAACCAGAGCCGGTTATCGCCCAGCCGGAGCCTCCGCTATCCAAACACGCAGGATGGACAATTTCGAGAAGTGGCGTATGGAGCTTTGCGCGGCTAACAGGCGACTACAATGGCATTCACTGGTCGAATTCCTACGCGAAGATTTTTGGGTTCCGCTCTGCCTTTGCTCACCCGCATCGGGCGTTGATGTCGATTATTGAGCATCTTCCCAATGTGAGCATACATTCACCCTTACAATTGAATGCGTGGTTCAAAGGTCCAGTCTATTACTCAAGACCTCTTACACTCTCGCATCGCAAAGAAGGTGACACACTGGACTTTGCCCTTCGAGTTGAGGGTGATGAGCGCCCTGCCATTTTGGGTTCACTGTCCGAACTTCGCTCGTGACTTCTCACAAAGATCGTCTTGCCCCTCCTTCGCTACACCCGAATAGGATGTTTTTCAGCGACCCGTTCCACCTTTTCTCACTTGTTTTAGGTCATACTTTCAACTGGGCACGACTAGCGACAGCCTAAAATGAACGTTGCGAGAACGTGCTTGTATTCAATGAATAGGAACTACGTTTGGAAATTCAGGATTAACTTCTGAATGAAAAATATCTTTCTATTCGCTCCGGATGGGCAGTCGTCCTAGCGCAGGGCCATCAGGTCAGCCCTGTGTGAACAGTTGCCTATTTCAGAATGGGGATGTTCTTTAGGGCCGGGGGATGCGGCCGCGCCGCCAGGAAAGCAAACAGGTCGGCCATTTCCTGGTCCGACACGACCTTGGCGGTATACGGCGGCATGTTGCCCGTGGGATTACGGACGTAGGAGGTGAACGCCTTGAGCGGAATCGGGTCCGGGCCGAGCCGCGGTCCGGTAACCGCGCCTTGCCCTTCGAGGCCGTGGCATTCGTAGCAGCCATACTTGGTGTAAATCCGCTTCCCGTTTTCGGCATTCCCGGCCGACGCCTCAGAAGGCTTCGAAGCTTGTGCCGCATTCTGGCCCTTCACACGGATGGGACTGAAAATTAGCGCCATCGCAAGCGCCACAAGGTTAGCGGAGCTGTACACACGAAAGATTTTCATGCTCACTCCTTAGCGCGGTTGAGAAACAACATCGAGGAAAGCTGGCTCACCGCGCTTGACTACCGCAATCGCGCGCTTGAGGGCCGGGCCAAGTTCTTTGGGATCAGTGATTGGGCCCTCAGCGTAAAGGCCATAGCCCTGTGCGAGTTTCGCGAAATCCACATTGGGATCCACGAACGTGGACCCGATCTTGGCGCGGTCAAGGCCACGGTTGCGCCGGCAAGCCATGCGTTGCACGTGCATAAGCTCTTCATGATAGGCACGGTTGTTATGCATGACACTCAGGAGCGGGATGTGATGATGTGCTGATGTCCACAAGACGGACGGGGCAAACAGCAGATCGCCGTCGTTCTGAATATTGACGGACAAGCGGCCGTGCTTACGGTTTGCGAGCGCAGCGCCTGCCGCGGCTGGCGCGCCGTATCCGACTCCGCCGCCCCCCGAGCTGCCGAGGAACTGATAATGCTTGTCGAAGGACCACAACTGCAGCGCGGTCACGAAACCGGTTCCCGAGACGAGCGACCAATCTTGGTCCTTGATCTGCGCCCACAGTTCGGCCGCCAGCCTCGCGGTGCTAATCGGGCTTGCGTCCCATCCGTACGTCGCATTGGTCCACACCTGTTCCACCGCTTGCTGATGTGCTAAGGCCAACTTGGCCCCGCGATCCTGGAACACCCGCTTGCGATCCGCCGTGGTCTGGCGCTTGGTTTCCTCAATGAGCGAGGGCAAGGTCGCCTCCGCGTCGGCCGCCATGGCCAAATCGACTCCGGTGTAACGGGAGAAATCCTGGTAATTGGCTTTGATATTGAGATCGTTGGTGGTGATGCTGATCAGTTTTGCGCCACTCTTCATAATCGGGCGTGTGGAGCGGTGCACTTGATCGTGGAAGGAGTTCAGGGCGCTCCAGAAGTCCTTGACTTCAAGACCCAAGATCACGTCTGCGTTGGGGATCAACGCGCCGCGCCGGGCGGATTGATTAAGCGGATGCCTCGAGGGAAAGTTCATCCGTCCGCCCATGTCAATGACCGGCGCCTGGAGCGCTTCAGCAAGCTCGACAAGATGCTCGATACCGGCCTGCGTCCGCGCGGCACGATCCACAACGATCACCGGATTCTCGGCCTGTACCAGGAGTCGAGCTGCCTCGGCGACTGCGCCAGAATCGCCCTGCGGAGGCGACGGCAACGTCAGCTTCGGTATGCTCTGATTGGTCCCTTCGCGAATCGGGTTTTCCTGGAGTTCGCTATCTACTACCAACAACACCGGCCCCATCGGCGGCGTCATCGCGAGCTTATAGGCGCGCACCGCGGACTCGGCGAAGTGTGGCAGCGAAATCGGTATATCGTCCCATTTCATGTAGTCGCGGACGATCGCTCCTTCATCCTGGGCGCTGTGGACCCAATCTCCATAACCGGGGTCCCTCAAAGTGGCGTCCAACACGTTGCTGACGATCATATAAACTGGCACGCGGTCACAATATGCGTTGTAGACCGCCATGGCGGCGTGCTGCAATCCAACCGTGCCGTGAGCGAATATGCCCAGCGGCTTGCCCTCAACCTTGGCGTAGCCGTGGCCCATGGCGACCGAAGACTCTTCATGCAAACAGGTGATGAACTCGGGATTCTGGTTGTCTCCATAGTTGATCACTGATTCCTGGAGTCCTCGGAAACTCGAAGCTGCAACGGCGCAAATGTACTCTAAGCCGAGATACTTGAGGACGTCGACCATGAAGTCAGACCCAGCGCGACCCTCGGTCAGCACTTCGACATCCGCGGGCGGATCGGTTTCGATCACCGGCGGCATCAACGGCATGGCGAGAGGTGGCTGCGGTGCGACCGGCTGCGCACGTAGAATCTCTGCCGGTGCAGCTAGCGTTGCTGCTCCGGCGGCTACACTCTTCAAGAAGTCTCGACGGTCAACCGCTGGTTTTTTTGATCTCGCCATGAATTTTGTCTCTGCCCTCTTACTTAGCCGAAATGTCCGTTCTGACTTCGCGGCCAACTAATCCGGGATTTCCATTTTGACCTCGCGGACGACCGATAACGTACACCCAACCCTGTCGGCATGCAATGCTCCTGCCAGGTTCTTGACCGTAGAGTCGTTCCGCCGGTTGCGGAAAAATCCCACAGCCGAAAACTGTCGCGTCTCCAGCTCATTTCTCAGACACTTTCCATTCCCCAGTCTCGATTGTTACCGAAATCTGTTTCCGTCTACGGTGCATCTATCCTGCTGGTGACGGCAGCGCCGCGATCCTGTGCAGCATGCTCCCAAACAGACGCCGTGTGAGGTGGCTTTCGGCCAGCAGCAGCCAATAATAGCGGGCATGCTTGATCAGGCGTCCGCCTGTTTTCACCAGCCGCTGCTGCAAGCTCGTCAGCGACCAGGCGTCGATTTTCCTCGGCAGCACGAGCCGCCGCCACAGGTTGCCCAGGTTGTAGGCAGCAGGCTCAACTGTAAGCGTGCTTCATTCGCTCGGAATCGATGACACGAGAGCCGGGTCCAATGCGTCGCCTGCTTCCCCTCCGTGATCCATTGCTCGGCCGTGCCTCGCTTGTTACAGAAACGCACTACCGCCCGGCTGGGCAGGCTCAGGTTCGTGACGATAAAGCCAACTCGCGGAAACAGCTCACCGATGTGGAACTCCACCTTCGCCACTACTCGTCGTGCTATCTTCCAACTGGCTGCTTGGTAGAGAAAGCCCTTGTACCGGACCACTGGTTTGTGGCTCGGCCTTCCCACGGGCCGCGTCAGCAACTCCGCAATGTCCCGCTCCAGGCTATCGTTGGCTTTAACTTATCGCCCCTGGGGTCCCAAAGGGGTAAACAGCACTCATTTCGATCTGGGCCGTCTTCTGCCAAAACGGTAGACAAGTCAGCCATCGCAACGGGAGCACGGCGGAAACTGCTTGTCTCGCCCAAGGGGACAACCCCATTTAGCCTCGCTTGTTGCGCCTCCTCCAGCGTGGATAAGCTATCGCACAGGGCCTCCTGATGAACACGACAGGCTCTGGTTTGGCCGGCGCAGCGTGAACGATCGTAGGTAGTGGGTCTTTGGAGAGATCGAGCTTGGACTTCAACTTCACTGTTTTGGCGTGCTTGCTATAATCGAAAAGCGAAGTGCCCACGTTTTTCAGTCCCCTTGAAATGCGCCTACGGCGGCTTAACTTAACCGTTCGCAGCTTCCCTAGCCGGCCGAGGTCAATAGAACGGTCTTCTTTAAGACCTTGCTTCATGGCCTTCCGAAGCGCTTCGAGAGCATCTTTAGCTTTCGCCTTCGTTAGGCCTGTGCTGGCTACTATAGCTGCCGTGATACCGGCTTTATTCATCGTATTAGCTCGTAAGTGTCTATGGATACGTTGGTGCTGGTAGGTTTTTATCTCTCCACTGCCTTTGGAAGTGTGAGGTAAGGAGCCCGATGGCCAACCAACCGAAGGCGCTCCCCAGTGACGTGGCTTTTGACACGCCTCACACTAGCTGTTTTACAGAGCTTCGAGGAACTGGTAGATCTCAAGAGCTAAGTCTTTCTCATTCCCGTTGACGGCGGCACTCGCCAGGACCCGGGAAAGCTTGGCCCCAAGTGCTCCCCGGGTAAGTTCATTGGACATGGCCTGGACTTGAGCTGGCGAGATCTTGTCTTGCTTCGTCTGTTTAAAATGCTCCAGCTGCTTGGATAGTTCGACGATGGCGGCCACGAAGACTTCATCTTTAACCTCGATCGCTTTATAGATATCTGGATGATCCTTTGCTGCTTGATGTACATCGTTGAGTACGTCGATTGATCCGTTCATGTTTTTCTCCTTTGCAGGGCTTAAGCTGTCCTGCTGCTCCGAAAGCTTCGTTGTTACTGCAGCTCACCAGCCAGGATCGAGTCGGTCCTTCGCTCAGCCTGCGGACATGGATGGTGAATTTGGGTCGATGCACGATTGCTGGATTGCAAACGAGCTCACAGCGTTTGATCGCCGCTACGACGGCCGAATCTGGGAACAGCTTCTTTTTGCTGTAGTGGCCCCTCTTCTTTTCTTTCATTGTCTTTCCTATGAGCATCCTTGAGACTTGAAGCCCTGCTGCTCTCGAGGGGCTCAACTGCAAGGTAGCTGGACCACTTGTGAGGAGAGATCCGGTCTAATAAGCAGTGAAACTGCCTATATATATCTGGATTAGTATAGGTGTGGCAGGACAGGGCCTAAGTTGCTAACTCATTGATAATAGAAGGCTTCCAACAAACATGACATCAATAATCATCAATGTTTACGGGCCTTCCAGAGGCTATATCGAAAACAACCAATGAAACATTGCCTATTTCGCATTTCTCCGGAATGGAAAGATGCTTGATCACCATGATTCCGGGATGAGAAAGTTCCAATCTTGGCCACACTCGCCGGGGATCAGGAGCCTCGGGCCGACAGGGATCGGAAATCGGAGGCGGCGAGGGAACAGCGGAAGAATCGCTGTCAGCAGGCCGCGAGACCGATGAAACGGATTACTTCCGGTTGACCGACATACGGCCAGAACCGTCTAATGGACAGTGCAATCTGAATATTCTTGCGTGATCTGAAAATCATAAACTAGAGCGACCAGGCTGTCGTATGCACGATGTCGCTCCAGAGCGTGACCGGCTGGCGGCCGCCGATCTGGTTCGCTTGACTTCGGCCGGCAAAACCTGCCGGTTTACAATTGCCGAGATCATAACCAAATATGACAAACACACTAACCCCCGAATTGACGAAACGCGCACAGCGCGGCCCCGACATTTAGTGACTGAACTTAGAAAAACCAGAGGATGTCTCCCGCTGCCGTGAATTGGCTCTTCTTGGTGCGGACTTGAAATGCCGGATTGTCGTAAGCGTGGTCATATCTGAGTTCAGGGCGAAATAAGACCGAGCTTCCAATCCAATGTCCCCAACCGAACAGGTGCTCCGTATACCTTGTCCGAACTCCGGTCCTCTGGCCTCTCATATCATCGAAGTACTCGTTCCGAATCGAAAGGTAGTTGTGTGGACCAATCTGGTATTCGAGGTAGTTGACGATCGCCCAGTCCGGAGCGTAGCAGGTAACAGGATAAACGCCGCTGGATGCAGGACTACACCAGGCCCCGTTGGCATTCGTCTCAAGTAGAGGTGCCGCTGCAGCGAGCACGCTCGCAGGCGCAGCCGGATTGACATCTGGTGTGTTCTTCTCCCACTGGTACCAGGATTCAGTCGCGGTGTGCCAGTTCTTACCGAACTTGTGGTAATAAGTGAAGTAGTAAGCCTGCAGGTTATTGTAGGCGTATTGGCCTGAATTGTGGGTCAAGTTTGTCTCATTGTCGCAGACATAAATGTCATCATTGCCGGTATTCCATATATATTGCACGCAGGCATTCAGCGTCAGCTTTCTGTCCTGCTTTACCCAAGGCGCGATGTCACAGCCCGGTGACAGCCCCACCTGAATTTTCCAATGATTATTCAGCCTCGTCGTGGCGTTAATACCGGTTTGCGTGTAGCAATCAAACGCGTAGAGCAGCGAATGACTGTACGTATAGTTGTTGGACACCAACTGGGCCTCGATGTCCGGGAGCGAAATATAGCGCCCCATCCTGAGGCCCATCCCTTGCGCTATGTGAGGGAAGTACAGATCCACGTAATACATCTCCGGGTCGTCCCCATACTCCTTACAGGTCACGTTGGGACAGCCCGCGGAATTCTTTCCCAATAGTTGCTGGCTGAAATTGCCCTTGGCTGTGGTGAAGCGATAGTCCAGACCCCAAAGATTAGTGAGTCGGAATCCCCAGTCGAAATGGTCCGTCTGCACCGTGTTTGGCTCGCGTTCGATATAAATCACTTCCTGGTCCGGCTCGATCGCGTTGGGCACTTCGTCATCGGCTGTCGGAAAATTCGCGAACTTGCCAACGTCACTGCCAGGCGTGGCGATGCTGTGGGAGGTACTCCAGTTACCCCCGAAATTCAACCAGCCGTAGATTTGGATGCCGCTCTTCTTCCAGCCTTCCCCGTGCGGGCCACTCCAAAGAGCTTGCATCAGGGGGCTAGATTGGGTCCACGGAGCGCCGATCCAAACTGTTCCGCCAATGGGCCAATCGGAAAATGGAAATGGCGGTCCACTGACCGCGGCTGGCCAAATTCCGGCCCGTCGGTCGGACGGCAGTTGAACGCTCGCCGGAGTTGTGCCCTTCCAGTCGTACAGATACGCCTCGCCAAATCTGCGGAAGAACCCTCCATGGAAACTAGCTGTGGAAGGTGGAGAAGAAGAGCCCAACGAAGATGAGGTCGACGAGGAAGACTGCGACGATGTTTCCTGTTCCATTGATGACGGCACTGCCAGACTCGCCCCGAGTGAGATATCGAGAGTACGACGCTCGCCGGCCACGAGTTCGACGGTGGTTGTTGCCGAGCTTGAAAAACCTTCTCTTTGCGCGGTTACCTGATATTCACCCGGCTTAAGGTTTTCGAATTCGAAAGTTCCGTCACTCGCGCTGACGGCAACGCGATCGACACTAGCTCCGGTAATAACAACCTGTGCTTGCGGCAACGGCAAACCGCCGGGGTATCGAGTCACCCCGGACAGTTGGCTTGGAGCATCGAACACGGGGAAAGTACGTTCACTAACGTCAGGCGATGAAAAAGGAATGCTATATCCTCCACCAAGACCTGCAGGGCCGCCAGCCGAAGATTGAGAGCCAAAACCCGATTGTGCGTCAGCAGCGGGAGTAAAAAGGATCAAACCTAATTGAAGTGCAATGCCGACCACTAGCATCGAAAGCCGATCGCAGTTCATGTACACCTTCCTGGCTTTTTGCTTCTTCTCGGCCTGGTCAACTATCGCCTCCATTTGTCCCCGTTTGAAGGCGACCTCGCGCGAGGACGCCGCGGGCGTATGTATAACATTTCATCGCTCGAGACATCCGTGTGACTTATCGGAATAAGTTTAATGAAAAGCGGATATCGGCTGTAGCGATGACATTGCTAGAGGTTCCGACGACATGATGGCCGAGATCACGCTTCGCTGAGCGACCAGACATTGGCGGAGGCGAGTATACATCAGGCGGATTTTGGGGCTGCGGACGACTCTCGATAGGCTGAGCGTTTTAGACCGGCATCGTCAGAGATAGCGCGTTAACCAAGCGCTAGCCTGTCCGGCCGGTGCCGTTGTTGCCATCCTGCCCCTTCGCAACCTCCCGTGGATTCTTTATGAATCTTGCCGGGAATGCCCCGGCGATCGGCTCACGCTCTCATCCAGGCAGCACGCGAAGAAAATACACATCGGCGCGGCGACGATAATCGTTATAGGGGTCTTTGGGCCTTTTTCCCCGATAGACCTCAAACACTGCGTCGGACTCGGCCTTGTCGGTGACGAGAAACGCCTTGCCATCGAACACCTGATTGCCCAACTTTAGCCGCACTTTGGGGTTGCGACCGACATTAGCGGTCCAGACTTTGCCGCTGGGAAATGTCCCAGGGGCATATAACGGCGGACCATAATCGACATGCAAATAGAGGTTGCCTTGAGAAGTCACAAAAGAGATGTTCACCGAGTGAGGAATGAGGTACCAGGGGTGGGTCTCGACCATAATCGTTCGATACTTATCCGCGAACGTCCAGTCGGCGGGGAAGTTCTGCACGTCCCCTTTTAGCCACAGCCCAGCCCTGCGCTGATGGGGATCGAGGCCGGTGATGCTGAGGACCACCAGCGCCAGGATCACGCACACGACGATCGCTCCGGCAACTTTCAGCATTATCTTCATCGCTGGCTCCTAAACGCAACATGTTGAACCGGAATTTGCGATTTGGACTTTTAGCTCGCAAATCGTACTACTCCTACTACTCCTTCTACCCTCGACGCAAGAAATTCGTGACCAGAGATCAAGCACGCGTATTGCCTAGCATAACGTCGAGCCCTTATCATGACGCGGCCCCCATTTAACCCGGTTAGACCTAACTCTGCCACATATGCGACTCCCGAAGAGCTGTTCTATAAGCTCTCCGGTCGGCAAAGGACACATGGATATCTACGAGGCCCGCAGCAAGATGTCCTCCGTGAATATGCCGATAAGCACGCCAGTACCTCTGACGTAGCGTTCGAACTCCCCACTGGCACCGGCAAGACAGCCGTCGGTCTCCTAATCGCCGAGTGGAAGAGACAGTCTCACAACAAAGTGGCTTATCTCTCACTCACTAATCAGCTTGCCGGGCAAGTCTTGGAGGAGTCGAAGCGTCTGGGCATTCCATCCGCAGACTTGCGCGGAACCAAGGACACTCGCAGTTCGTTAGAGGAAGGGAGATATCGAACGGGAGATGCCATCGCTGTCACCACTTATTCGAACCTCTTCAACATCAATCCTGTCTTACGCGAGTCCGACTTCATCGTGCTCGACGACGCTCACGGCGCCGAACAGTACGTGGCTGATATGTGGACCGTCTCGGCTAGCAGCACGAGGGAGGAAGACCTCTACAACTCTTTGCTCGCCGCGCTGCGCCCTGGTTTGTCAGAATCACAGGTTCGCACGATCCTCGACAAGTCGGGAGCAGGCGCCGTCGAAATGGCCGATGTTCACGGTCATCCCGAATGCATCGGCAACCTAATCTCAGTTCTTGACAAGGCCACCGCACAATCCGCCGTTTTCGCATGGAAGTTACTTCGGAACCAAATCCAGTGCTGCTTGTTCTTGGTTTCACCATACGACATCACGATCCGACCGGTAATTCCTCCAACACATACTCATGCCCCATTCGCCGCAGCGAAGCAGCGGATTTACATGTCAGCCACCTTGGGAGGAGAAAGCGACTTACAGCGGTCTTATGGGATTCCCAAACTGGCGATGATTCGTGCTAAGAGTCCGCAATGGGGTCGGAGATATGTTTTTGTGCCTGGAGTTTATGTCGGTGACCCGGAAGCCAATGCAATCGCAGCAGATGTATGGGACGGCATGAAAACGCGCCGTGCCGTTCTCCTCTCCCCGTCCGACCGTGTCGCGAACCGGACTTTCGAAGAGCTCCATGACCAAATGGCAAACAAGCCAGTCCGCCTAACTGCTGCGGATATAACAGACTCGGTGGACGGATTCATAAGTAACAGTGACGTGATCCTTGGCCTCGCTGGCCGTTATGACGGCCTAGACCTTCCCGATGACCAATGCCGCCTACTGATTCTTTCTGAATCTCCCGCCGCGATCGGTGCTTTGGAGCGCCACCTCAGCGACCGCTGGAAAATGGGGCCTGTTCTTCGCAAGCGTGAGCGCACGCGCCTAATTCAAGGAATGGGCCGCTGCACTCGAAATGCCACGGACTTCGCGATCATCCTCTGGCTGGGGCAATCCCTAGTCAACTCGGCAACTTCATCCATTCTCCTCCAGAGCTTTCCGAGCGAACTCGCAGCGGAAATTAGGTGGGGAGTCCAGCAATCCGAACTCGCCGCGAAGCACCCGAAAGATCTCTCCAGTATGATGCTCGGTCTGATTGCCGACCCCGCGTATCGAAAGGCAGCTGATACCGATATCGCCAGTATCCAAGCAAAACAGTCGGCACCCGCTCTTAAGGACTATGAAGAAATTGGCGTCGACGAAGTCCGGTACGCGCAGGCAATGTGGGAACAAAACTTCGCGGTGGCCCTGGAAACCGCTCGTGGGATCGCCGACCGAATCACAAGTCCTGAACTCTCTGGCTATCGTGCTTGGTGGTGGTATCTCGCCGCTCTGGCCGCATCGCTTATGCGAGACGCCAAAGTCGAGCAAGACGCCCTCCACCGAGCTTCACGATGCGGAATCAATTCGGGTTGGCTCAACCAATTACTGCATGAGCGCAAGGCGGCCGCGCCGGAGAAGACCGAAGGCATCGAGCCCAATGCCGAGACGCTTTGGGACGTTCTTACGACATGGGGCTGGGCAGGCCCCCGGTTTGAACAGAAGCTCGCGCAGATGTTAAGTCAATTGAATAACCCGTATCACGTCACGTATCACGAAGGATTGGAAACTTTAGGGAAGTGCTTCGGTGCGATCACGACCCGCCTCACCGAGATGGGCGCACCGGATGTTGTGTGGTCCTTTGCAGACGACTTTCATCTTACGTTTGAAGCGAAAACTGAGAAAAGTGCTGATGGAAAACTTTCAAAGAAGGATGTCCAGAACGCGAAGGGACATCCGGACTGGGCTCGCGCAAATGTTTGTCGAAACGCTGCCACTGCCAAACTCGCAGCAATCGTCGTGGCTCCTTCCCCTGAACTCAGCCAGATCGCGTTGCCCTTCGCCGGGGACCTGCTTTATGTTTCGCCGGAACAGATCGCAAAGCTGGCTGCGAATACTGCCGAGAGCGTGCGCAAATTAAGGATCAAGTTCAGCGGACGCGAATTTCCTGAAGCAGCCCTAGAGTTCTCCGCTGAGCTGCGAAACGCGAGTTTGGACTTGGTCGGTCTTAGGAAGGTCTTGCTCTCCACACCCCTCAAGAAATGAGACCGTCGAATCCCAAGCCGCTGCGATCACAAGAAGTGTAGTAATAACCGAATCTGCGTGTTTACAAGATCACGCATGTAGGTCGCCAGCCAAAGTCCGGCTTCATCCCCGAAATGCGCTTCACTGAATCGGTTGCGGGCCTTGTCCACTGCGTGAGCTGAGTGCTTAATGAGGTTCAGAACCTCATCGGGATAGTCTCTGTTTATGCTCTTGAGGTAATCGCACACCTCTTTGGATAGCGTAACGATTTCGTTTGGATAGGACGCACGAGGCACCTTCGCCCGGATAAACGCCCCAAGGAATCCTTCAAGGCAAGTGTATGCCATCGTGACAGTCCGCTCGTACTCCCCGGCGGCGATAGCTCCGTCCATACCCTTCAGATACTCATTTAGCCGATCGCCATTCCAGGCGTGTTCAGGAACCGATGCGGAGGGGGCCAAAATGCCGCCAACCATCATCGTACGTATTTCAGCGGAGAGGTTGGGATCGCTTGCTTCGACCGCGTTGAGGATATTTGTCACTAGTTTGAAACGTCCAGACTCGTCAAGGGCGAAGAAAATATCCCGGTAATAGTCGCGTCGAGTGGTGCTTTGATCAGCTCCGCGTCGCTGCTGTATGTATTCTCCATAGTTAGGGAAGTACGGGTCCACTTCTTGGACCGCTTTGATGAAGCGGCCCCCCGGAGTGGTAGGAGTCGCCCTGCGTGTCTATCAACTTGAATAGACGGTTCCAGATCGCTGACCAGTTCAACATTGTGGTTGTTCCGATTGTACATTGCTTACACTCGACGCCGAGTTCGATAGCCAGGTGCGCCATAGCAGCGTAATGGCTAGGATCGAACCCAACACCCGTAGAACCTCACGAACCGACGTAATTGATTGCCCACAAACCGGCCACGGGTTAGGTAAGTTTCCTGGGATGAGACACTTCTCGATCGAGGCTTTGGCGCACACGAATCATATGTTTTTGGGCAGGTGTCCGCAGTTGTTGCCGTTCGTCAATCAGATGAATATCGAACGCCGATCTCCCACAGATCTCGCTTCCTAATTTCAATGAGTTAGAAGGCCATAGTTTTGAGAGGATTCTTGAACATCAAGCCTAAAGCAGCTAATTACTAACGCTGCGTGAAAAGGGAGGAGCTACTTCCCCGAACGCCGCTTGTGCATAGTTTCCGAAGGCAGGCTCCTGTCGGGATGCGGTAGGCTCCCAAGCAGCACGCACTGTGCAAAAGGAGACCGGCCATGAAGAAGGATAGCAGTTCTCAGCAGAGTCCGAAGAAGGGAAAGAAAGTGTACCGCCAGCAGGGATCCGTAACAGTCGGCATGGACCTGGGAGATAAGCAGAGCTGCTACAGCGTGCTGAATGACCGTCAAGCGGGAGGGATGACCGGCACAAGAAGATGAGAGTCGTACTCAGCCCCTGTGTAGATTATGTGCTCGCCCCGATTTACGGTATTGGTATGCTCCTGCGAGTGATACTCTCCCGGATACGAATAGATGTCACTGCCCTGCACCACGACCCGGAGCTTCTCTCCCTTCTCGAAGAGGGTGCCTGAAGGCAAGATTTCAATCTCAACGGGGACGGTTTCACCGGCCTTCAGCTTTAGTTCCCGCTCGTGCTTCTGGAAAGGCTGATACGGTGTTGATTTTTCCGCATCCAGTTCGCGATGGGAAACTCGAAGCCAGCCAAGAGCGACTGGGCCGTCTTCATGGTTCCCAAAGTACTGGAACGGGACAAGGTCGCCCGTGCGGTCGATCTTCTCAATTGCCACAAACAGATCCATGTCGTCGCTGCCATCTGCCTGCACCCAGAGCCTCATCTTCATATGTCCTGTGAGCTCGGTCCTCTCGCCAAACTGGAATTCAAACTTGGCATTCTGGGTTTTATCGGTTATATCGTTCACGTTATAGCGAGCTCGAGCCTTCTTTTCGGATAGGGACTCGCTTAATTGTCCCTCACTTGCGTTCAGGAACAATTTCTTATATTGGGTGCGCGCCAGCGGCCATTCATTTTCGCTTCTGGAATTTCCGACGAAGAAGCGTTCCCTGACCTCCAAGGTGACCTTAGGCCAGTACTTTACTTCGCTATTGATACCTTTCAAGAACCTATCGAAAAACTGCCTCTGCTTCTCCTGGTTCTGATAAAAATGCTGCCACTTTTTTCGCCCGTGAACGAGGAGCCACTTGTCCTTGGAACAGATTTTCTTGAAACCCTCGAGTGTCCCCCGTGAATGGAGGCCGTGATCCGACCAGCTGGCCACGACAAAGGCCGGCACCGTTATCTTCGAAAGATCAGCATTCTTACTGGCCCAGTAATCGTCAAAGAGCGGATGGTCTCTTGCCATTTCTACGATATCTTCGACTCGCGTGGACGAGAAGCTCATGTGGGTCTTCAACCCCGCGAGAAAGTGAGTCTCCAGCATACCCCCGTGGTAGACAAACTCGCGGTAGAAATCGCTCACGCCCTCCCAGGGATTCATCGCCGCTAGATGCGGTGGGTGGAGCGCCGCGACTCTCCACTGAGTCCAGGCGAGGTAGGAGACACCGTGCATGCCGACCTTGCCGTTACTCCAGGGTTGGGTGCCGGCCCATTCGATCAGATCATAGCAGTCCTCTGCTTCCTGCTCACTCATGTACGTGAGGTCGCCTTCGGAATTCCAGCACCCGCGCGGATCAACATTGATAATAATGTAGCCCCACGGACACCAAAGAGCCGGATCATTCGCTTCAAAGGCGGCATACTCAGAAAAATCAGTGTCGCATACGCCGCACTTCGGGAAAACCACATATTTGACGTGGCCATGTTTGCCATAAGGGCTCCAACCGATAAGCACCGGATATTTTCCCTCTTTCTCCGGACGAAAGACATCGGCATAAATTCTTACACTATCACGCATCGTCACAGCGACATCATACTCACAGATTATTCCGTTTGCCTTTTCGGTCCGGGGATTAAATCCGGGATATCCGCCTTCGGCGGGTGGTACGCCTCTCCAGAACTTCATCGCGGGCATTTTATCGGCCATGACCCTTCTCCTTTCTCCATGGGTCTTTGCATGAGGCTACGTCAAAACCCTTTCTGCCGGGGGCTCGTCATTGACCAATCGGCGCTAGGTAGTGCTTCCTGAAGCCAGCATAATCGTGGGCCTTCAACTTGGGCGTCAGGGGCGACGTACTCCATCGTGACAAGCAACCGGCCAGACACCTCGTCCACCCACTCCGCAGTGAGGACGAAGGGATGCCTTTCCAAGTTCACCCACAGAAGGGCTTCCTTCTTGAATGCCTCCCGAGCAACAGGATCAGCCAGCAATTCTTCACGGGAGGTCTTCAATGATCATTTTGATTTTCGCGGAATGACGGGGACCAATAGGTACGAATCATATCGCCCACCCGTATGAATCACGTGGCGCCCGCTGTTGACCGTCTCCTCGTGACGGAAATAAATCGGATCGACGATCTTTGAGTACTTCTGCAGTTCCGTTCCCTGAACGATGAGTCTCAACTTCTCGCCCGTTTTGAAGCGCGTGCCCGAAGGCCAGATCTCGATCTCAAGCGGCACCACCTCGCCTTTGTTGAGCTTTAATTCCCGCTGATGAGCGTGTACCGGCTGGAACTCCGTGGACTTCTTCTTGTCGAGCTCACGATGCGATGCCCGCAACCAGCCCAAGGCAACGGGACCATCGTCGAAGAAAGAGTAATAGGCGAACGGCACGAATTTCCCCTTGGAATCGAACTTATAAACTCCGACGAAAATATCCATGTCGTTGGCGCCTTCGGCCGCCATAAAGATCCTGAGCTTCATGTGGCCGATGAGCTCGGTTGGCTCCTTAAAAGTGATCTCGAATTCCGCGCGGTGAGCGCCGGGCCCTCCGCCAACGCCGTTGTAGCTGCAGGAAGCCGCGCTCCGAACCGGGCTGCGCTGCATTGTGCCGCGCTTCGCATCAAGATACAGTTTTGTGTATTGCGTGCGGGCGATTGGCCACTCGTTTTCGCCTCGCATCGCTCCCACGAAATACTTCTCGCGCACCTCCAAACGCACTCTCGGCCATTTGGTCACGGCGGAGGGGCTGCCTTTGAGGAAGTGATCGAAGAATTCCTGAAGCCTTTTGACGCAGTCCGGCTTGTAGTAGTAGGCCCATTTTTTTCTGCCGTGGATTTCGAGCCACTTCTGGTGGGACGAGATCTGCTTGAACCCCTCGAGTGTTCCGCGCTCATGCAGGCCCTGATCTGCCCAGCACGCGACCACGAATGCCGGCACCCCGACCTTCGAAAGGTTCGCAGCCTTCGAGGCCCAGAAGGCGTCGAAGAATGGATGTGCCTTTGTCTCCCGGACGATATCTTCGATGCGGGTCGTGCTGCAGCCCCAACTGTCCGCAATTCTGGTGGTCCAGAACCAGGTATCCGGAATGCCACCATGGAACGCGATTTCGCGGTAAGTGTCGGTCCATCCCTCCCACGGATTGATCGCCGCCAAATGAGGTGGGTGGAGTTCTGCGACCCGCCACTGCGCCACGGCCAGGTAAGAGACGCCGGAAAGGCCGACTTTCCCATTGCTCCATGGCTGCGTGCCCGCCCATTCGATCAGGTCGTAGAAGTCTTCGGCTTCTTCGGGTGACACAAAAGTGGCGTCCCCCTTCGAGTAGTACATCCCGCGGATGTCCACGTTCACGATCGCGTAACCCCGCGGCACCCAGTAGGCCGGATCAGGGCCTTCGAAGGTTGCATAACGCGAGACCTGGCCTGGCCTGACTTCGCACGTCGGGTTCGAATCAAAGATTCCACTTCCATTCTGATGCTTGCCGTAAGGCGTCCAGGCGACGATCGGCGGCGCGGGTTTCTCGTCTGCTGGGCGCAAGACATCGGCGTAAATCTCGACGCCATCGCGCATCCGGACGGCCACATTGCGTTCGATGATCATCCCGCTCTCGACGTTGCGGCTGTAGACCGGCGAGGGAGCACCCCGTTCGCCAGGTCTCCCGTAAGGCTCGCGGAATAGATACTCAAAATCCTTGGATTTCATGGTGCTCCCCCCTTTTGCAAATCAGCGCGAAGCAATCATCGTAGCAGCAAGCGCGAGAAGCCTGACCGACGCCAAGCAGAGGCGTCGGTCAGGCCATCGTAGTCGTTCAGAACGTTAACTTCACTGCAAACTGGATTTGACGCGAGGGTCCTGACGTGGCGGTTATTTGGCCAGCGGTCGCACTCTCCAAGACCGAGGCTGGGACATAAACCACTCCTGTGTAGAGACCATTAGCGGGCTGAGCCAGATTCGTGTGATTGATAATATCGAAGAACTCTGCACGGAACTGGGCGCTTAGTTTCTCCGTTACCTTCGTGTCCTTGATAATCGAGAAGTCGAGATCCACGAAACTCGGCCCGTACAGCGAATCTCTCCCGACATTGCCGAGCGTTCCAAAGGGTTGCAGGGTGTAGCAAGCCGGATTGAACCACTGCACGGTCCTCTGCGCGACATTGACCTGGTCCAATATCTGGTACGGATGGCATCCCGCCGCGCCGGAATAGTCCGGACGATCCCCGGTGAGTCCGCCCGTAAGCGATTGCTGCGGATCCAGCCCGTTGTAAACATTGACGGGGAGACCAGTGTTAGCGGACAAAATCGGGCTCACCTCCCAGCCCTCCACCAACCTGTTCCCCTTGAACGGCAACTGATACACGGCGTTGCCACGCAACGTCTGGGTAATATTGAAGGTGCACGCCGCACGGTCGTAGCGCTGGTTGTACACGTCCGTCACTTCCTGAGTGGCTTGCTCGAGTCCCGAGCTGCCGGAACCGTCGTCTATGCATCTCGAGTACGTGTAGGACACCTGCCCTATCAGGTTGCGGCTGATCTGGCGGCTGAGATTTGCCACCACGGAATTGTAGGTTGAGTGGCTGGTTGGGGCCGTATTGTTGATGGAGAGGAAATTGGGGTTCGGCACGGGACCAAAGAAAAAACACGACGGGCTCGTACAAGTACTGGGGCCGCCCACCACGGCAGGTGTATTCTGATTTCTCTGGGAATACAGGTGGACTCCTTGCGCGCCTACGTACCCGATGGACGCGGTCATGCCGTGCCCGAGGTCATGCTGGATTGTCAGGTTGTACTGCACTTGGTAAGGGGAAACATTCGCCCTATAGTCGAGCCCATATTCTACGGCGGGCGGTGCTAATGCTGCGCCGGGGGCCGGATTCGGGAAGCCGATGGTAAAGGCAACCTCAGTTACAGACGGCGGGGTCAGAGCATAGGCGGTTCCGAACGTCCGAGCGGACATCTGTTCATGGAAGATGCCGAATCCAGCGCGGATCGAGGTCTTGTGATTCGAGAACGGATCCCAGGCCAAACCAATCCGGGGATCGAAATTGAGCCCGTTCGGATTCGCCTGAAGAACGTGGTGGACCTGCACAAATGCCGTCGAAGACAACGGATCGATAAGGTTCGTGCAGGGAACGGCTACGCACACCGGGTTGGTCCCAAAATCATACCGCAGGCCGAGATTGAGCGTTAGATTCGGCCGGATCTTCCAGTCGTCCTCGATGTAAGGGGCATAGTCGATTTCGCGGAAAAAGCGGCTTCGATTGAAACCCGGTGCGGGGTTCGACTGTCCGATAAAGAGAGAGGGGACGCCCGCCAGGAAATCCGGAAGGCTGGAGAAATTGTAGTTCCCGCCTGCTGTGCCCGCAGCAGCACTGCTTTGAACTCTGGCGATGGACACGCCGGCCTTGAGACTGTGGGCTCCGTGGGTCCAGAACAGGTCGTCGCCGCCGATGAACTTGGTCTGTCTCGCAAAGAACCGCGTCACCGAACCCGCGCCGATGGGAGAGACGCCGCCGGATATGATGATGCTGCCGTCTTCTCGCCCCGACCCGGGATAAAACTGCATCAGATCTGTGGCCGGGTTAGTGCGGGCACCTTCATTGGCGCGTTCGTTCGTTCGTGTGAAGCTGAAGCGAACCTCGTTAATCTCCGTGGCTGAAACAATGTGTTTCTCTTCGAGAGTGAAAAACTGATCGCCCGCATTGTCCACTTCCGGCCACAGCGGTAACGCCGAAAGGGGGAACGGTACATACTGATAGGCCGTGTCGGAAATATACCGCCCGAAAAAGGAATCTTTCGGCCCGAGCGTATAATCCATGCGTGCGAGGATATAGTTCTGGTCCACTATCTGACTAGCAACGTTAGTGAATAGGGCTGCACCGCTAGGGTATCCGGGAAACAGTCCCCCAGCCGGTCCCGTCGGTTCGTTCAATTCAGGCCCGGTTGTTTGAGGCCAGATCGCCAGATATGGCACCACGGCGGGATCGACAGGCACGGCTACCCTGGCTCCATTGGTGCAGGTGCCGCCCTCGGAAGGGGGCAATTGCCCTGTAACGAGGTTACACGGCACATTCCCAAGCCGCGATTGGGCATCTGGAACATATTCGTTTCCGGTAAAGCCCTGAGATGAACGAAGACCCTCGTAGTTCACGAAAAAGAAGGCCTTATCCTTCTTGACGGGGCCACCCACGCTGCCCCCAAATTGATTTCTGCGGAATTCTGGAATGGTGGGCCCATCGAAGAAGTTGCGCGCGTCGAGCACGCTGTTGCGCAGGTAGTCGTAAGCCGAGCCGTGGAAGTCGTTGGTTCCCGACTTGCTCACGGCATTCATCGCGGCCCCCGTACCCCCGAACTGCGCGCTGTATGTATTGGTAAGCAACTGAAACTCCGCGATCGCTTCGACCCCAAGTGAATTGCCGGTCACGGACACGCCCGCTCCCTTGTTCCAGTAACCTTCCAAATCCTGGTTGTCGAGCAGAAACGCTTCTCCAACGGGCCTCGATCCCGAGACCGAGTAGGTCGCGCCACCCCCGTAGAAAGTCGATGATATTCCTACCTCGGCGGCGGCTGCGGGCACCGTCTGAACACCCGGCGCGAGAGAAATAAGTTGCTGGAAGTTCCGCCCATTCAAGGGCAAGTCGTGCATTTGCGTAGTTGTCATGAGGGAAGAGATGGACGCGGTTTGCGTCTCCACTTGCGAGAGCTGTGCTTCGACGGTGACGCTCTGCGTTGTCTGCCCCACGGAAAGCGCAAAGTCAACGATGGGATTAGCGCCGACCGTGAGCGTGATGCCTCTGTGGACCACGGTCTGGAAACCCGATGTCGAGGCCTGAATGTCGTAGCTGCCAACCGGCAGATCGAGTATCGTGTAGCGGCCCTGCGCATCCGTGACCGTGGACTGTGCAATGTTGGTTGCGACGTTTTTCGCCTCGACGGTGGCGCCGACCAGCACTGCTCCGGAGCTATCCGTCGTGGTGCCTGAGATGCTAGCCGTCGCAACTTGCGCCTCTAGGCGATCGACCCAAACGACAGTCAAGAGCAGGGCACCCAGCAAGCAAACCGACGCACACTTCAGCATGTTAAAGGTTTTTGTCATTTTTCACCCCCCCCCAACACTTTGTTAAGGACCTGCCCGGTCACATGGGTGACTTACGGCGTGTGTACATAAGGGAGAGGGGGAGCGTCTTTCCCAAGAGGGAACATGCATCGGGCAAAAAGCGAACTGGGCAAGTACTAGACCAGCAGAGTACTACTCGCCGCCTGGATACCTGCGTGCACCGGGGGGACTTTCTTAATCAACTGGGACTGCGATGAGCCGCGTGCGTTCGCACGGAAGCGAGCGCTGATTCGACTCGCAGGTCCCGGGGAGCGAGGCCATATCCGCCCTTGAAGCAGCGGCTGAAGTGGCTCGCGCTATTGAAGCCCCATGAAAACGCAATGTCGGTAACAGACTTCTTCATGTAGGCTGGATTACGGAGTTCCTCTCGGCATCGCTCCAATCGCCTTCCCAGTATGTATTCGCCGATCGAAGTCCCCTGACTCTCAAACGCCTTATGCAGATACCGTTTGCTGCAGCCGAAGACTTGTGCCAGACGATCCACACTGAGATCAGGGTCGCGCAAGTGCGCATCGATATAGGTCCTGATTCGGTCCTCCAGTATAAGCTTCATGGACAATGGAGTCGAAGCTCCGGCGACTTCCAGCATCGCCAGTCGAATGAATTGAATGATCGTCTCGAGCACATCTTTTTCAAACTCGGGTTTAATCGAGGAAAGCCCATCGAACGCGCTGCAGATAAACTGAAACGCGAGCTTACCGATGCCGGTTTGCCCCGAGAACGACCGCGCGACAAGGTCCTCGAGGCGATAGCTTTTGCTGGCAACTTTTTCCCTCGGCAACACGAGTAGTAGAACATCCGCATCCGAGGGACTCAACACGGTGTAAGGTTTTCCGACCTCCTTCACACACCAATGGCCCGGCGAAAGTACGACTGTGCGACCGCGTTGCTCATTGTAGCTGGTACCGCAGAGTTGCAGGGCCACCTTCACGGAGTCCGAGTCGCTGGCTCGAGCTGCCGACTCTGGCCGCACCAGTCTGATCCAGCCTGCGGTGCACAACCGGCAAAGGAGTACCCCCCCGAGGTTTCCATACTTGAAGTGTGCGTCGAGCGTTCTCTCGCTCTCGCATTTCGAATCCACCGGGCCGAACAACTCCCTTTCAGTCTCCTGCCACAGGTGTGCACGCTGTCGCGGCGGCACGGCGTCAGTTGATACGTTCTTCAGAACGCCCATGTCGGTTGCACTCTTCTTCCCGCAATTCAAAACAGTACGCGCCAGCCTGACAGCCTCTAGGACAATGCTAGATCGAGTCCGGCTATTCGGCTGAAAATGCCAACGGCAGGTCGGTGACAGATGGCCCGAATCGCAAAGCTGCCTTCGCCTGATCTCCCCCCGCGGGCGCATTGTGGTCCAATTCGTCGAGGAACTCAAGCTGGTAAGCCACGCACACCTGCCGGTTGCCAGATGGATCGTTGCGGCGCGCGTGAAAGCTTAGAAATCGTTGCGGCGAACGCCTCACAGGATTTCCCGCCTAAACCGGGATTTCCATTTTGACTTCCCGGCCAGCCGGTAACGTACACCCAATTCCGTCAGCATGCAATGTTCCAGCCAGGTGTTTGAGTGCAGAGCCGTTCCGACGGCTGCGGCAAAATCTCAAAGCCAAAAACTGGCGCTTCTTCAACCCACTTCTTAGACACTTACCCTTCTCCAATCTCGCGCGGTACCGAAATCTGTTTCGGTCTGCAGCTCGCCTAACCCAATAGTCAGGATGCTTGACATAAACGTGAACGGAGCCATCCTCCGAGACATCGGCCCCTGTCAGTTCTGGCTTCGGATCGAAGAGAGTAAGCAAATCGTTGACATAGGGTGAAACCAGTTGTCCTAACGTCCTATACCTGGCTATTAGCCAGTCTGTTTGGTCGGGGCGGTCGGCAACCTGTGCCCGAGCTTTTCCCTCACGGTGGAATAGCCCCGCAATGTCTTCTTGGATTTGCCGTGGATAGGGCAACAAGATTCGAGCCTATTTAAGCGACGATCCCCAGCGGGATTTCGCCATTGTGGCGAGTCTTATACCGGTGAGTGCATGCCAGCAAGTGTCGGAGCTCAGGTCTGTGCGCTGCTTATTGGCCTTTCTTCTTCAGATAATTCAGCAGCTGCCGGAGCACGAACAGCCAGAAACTACGGACATGGGAGTTCATTGGGCCTCCTTGGGTCGGTTTGGGTCGAAAGTTGGGTCCATCCAGAGGGTTAATCGGGGCTAAATCGGGGCGTAAGCGAAGTCTGATCAATGAGTTACTGATATCCTAGCCGCCCACCGCGATTTCATTCTAACAAAGGGGTGAACGGCCGCCAATTGCGATTCGAACGCCTTGGAGTGAAATCGAGGAGGGGAGAGAGCTTTGCCGCCCCATACAACCTCTTCGAGGGAGAGAAGGCTCTCGGGGCTTGGCGGCAAAGCTCTCCAATCGTCGTGTGGTGATTCGAGGCTAAACTGGAGGCCTTCCGCGGGCAATCCAGCACTTCACTGATTCTCGCGGGGTAAGAGACCTGAGATTCCAAGCCGCTCACTGGACGCCAGATTGCGGACGCCGTCGCTCTTGGACAAAACCCACAGGGTTACATCCTTCCAATCTCGCGCCGCCGGTGCTAGCCTTTTCGTCGGGAGTGCGTGATGGAAAGCGGCCCGAATTGACCATCAAACTTATCGCGACGGACCTCGACGGGACACTGCTCGACAGTCACGGGCGGCTGCCGGAAAAGAACGTCCACGCAATCGCGGAGGCGGCGGCGCGCGGGATGGAGATCGTGGTCGTCACCGGGCGGCGATTCCCATCCGCGCAGAAAATCGCAAGCGAGTTGACGTGCGATGTCCACCTGATTGCCAGCAACGGTGCCGTGATCAAATCGAGGGAAGGCGAGACGCATTATCGCCGGCTGCTGCCCGTTGTAACCGCCCGGCAGGTCCTCGAAGCCACACCCGAATACCGGTCCTCTGCGGCGGTCATTTTCGACCGGCCCCTTTCAAGGCAGGTGATCTTCGAGCGCGTGGATTGGGACAACCCGCGCACCACTTCCTACCTGCGCTCCCGCGAGCAGGTCGCCGAAATCGTGCCTCTTACGGCGTGTCTCGACGGCGAGGATCCGGTCGAAATTCTTTTCCTCGGCGAGTGCGAGGAGATGCGCCGCGCGATGCGGTCGCTTGAGGCGCTTTCTATCGCGCCGCAGTACGCGCTGGCTCTGACCGAATACGAGCAGCGCGATCTATCGATGCTCGACGTGCTGAATGAAGGCGTCACAAAAGGCTCGGCGCTCGCGGAATGGGCCCGGCGGCGAGGGATCGCCCGCGACGAAGTGATGGCCATCGGCGACAACTGGAACGATCGCGAGATGCTCGCGTTTGCGGGCTTGCCGGTTGTGATGGAGAACGCCGTACCGGAGTTGAAATCTCTCGGGTGGAAGGTTACCCTTTCCAATGACGCCTGCGGGGTGGCAGACGCCATTCGCAGGTACGCACTCAATCAAAACGGAACAGGCTGATCGAAAAGAGGGGATTCAATGAGAACTCGCGATGCGATCGGAACGGGAGTGTTGTGTATTTCGTGTTTGCTGGCCGGCGGAGCGGCGCGGGCGCAGCAAGGCCCGCCGCCCGGATCGATGGGGCCCGCGACGATTACGTCGGTGCTGGATACGCAGCTTTCCATTGAGGAGCGCGAGATCAGCGCCGCCGCCGACGCCATGCCGGAAGACAAATACTCGTTTGCGCCAACCAACGGAGAGTTCAAGGGCGTGCGCACGTTTGCACAGGAAGTGAAGCACATCGCGACGGTGAACGATCGATTCTTCGGCGCGATCCTGGGGCAGCCGTCAGCGACGCCGGGCTCGCAATTCGAAGCGGAGAACGGACCGGACTCGATTCAGACGAAGGCGCAGATCATGCAGTATTTGCGTGATTCCTTTGCGCTCGGACACAAGGCCATCGGCACAATCAATGCGGATAACGCGTACGTGGTGATGAAGGCGCCGCCGACGCCGTTTTTGAGGACGCCCGCAGCCATCGTAGTTTTCGACTGCGCACATTCGATGGACCACTACGGCCAGATGGTCGAATATCTGCGCGACAATGGGATCGTGCCGCCGGCAAGCCGTCAGCGGCCACCGGCAAATCCACCGGCAAAGCCCTCGGGAGAGTGATGCGACGCCTGATTTTCGCTGCGGGGTTGGTCGCGGCGGCAATCGCAACGACCGCCGCGCGCGCGGACTACGCCGTGCTGCGGTCGGGCGCAAGGCTTCACGTGACGGGGTACGAGCTCGTAGGTGATCGCGTGCGGCTCGCGGTAGCGGGCGGTGCGGTCGAAATTGGCGCGAGCGATTTGATCGACGTCGAGCCAGAGGATCTGTTCCCCGCACCGCCGGCGGCGAATGTGGACTTCGGCGTGCGCTACGCCAAGCTGATTCACGCAGCGGCGCAGAAGCACAGCGTGGATGAAAGGCTCATCACGCACGTGATCGCCGCGGAGTCGAATTTCGATCCCAAGGCGGTTTCGAGGAAACGGGCGCTCGGATTGATGCAGTTGCTGCCGGAGACGGCTGCGCGATATGCGGTACGGAATGTGTTCGACCCGGCGCAGAATATCGATGGCGGGACTCACTACCTGAAGGATCTGCTCGCGCGCTACAGCGGGAATCTGCGCCTGGCGCTTGCCGCGTATAACGCCGGACCGGAGATAGTCGACCACTACGGCGGCGTGCCGCCCTTCTTCGAGACGCAGAACTATGTAAAGCAGATTACTTCAAAGCTCGCCGCGGATACCCAAGTGCCGCCGCCCAACTGAGCTTTATTCCGCGCCCTTCCTCGCTTTTACAAGCAGGTTAAACATCTTGACGTGAATCAAGCCCTGCGCGTCGATCGGGTGCTTTTCGAGGTAGCGATCAATCAGCTCACGCATAAGCGCCTGCCGCCGTTCCGGCTCGACGCGATGAAGGTAGGGCATCCCGGTGGTCCGCATCCAGCCCTCGAAGCCTTCCCTGCCCTGATGCGTGACGTCGCGCTCAACAAGTTCCAATCGCTCGACGACGAATCCGAATCGGTCGAGCAATGCCCGGTACTCTTCCAGCCCGTAGAATCCAAACGGCGTTTCAAAGTTTTCAAAACGAGCCGCCCAACGCGGATCTTCCGCGAGAGCGGCCACCGCGAGGACGAGAGCTGCGAGCGTGCCCCGCGCCGCGAACGTGAGATATATCCTTCCATGGGGCTTGAGCGCTCGCCGAATGCCCCGCAACACGGGGACGTGATCCTTGACCCAATGCAAGGCGGACGTGGAGAAAACCAGATCGAATTCCGCCTGAAAGGGCAGCGCGGTTGCGTCGATCATCTCGAAGGCAAGATTGAAGTGGCGCGATAGATGAGTCTTGCGGGCTGCCGCGATCATGTCGGGCGAGCTATCGATTCCGAGGACGCGGCCTCGCGGCACCATTTGCGCGAGCGCCGCGGTGAGCCTGCCGTCGCCGCAGCCGATGTCGAGGGCGGCTTCGTTGCCCGTCAGATCGAGTTGGGCGAGTTGCTTCCGGCCGTACTCCTCTTGCATCTGCGAATTGCGCGCGTAGTCCTGCGGGTCCCACGCGACCCGATTCGCGCCGGAAGCAGAGCGGTCGGGCGACAAGTAGAGTTGGCCTACTGCGTTGCGGATTTTTCGCCGAGACGGCGCATGCGCTCCTGCAACTTCTTCCGGAGCGGCGCCGGGGCATTGGGATTGAATGCGACCAGATACCAGAGCGGCTGCGTGCGATCCCGACTGAGCCGTGTGAGCGTGGCGGCATCGCTATTGGGATGGCGGGCGATGTTCTCGCGAATCGCCGAATACGGATGATGCGAAAGGCGGCCGAGTGTCTTCGCGCCCACCTTGGGATGCTCGCTAATCA
>Ga0187872_10001225_pt1 | contig 26973 bp, 21 predicted proteins | sample June2016WEW_16_4_FD_132973 | JGI IMG/M metagenome (GOLD analysis project Ga0187872, IMG submission 132973) | Peatland microbial communities from SPRUCE experiment site at the Marcell Experimental Forest, Minnesota, USA - June2016WEW_16_40 | ecosystem: Environmental > Terrestrial > Soil >...
CTCCGCGCCGCCGCCCGCGCCCTCGCCAACTATCGCCTGCCTCCGGGCTGCACCCTCTACGTCACGCTCGAACCCTGCGCCATGTGCGCCGGCGCCATCCTCCACGCCCGCGTCAGCCGCCTGGTCTACGCCGCACCCGACCCCAAGGCCGGCGCCTGCGGCTCGGTCCTCAGCGTCCTCAACCACCCCCAGCTCAACCACCAGGTCGAAGTCACCTCCGGCCTCCTCGCCGGCGAAGCTGGCGAGCTCCTCACCGCATTCTTCCGCGCCCGCCGCTAGCTTCGCCTAATCCGGAGGCCCGCCACCCCCGCCCAGCCCGCCGCCGCCCGGAGGTCCGCCCCCACCCGGCGGAGGCCCGCCATCCTGTGGAGGCCCATCCGGCGGCCCATCGTCGTCCGCGTCCGCGTCGCTCCCCGCCTGCTTCGCCCGTTTCGCCTCGTCCTGCGCATACTTGCTCAACTGCGCGTCGCTCAGCAGCTTCCTCACCTTCAGCACCGTCGCCTGGTGCACCTTCCGCACCGCCGAAGCCCACTCCGCGTTGGTCAGCGACTCGTCCTCGCCCAGCGTGTGCACCTGCTTCTGCTGCTCCAGCAGCAGCGGCTCGATCTTCGCCTTCTGCTCCTTGCTCAGGCCGTAGCGCTTCGCCATGCGCGCCAGCTCCTTCACGGCGTCGTACTCTTTATTCGCCACCTGCAGCGACTCCGGCTTCGCACTCGTCGCCGTATCGCCCGCCGCCGTCGCCGTCCCCGCACTCGTCAGCTCTTCAGCCGTGCGCGGCTGAAGCTGCGCGTCCTGGCCATTCGTCTTCTGCGCCCCCGTCGCGCCCGAAGCCGAGCCTTGGGCCGCGCTCTGCGCCCGCGCCGTCGCGCCCGTCGCCACCACCACTATCAACCCAACCCGAAGAATCCATCCCGCAATCCGTATTCCATTCATATCTCTCTAGACGCGTTATTCTTCATTCGCGGTTACATCCCGGCTCTCGATCCGTTCCTTTTCTTTCGGTGTCATCGGTGAGAATCGGTGTTAAGCCGTTGCGCCTTCACGTAAAATAAAGGTATGGAACTCCTCGTCTACACCGCCCCCGGCTGTCGCGACTGTCGCGAGGCCAAGCGTTTCCTCGCCGACCACTCCATCCCATACCGCGAGATCGACATCTCCACCACCCCCGGCGCGGCGGACGAGGTCCTCGCCCACACCGGCAAGCATGCCATCCCCCAGTTCGTCCTCGACGGCAAGTGGATTCAGCCCTACCGTCCCGGCCTCGGCTTCCTCCACGACGAAATGTCCGCCCTCTTCGGCGTATAGTCTTCTTGTTTGTCATTCCAGTTTTCTGATCGCCATTCCTGTTATTTTGATTGTCATTCTGAGCGCAGCGAACGGGGCCCCCGGCCAGCTTGCTGGCTGGGGTAGGAAGAATCCCCGCATTTGTTTTTTCAACTCGAACCGCGAACCTCGCACCTAGGACCTAAACAAATGATCGCCCGATACACACGTCCTGCCATGGGCCGCATCTGGTCCGATGAAAACAAGTTCCGCTGCTGGCTCACCGTCGAGACCGCCGCCTCGCAGACCCTCGCCCGCTTCGGCCTCGTCCCCCAGGCCGCCGCAGACGCCATCCGCGCCCGCGGCAACTTCACCGTCGCCCGCATCAACCAGATCGAGGACGAGGTCCGTCACGACGTCATCGCCTTCACCACCGCCGTCGCCGAGCAGATCGACGCGCCGCCCTTCGCCGCCGAAAAATCCTCCCGCTGGCTCCACTTCGGCCTCACCTCCACCGACGTCGTCGACACCGCGCAGTCCCTCCAACTCCGCGAAGCCTCCGCGCTCATCCGCGCCGGCATCCTCGCGCTCTCCGAAACCCTCAAAAAACGCGCCATCGAGTTCAAGCACACACCCATCATCGGTCGCACCCACGGCGTCCACGCCGAACCCACCACCTTCGGCCTCAAACTTTTGCTTTGGTATTCCGAGATGCAGCGCAACCTCGCCCGCTTCGACGCCGCCGCCGAAGACCTCCGCGTCGGCAAGCTCTCCGGCGCCGTCGGCACCTTCGGCCATCTCAAGCCGGAGCACGAGGAAGCAATCTGCAAAGAACTCGGTCTCAAACCCGTTGCCGTCGCCACGCAGATCGTCCAGCGCGACCGTCACGCCGCCTACATCGCCTCGCTCGCCATCCTCTGCTCCACGCTGGACAAGATCGCCACCGAAGTCCGTCACCTCCAGCGCACCGAAGTCCGCGAGGCCGAGGAGTTCTTCAGCGAGAAGCAAAAAGGCTCCTCCGCCATGCCGCACAAGCGCAACCCCGTCACCAGCGAGCAGATCTCCGGCCTCGCACGCGTCGTCCGCGCCAACGCCCAGGCCGCCTTCGAGGACATCGTCCTCTGGCACGAGCGCGACATCTCCCACTCCTCTGCCGAGCGCGTCATCCTGCCCGACTCCACCATCCTCGCTGACTACTTGTTGGCCAAAACCGACCAGCTCATCGCGCGCCTCCTGGTCTACCCCGAGCGCATGTTGAAGAACCTCGAGTCCACCGGCGGCCTCATCTTCTCCGGCCAGCTCCTGCTCGACCTCGCCGCCGCCGGAATCTCCCGCGAAGACGCCTACGCGCTCGTCCAGTCCCACGCCATGCGCGCCTGGAAGGAAGACCTCGTCTTCCGCGACGAAGTCGCCCGCGATCCCGCCATCGCCGCCCTCCTCACCCCCACGCAGCTCGCCGCCGCCTTCGACTTCCGCCGCCAACTCGCCAACGTCGACGCCATCTTCGCCCGCGTCCTCGGCACTTAGCCGATATTCTAATAAGAGAATTCCCGATGAGTGAGGTAACTACGGACGACATTGGTGTTCGATATCTCAAAGCCTTAACTGATTTCAAGCAAGCTCTGAAGGATGTTATTTGGACCTCCATTCAAAGCCAAAAACTTAAGGCCGGAGAGAGACGGTACTGGAGTTCTGTTCTGCTCGTGCGGATTTGTTCAATCGGGCAAAGCATGTTGCGCCTGTGTCCTGATATAGAGCAGCCAGATCAAGCTATCCACTGGGACTTTGCTTCCGTAGCGGCAATTGCCAGAAGTCTCTTTGAGTGCTGTATGTTCTTTCGATACTTCTCCACGAGAGTAGGCGAAAATGAATGGCTCGCGAGGCTAAACCTGATGCAGTTACACGATTGTATAGAACGTATCAGGATGTTTTCTATAATGGGCGACCTTGACGAAGTGGATGGATTTAAGGTTCAGGCAGAAGATCTGCGACAGCGTTTATTGCGAAATCCATTTTTTCAATCACTTGATCCAAAATTCCAAAAACATTTATTGCAAGGTCATCGTGCAAGTCTCTTCTCCTTAAACGAACTCGTATCACAATATATTGGCGATGAAACATTCTGGTATGTGTATCAGTTTCTTTCAAGTCATGTGCATTCTCTTCCTCTAAGTTTTTATAGAACCAAAGAACATAGTCGATCTGGAATTGAGAATCCTGTTGACAAGGCTTATATATCAATGTCAATGGAAATGGCCACAGAAGTCCTAAGGGATGCAGTAACTGCATATCGGGATGATTTTTCAGAAATCGTCAATTTTGAACAATTAGGAGCTGGACCACCTAATCTCTTATTGGCTGCTCCCAAGGATTATTCAGAAATGTGGTTGCGTAGTAACCGTAAGGCGTTATGCCCATGTGGAAGTGGACAAAAGTACCGCTGGTGCCATGGGAGACAGTAATCGATAAACCGGGTGCCCCATTCATGCAGCTTCATCGCCGGGTGCCCCATCCATTGCACTGGGTGCCCCATCCTAACGGCGGCTTTATCGCCGTTAGGGTGGGTTATCGTTCGCGGTAGCGAACGACCGCCTTCGTCTTCGCTAAGGTGGTATTTGGGTGCCCCATCCATGCCGCGTTCTTTGCGGCATGGGTGGGGTTTCGGCTGCCCCTTCCTCCCGCAGTCTCATCGCGGAAGGGTGGGAGACGCAGCCCCCCGGAAAGCACCGAAAATCTTTCCGCAAAAACCCCAGCAAATTCGCGTGTCAAGCCCCTGCGCCCCGAAAAATCCCTCTAACCCACACTGTGCCAATCACTTCCCTCCAAAAAATAGTTGGCATACTAGTTTCCCTCCAACCCGTATAATTAAGGTAGTTATCAATATTCAAAGCCCGGCACTGCGCCGGGCTTTTGCTTTTAACTGTTACCAATTCCGGTTCCACCTGGCCAAGTCATGACAGGTCATGACTCATTTACCTGACATGTCCCGACTTAACCGCCGTGGATTGATGACTTTAGACTTAATTCCACCCAAAGGATTCTTCATGACCGACGCCGCTGAACTCACCCAGATCACAAGGACGCTTACTCTCTGCCGCCATTTCCATGCCTCCGGTCGCCGCTGCGGTTCGCCCGCCCTCCGCGGCGAGCAGTTTTGCTACTACCACCACCCCAACCGTCGCCCTGGCCCCCTCGCCGAGCGCCGCGCCATACTGCGTGCTCTCAACCGTGCCTTCCAGTTCCTGCTGGACGGCTCGCTGCCCGTGGATCGCGCCGACAGACTCCGCGAGCGCATCCGTCCCGCCTCCGACAGCCTCCCCCGCTGAGCGCCGCCTCGGCGAAGACGCGAAACATTGCAGCCTCGACCCGCAGGAATGAGATACATTACTGGTTGAGCGCACATCGGGATGGCAGTTACGGCGAAGTCGATTCGGCGGTCGTGTACTTCGAGCGTGAAATTCGCTGCGAAGCTTTGTGCCCAGGCGATGCTCGTCCTTCTGCTCTCTTGGACCACGCTCGCCCGCGCCCAGTACAAGCCGAAGGACGCGGAGTGCCTGGCCTGCCACGCGGACCCCACACTCACCACCACGGACGCCAGCGGCAAGACGGTCAGCCTCACCGTCGACGCCGATAAATTTAAGCAGTCCATCCACGGCAGCATGTTCTCCTGCGTCGACTGCCACAAGGACGTGAAATCCTCGCCGCACGAGAAGACACCGGCGAAGATCGCCTGCGCCCAGTGCCACGCCGACGCGCAGGCCGCGTATCAGCACAGCTTCCACGCCACCGCGAAGAAGTCCGACGGGACGCCTGCCGCCACCTGCGTCGACTGTCACGGCGACGCGCACACAATTCTGCCTGCCAGCGATCCAAACTCGCCGGTGAGCCACTCCAACATCCCCGCCACCTGCGGCTCCTGTCACGGCCAGAAGTTTTTGATGGAGTCCACCGGAGGCAGCTCGCAGGTCTTCGTCGCTTATCAGGACAGCGTCCACGGCCGCGCGGTGAAGAACGGCTCGCAGACCGCCGCCGTCTGCACGGATTGCCACGGCTCGCACCAGATTCTTCCCGCCAACGACGCCCGTTCGCCGATCAACAAGTTCAACATTCCCGCCACCTGCGGCAGGTGCCACGCAGATGTGCAGAGCGTCTTCATCGAGAGCATTCACGGCCAGGCCATCGCACGCGGCAACGGCCTTGCGCCGGTCTGCACCGACTGCCACGGCATCCACACCATCAAGGCGCCCAGCGATCCAAGCTCTTCGGTCTCCGGCGAGAACCTCTCGCGCACCACCTGCGCGCGCTGCCATCAGGGCGTGCAGTTGACGCAGGAGTTCGGCGTCGCTGGCGGCCGCGTCTCCACCTACCTCGACAGCTACCACGGGCTTGCCTCGCAGGGCGGTTCGCTGGTGGTGGCCAACTGCGCCAGTTGCCACGGAGTGCACAACATCCTGCCCTCCAGCGATCCGCGCTCCACCATCAATCCCGCGAACCTGGACGCCACCTGCGGCCAGTGCCACAAGGGAGTCACGCAGAAGTTCACGCTCAACAAGGTCCACGTCGATGTGCAGGGCGGGCGCGCATCGGACAAGGGCTCGGTCGCCGTGCGCTGGATTCGCTGGTTCTATCTTCCCCTGATCCTGCTGGTCGTCGGCGCAATGTTCGCGCACAACGTCATCCTGTGGCGCGCCAAAACCCTGGCCCGCCGCCGGGCGATGGGCCCCACTATCGTTCGCATGACGCCCAACCAGCGCTGGCAGCACATGGTCCTGCTCATCAGCTTCTTCGTCCTGGTCGTCACCGGTTTCGCGCTGAAGTATCCCGACTCCTGGTTCGCCGTCGCCCTCGGCCTGGGCGAGCGTTGGCGCGGGGTCCTGCATCGCGTCGCCGGAGTGTTGCTCATCGGCGATGGTGTCTACCACGTCTTCTACGTCGCGTTCACCCGCGACGGCCGGCGGCTGCTCCGCGACCTGCTGCCCACGCCGAAGGACGCGCTCGACGCCTGGGGAACGATGCTGTTTTACCTCGGCCTGCGCAACCGGAAGCCGAACTTCGGCCGCTTCAGCTACGCGGAGAAGTTGGAGTACTGGGCGCTGGTCTGGGGCACCGCGCTCATGGCCATCACCGGAGTCATGATGTGGGCCAAGATTTCGGTCGGCAATCTGCTGGCGCGCTGGTGGGTGGATGCGGCCACCGCGGTCCACTTCTATGAAGCCATCCTGGCCACGCTGGCGATCCTGGTCTGGCACTTCTACCAGGTCTTCTTCGATCCCGATGTCTATCCCATGAACTGGGCCTGGCGCGACGGCAAGATGTCCGTCGAGCACTACAAGCATGAGCACGCGCTGGACACCGAGACCCTCGCCGAGGCTGACATCGAAACCCCTCCATCCGCGGAGAACAACGCTGAGAGAAAGCCGGAAGACGGGCCGGAAGACGGGTAAGAAAGCAGGCCGGAAGCAGTGTAAATTGAGAGCAGAGGAACGCAGCTTCACCATTTCAACAATGAGGACCACCATGAAGATTCGTATCGCATCGGTCGTGCTGGCATCGATCACAACCCTGGCCTGGGTGCAGGCCCCCGCGCAGGACAGCGGCGCGCTGTACAAGACAAAGTGCGCGGGCTGCCACGGCGATCTGGGACAGGGAAAGCAGGGTGTCGCTCCCAAGCTGGCGGGCACAGCCAAGGATGTCGTTGAAGTCCTCACCAAGGGCGGTGAGACTCGCCCGCCCCACGTCAAGCCGATGAGCACGCTGACCCCCGCGCAGGCTGCTGCCATTGCGGCTTACATCAAGACCTTGAAGTAGCCGGAACTCGATCGCCGCAACTGCGGCCCGCGACTCTGCGCGCAGGCTGTAATGGACGCTGACCGCCGCAACCCGATACCATGGTCTCAAGGAGGTTCATGCCCTCAACTGAAAGCTATCGGCTCCTGCTGGCGGCGGCGGCAGCCTGCGAAGACAAGAAGGCCGAAGACGTACGCATCCTCGCCCTCGACCCCTCCGAGAGCGGACTCACCGACTACTTCCTCATCTGCAACGGGACCAACGAGCGCCAGAACGTCGCCATCACCGACGAGATCGAGATGCGCCTCAAGCGCGACTTCAGCGCCACTCCCAACTCGGTCGAAGGCCGCCGCCAGGCCGAGTGGATTCTGATGGATTACGTCGACTTCATCGTCCACGTCTTCTCCGCGGAGAAGCGCGCCTTTTACGGCCTGGAACGCCTGCGCAAGTCCGCCACCACCATCAGTGTCGCCGCGCTCAACGCCGAATTGAAGGCAAAGATCGCCTCCACCCGCGCCAAATCCGCTAAGCCTGGCGTTCCCGCAAGAGCTCCGGCTAAGATGGCTTCCAGGAAGACCGCAAAGAAAGCTGCCACGCCTCGCAAGCCCGCCGCAAAGAGGCCCTCCGGCAGGAAGCCCTCAGACACGCGTGCCGCAAGGAAAAAATAAGAAGGGCCGCTCTCAATCAGCGGCCCTTCTTGTCTCACTCGGATGCGGCAGATTGTTAGAAGTTGTACCGCAGGCTCAACTGCGTGTTGCGGGAACTCGGAGTTTCAAGGCCCACAGTCGACTGCGCAAACCCAAACTGCGATGGATTGTTGATGTCGCCGACTGGATCGTTGAAGTTGGGATGGTTGAAGAGATTGAAGAAGGCAACTTGGGCGATCAGATGCTGGCCCTCCCTAACCTTAAACCGCTTCGATACCGCTAGGTCCACCTGCGCGAACGCAGGTCCGTAAAATGCGTTCCGGGCCATTGGTGGATCGCACCATAGACCGTAGTTGACGGTAGCGGGGCAGGTATAGGCCTTGAACTGACTGACCTGCAGGTAGCCCGGCCCCGTTGGCCGTGCATTGTGGACGATCGCGCTATTGTACGATCCTGTTCCGACATACACCGCCCGATCAAACCCGGGCCGTCCGTCCTTGTTGGGATTGTAGGTGCCGGAGCTGTCGATGATCGAGAATGGAGTGCCGCTCTGCACCTGGATGATGGGTGAAACGCCCCACCCGCCGAGCAGCAGGTTCTCCTTCCTCCACTGCGACTCATAATTGACCGTGATCGCCGCCATATGCCGTACGTCAAAGTCCGCCGGCCCGTAATCGTACTTGGGATTCAGCGGGTCGGTTATGCCCGTCTGGGCGGCGCTGGCCTTCAGATCAAAGATGTCGCTGACCTCATCCATAGTCTTGCTGTAGGTATAGTTTGCCAGGAACATCAACCCATTGGAGTAGCCCTTGCGAACGCTGGCCTGTAGTCCGTGGTAGTTGGAAGTGAACCCGTTGTTGCGGAAGTTGTCCCCATTGAACAGCAAATTGGGACGCGCGGTCGTGGCCTTGGTGAAGCCGGCCGCCTGGCAGGTGGCCGTCAAGGTCGGGCAGGCCGTTCGGCCATCGAAGTTGTTGGCGTCCTTCAGGCCGATCAGCTTGCGGCCGAAGGTGCCAACATAGTTCACTTCGGCGACATAACCCTTGGCAAGCTCCCTCTCGATGCCAAGGTTTGCCTGCTCGTAGTACGCCGTCACCAAACGCGGGTCCACCTGGCGAGGCACCGGCTTGCCGCCATAGGCGGAAAACAGGTTGTTCGCGGTAAACGGAAGGTTGATCAGCGCCGGTTGCTCCAGAGCGCCGGCCACCACGCCATTGATCAAGGCGCCAATCGTGTTGTCCGAGTAGCGGGGAGAGTTGAACCGGATGTTCTCGTATGCATTGTTGTACAGCCGGTCAAAGCTGATCCCTAACCCTCCGCGGATTGCCATCTTACCTCTGCCAGTCGGATCGTAGGAGAAGCCCAGTCTTGGTCCGAAGTTGTTGGTGTCCTTGTTCCACAGCGTACTGTGCGACGAGTTCGGGACCACCTGGAATGTCGCTCCCTGCATTGCTCCTACGAAGGTGGTGTTCGGCAGAAACGGATTGCCGTTCGGAGTCGGCGTTGTGAATGCTCCGAAGAACACGTTGGAATCGTAGCCCGCCTGGAAGTTGTGCGGCGGCCCAAAGTACTCCCAGCGCAGGCCAAGGTTTACGGTCAGCTTGTTCGTCATCTTCCAGTCGTCCTGAGCGTACGCTGCAAATTCATTGGCACGGTAGCCGCGATACGGGTTTGGCGCCGCGTTGGTCGTGGTGTCGATCGCAGCGCTCGCCTCGTACAACGATCCGTAGGTCGGAGCTCCATAAATAGCCAGGTCCGCCTGGTCGTCGAAGGTCTCGTCGGTTAGCAACGACTCCGTGTCATACGGGTATAGCGATCCATAGAAATCGTTGTAGAAGCTGGAGCCGTTTCGTGTGCGAATATACCGGAAGCCCGTCTTCACCGTGTGCTTGCCCACTTCCTTGGTCAGCGTGTCTTCGTATTGGAACTCGTTCTCCGTGAACAACTGTGGGAGTCCGGAGTAGGCGCCAAACCCCTCCGCCAGCGGGTCGTCCCCAGTCACAATCTGGGGAACACCTTGTGTGCCAGGAGCGCTGAAGTTCGACACATGGCGCGTATAGCCCGCGCGGAAGAGGTTCTGCAGCGTTGGCGAGAAGGTGTGCGTCCAGTTTCCCGTGAATACCTGCGCCCCTCCTACATACACCTCGTCGGGGCCAAACGTCGTGTCGCCACCGTCAAAAGCAACGGTTTGATCTACCAAATCCAGCAGATAAGAAAAACTCAACTGGTCCTTGTCCGTCAGCTTCTGATCAATCTTCATGGTGGCGCGTTCCTGATTGGTGGGCGAGCCCTGGCTCTCGCCTACGGTGGCGTAGATCGGCACCGGATAGGTCACCACTCCCCCCGTATACAGTCCCTGTGCAACCCCCGTCGCCTGCAGTGTCCCCAGGGGGAACGCCTCCGGCTCCGCCGCCAGAAGGGCCTTGAAGTCCGTGCCCAGCGCATGCGAGCGGTTAAACTTGCCGGGACACGCCACCCCGTTGTACTGCATGCACAGGCCACCCGCGTTCGTCTCCTGGAACGTCTCAAACGCCCCCGAATCGACGAAGTTCAGAAAGGCCTGCGTCGTCACCGTGCCCGTCACGGGTTCACCCGTTCGCAAACGATGGATCTCCACCGTCGCAAAGAAGAACGTCTTGTCGCGGTAGACGGGTCCGCCGATCGATCCGCCGAACTGATTGCGGACCAGATGGTCGCGCAATCCGTAGTAATTCGAGAACCAGCTATTCGCCGCCAGCGCCTGGATGCGGTTGTACTCGAAGACCGAACCATGGAACTTATTGACGCCGCTCTTCAGCACAGTGTCCGTCGCAAATCCGCCCGCCCGTCCGTACTCAGCCGACGGGTTGTGCGTGATCACGCGATACTCCTGGATCGCGTCGGGAGAGATGCTTGTTATTGCTCCCGCCGTACCCAAGGTAAAGCCCCTGCCGCCCTGTCCCTGGTCGTTGTTGTCCATTCCTTCCACCAGGAAGTTGCCGGTGCCGGGGCGCGAGCCGTTCATTGCCGCGCCGCGGTTGCTCACATTACCGCTAAACTCTCCTCCTGCGCCCGCTACCAGATAGACAAACGAATTCTGGGTGCGCGTCTCCAGGGGCGAATCCTGAAAGATCGTATTGTCCACCAGCTGCGAAACCGAGGAACTCTCCAACTGCACCTGCTCCACGTTGGCCGCCGTCACCTCTACCGTCACGCTCTGCAGGCCCACGGCAAGCATCACATTCTGCGTCAGCACCACTCCGACCGTCGTGCTCAGCCCGGTCACCTTCGCGGTCTCAAAGTTCGGCATCGAGACCGTGATCGTATATCCGCCGCCCACCGGGACCGCCGTAAACAGGTAGCTTCCCAAGTTGTTCGTCTTCGTGGTGCGGTTCTCGCCGTTCGTTCCGGTCAGAGTCACCGTCGCGTTCGGGATCACAGCCTGGGTCTTGTCAGTGACCGTTCCGGTCAATCCGCCAAATCCCGCCTGAGCAGCAGCTGAGCCAACCATCAGCATGAGGAACAAAGCAACGCTTAGAGAACGCTTCATATGGATGAGTCTCCTCGATCTGTAACTAATCCGGTCCGCCAAATCAGCGGAGTGACAGTTTAGTACAACACACATAGCTTCGGTGATGAAGATTTCTGTGCAATTCACCCTCCAAAGTGACCGGGGATTCGTCAATGCCGGATTGTCTTTTTAACCCAATGTTTACAATTACCTGTGCGCATTGCGTACTATTTGGCGACAGCTTTGCTTTATGATTTGCGGAGTCATAATCCAATAAATCATATTTCCACGGCGACTTTCTTTTACATCTTGCAGTACGCTCATAGCGTGAAGCTTATCCTCGCCTCCATCTCCCCAGCTCGCTCGCGCGCTAAGTCCGACGCCGCCGCAACCCTCGCCTCGGATTTCCTCCTCCGCGCCTCGCGCTTTCTCCCCTGCCAGGCTCAGGCCCACAGCTCCGAGGATGCGCTATTCGCCTGGATGGATCGCCAATCCGCCCGCACCGCGCCCTTCCTCATCCTGCTCGACAGCCGGGGAAGGCAGCTCACGTCGGAGGCATTCGCCGCGCAGATTGGCCGCCTCCGCGACCGGGGCACGCAGACCCTGGTGCTGGCCATCGGCCCGGCCGACGGCTGGTCCGACGCAGCCCGCGCGCGCGCCGGCCTGCTGCTCTCGTTTGGCTCCATCACACTGCCCCACCAGCTCGCCCGCGTCGTTCTGGCCGAGCAGATCTACCGCGCGCTCACCATTCTCGCCGGACATCCCTACCACTCCGGCCACTGACCCTTGAGCAGCGCGCCGCGTACCTTGCACCTTGCACCTCGAACCTCGAACCTTGAACCTCGAACCTCGCTACACTACATCTATGTCCGACTCTGCACCCACTCCCGAAGCTACCCGCCGCGGCCTGATTCTGATCAACACCGGCCCCGGCAAGGGCAAGACCACCGCCGCGCTGGGTACTGCGCTGCGCGCCGCCGGCAACGGCATGCGCGTCCTCATCCTCCAGTTCCTCAAAGGCTCATGGCACTATGGCGAGCTGGATGCTGCCGCCGCGCTGAACGCCGCTTTGGGCAGCTCGGAGACCGGGACAACCGGCTCTGCGCCCGCGCCGAACTTCGTCATCCGGCAGCTTGGCCGCGGCTTCGTCAAAGTCGGCGGCGCAGAGACCGACCCCGAAGACATTCGCATGGTCGAGGCCGCCTGGGCCGAGGCTGCCGCCGCCATCCTCTCCGGCGACTGGGACCTGGTCGTCCTCGACGAGATCAACTACGCCATCGGCTACAAGATGCTCGCGCCCGAGGCGGTCGCCGAGGTCCTCCGCCGCAAGCCGGAGATGGTTCACGTCATCCTCACCGGGCGCAACGCCCACCCCCTGCTGGTCGAGCTCGCCGACACGGTCACCGAGATGCGCGAGGTCAAGCACGCCTACCAACGCGGCATCCTGGCCCAGCGCGGCATCGAGTTCTAGGCAAGTTCCGAATCAGTCCACGTTTTGAACGCGCGGTACATTCTCCGCGCAACGCGCCGCAGTCTGTGGCGTGAACCAGTTATGTGCCCTCAGAATTTGAATGGCGATGGCGTCAGGCCGGGGACGGGCGTGGATGGTGCCATTGGCATGTCGCGCAGGCGGGTGCCCGTGGCCGCGAAGATGGCGTTGCCGACCGCGGGGGCGATGCCGACGATACCGATCTCGCCCGCGCCGGACGAAGGCAGGTCTTTGCGGTCGAGCAGCACGATCTCAACCTGCGGCGCGTCCGTGAAGCGCGGCACGCGATAGCTCTCGAAGTGGGGATTGAGGATGCGGCCGTCGCCGAACAGGATGGCCTCCAGCAGCGCGCCGCCGATTCCCTGCACGATGGCGCCCATGTTCTGGTTGCGCAGGCCATCGGGATTGATGATCGCGCCGGACTCCCACGCCTGCACCACGCGCATGATCTTGACTGTCGTGGCAGCGGCGTCGATGGCAACCTCGGCGCAGGTGGCCACGTGGCCGCCCTTCTCCATTCCGCAGGCGATTCCGAATCCTTTGCTGGGCGTGGACTTCGCTGCGGCCCAGCCAAACTTATCTGCCGCCGCGTTCAGCACCGCAAGCAGGCGTGGCTCCGTAAGGTTCTTCCGCCGGAAGGCAAGCGGATCCATGCCGATCGCGTGGGCCAGTTCGTCCATGAACGACTCGCGCGCGAAGTGGTTTGCCGTGGAGGCAAGTGCGCGATAGGAGGACTGGCGCAAGGGCGACCGGGACGCGTGGTACTGCGTGATCGGATTGGCTACGTTATAGGGCGTGGGCAGGCCCGCGTTGCCGGAGAGGGTGTTGCTGTGCTCCCACGCGATCAGCGTGCCGTCGCGCGCGACGCTGCCCTTAAGTTCCATCAGGCCGGCAGGGCGGAAGTAGGCCCAGGTGAACTCCTCCTCGCGCGTCCATACCAGCTTGACCGGCGCGCCGGCGGCCTTGGCCAGGCGCGCCGCCTCCACGGCTGCGTCACCGGTATGTTTGCCGCCGTAGCCGCTGCCCATGTCCGGCTGGATCACGCGCACCTGCGCCGGTGTCAGATGGAAGGCGGCGACCAGTTCGTCACGAACTCCGAATGGGCGTTGGGTGCCCGTCCACACGGTCAGCTTGCCGTCCTTCCATTGGGCAACGGCGGCGCGCGGTTCCAGCGGCGCGTGCGCAATGTACTGCACGGTGTACTGCTGCGCAAGCTGGATCGCGGCGGAATCCGTTGATGGCGCGGCTGGCACGGCGGTGGAGGGAGCGGGCGCGGCGGCACGTTGCGGTCGTGCGTCCTGGGACCCAAATCCGCCGCTCCCCGATTCCAGATTGTTCTTCAGGTACTCGAAGATGTTCTGGTTGGAGGGCTGCGCGGGCACAGTCCACTTCGCCTGGATGGCCGCGATGGCCTGCTCGGCGGTGTATGCGTCCGGAGCGACGACGCCGATGAAGTCGCCGTCGCGCACCAGCTTTACCCCAGACATCTTTTCCGCCGCCGCTGTGTCCAGCGAATCCAGCGTTGCATTGAAGCCGGTGGCGCGAAGCACTTTTCCGAACATCATGCCCGGGAGTGAGATGTCGGACGGATACTTATGCTTTCCGGTTACAAACTCCCGTCCGTTGGCCTTGGGGACGGGCGTGCCGGCCACCTTCCACGCATTCGCTGGAATCAGCGGCGCAGTGCTGGATACCGTGGCGACCAGCTTTTCGCCGCGCGTCAGTTGCCCATAGCTGAGCGATTGTTTGTTTGCCGGATTGCTTACCCTGCCCTCTGCAACGGTGAGCGTTGCTGCATCCACGCTCCACTGCTTGGCAGCCAACTCGATCAGCGCCTGGCGCGCCGCGGCGGCCATCGAGCGCAGACGCGGGCCCATCTGCGGCGTGGTCTGGCTGCCGAAGGTTCCTGCGTCGTAGGGGACGAGGTCGGTGTCGCCCATCACCATGGTGATCGCGTCGAACGGCAGCATCAACTCTTCAGCCACCTGCTGCGCCAGCGATGTGCGGATGTTCTGCCCGATCTCGGCCTTGCCGGTAAAGACAGAGACCTTGCCGTCGGCGTCGATGTGGATCCACGCGGAGACATCCGCTGGCACCTGCTGGCGGCCGCCGAATCCGCGTCCCGCCTCCTGCGCCAATGTCTGCTCGCCGGTGAGGCACACCAGCAGCCCTCCGCCGAAGAGCTTGAGAAAGTTGCGCCGGTCGAGCTGAAAGCAGTGCAGCGGGTTGATGGAATCGGGCGGCGCGAGTTCAACGGCTTCGATGGGAAGAGTCTTCATCGCGCGCCTCCCTTCGCCGTGGAGTGCGCAGCTTGCCGCACCGCTTCAATGATGCGAGGATAGGTGCCGCAGCGGCAGATGTTGCCATTCATGCGGCTTCGGATCTGCGCTTCGCTGGGACTGGGCAGCTCATGCAGCAGAGCGGTGGCGCGCATCACCATTCCCGAGGTGCAGTAGCCGCACTGCATGGCCCCCGCATCGAGAAAGGCCTGTTGCACGGCAGTCAGCTTGCCACTTTGTTCCAGTCCTTCGACGGTTGTGATCTTGCTGCCCGCTGCATCCGCAACCAGTATCTGGCACGAGTGAACGGCCTGCCCGTCCATCAGCACGGTGCATGCGCCGCACTCGCCCTCGCCGCATCCATACTTGGTTCCGGTCAGGTCCAGGCGGTTGCGCAACACCGAGAGCAGTGTCTCGTCGCCGGGCGCGCTGACGCGCATCTTTGCGCCATTGACGTTCAAAACAAAGTCGCTCATCTTGGACTCCAGGCGGGCGGGCAGCTTTTCATGGCCCCACAAGCTGGCCCGTGGAATGTGTTGGCTGAAGCATACGCCAGACAACACACCACGCGCACCAGTGCCCCGCTAAGAGTCGCCGATTTTCCTTCAGCGGAAGCAGCTATCGTCTGCTCCGGCTGTTGCTGTTAGCTAGGCTCCCGTGACTTTCCGCGCGTGGCGCAGCCGGACGTGCGTGACTTTCCACGCGCGGCGCAGCCGGACGCACGTACGGGTGAGCGAACGGGTGAACGTAGACGCCGCGGTTTGCGTAGGTGCGCACCCAGGGCCGGTGATCGATCAGCAGCGCGTGCGAACCCCAGCCGAAGCCTGCGCCAAACCATCCGAAGCGTCCGAACGAGACGCCCAGGGTCACCGCGGGACCGAAACGGATCACGCCTCCGATGAACAGCCCGGGACGCGGCGGCCCGAAGACGATCAGCGGATCGTACACCGGCACGTAGTAGAGATAGGGATTGAAGGGCTCGATCTCAACATAGCCGCCGTCGTCGATGACATCGACATCGGAGTTCGAGGCCAGATAGCCGTAGCCGCGTGCTTCGCGGCGCAGGCGCTGCACCGCGTCCATCACATCGGCGTCCTGCACCAGGACGGCGTTGCCAAGCTGCCCGGTCCAGTCCGGGTCGCGCGCCATCATGTCCAACACGCCGGGAAATGGCAGAAGCGCAAGCACGCTGGGGTCCCAGGGCAGGTTGTCGGCCTGCATCGCTGCGTTCAGAGCGTCGCCGTGGAGATAGCTGTGCTGGTCGGCCCACGCGGCCGCATCGGGGATCTCGTCCCAGTAGGTGGCCGCGGTCAGGGTCTGCGCCAGCAGCGGATCGGGATAAAGCGCGATGCGGTTCACCAGCCGGTCGAGCTGCGCGGGAGGCAGGGGAGCGGGCGGCTGCTGCGCCTGCTGGTCATACGGCTGCGCGGCAGGCTGCGGATACTGCGGCTGGCCCTGCTGCTCGGCTGGAGGCGCGGAATACTGCGGCTGCTGGTCAGCAGGCGAGGGCGCCTGGCGCACAATGGGCGCCTGCGCGAAGGCCAGCGTAGCCAGGCTGCAAATCAGAGCGGTTGAGAATGTTCTTGCCAAAGCGTTCATGGTTTCCTCTTAATGGCCTCGATGGCCCGTCTTTGTTCTCTGCGGCTGCATGCCGCATGCATTGGAGTAGACGCATATTTGAGCGGAAAGTTGTGTTGCGAGTCGTTGAGAGAATGGCATAAGGCCAAGAATAAGAAGAGCGAGTCAACTGAACAGGAATTCTTTGCTGCGCAGGTCCTTGACGGTGTCGCGCAGCTTAACGGCTTTCTCGAACTCGAATTTCTTGGCAGCCTCGCGCATATCGGATTCGAGCTTCTCGATGTAGCTTTCGAGTTCAGCCTGCGTGGCGAATTCGGGGACGCCTTCAGCCTCGTCGGTCAGGTCAATGTAGTCGGCCTTCATGATTCCCGCCAGGCCCATCTCCAGCGGACGAACGATGGACTGCGGCGTAATGCCGTTTTCCTCGTTGAAGGTGAGCTGCTTCTCGCGCCGCCGGTCGGTCTCGTCGATGGCCCGCCGCATGGACTCGGTCATCTTGTCGGCGTAGAGGATGGCGCGGCCCTCAACATGCCGTGCGGCGCGGCCGATGGTCTGGATGAGCGATCCTTGCGAGCGCAGGAAGCCCTCCTTGTCGGCATCGAGAATGGCAACCAGCGAGACCTCGGGAAGGTCAAGGCCTTCGCGGAGTAAGTTGATCCCGATTAATACGTCGTACTCCCCCTTGCGCAGATCGCGCAGTAGTTTTATTCGCTCCAGGGTCTCTATCTCGGAGTGCATGTAGCGGCAGCGCACGCCTACTTCAGTGTAGTAGTTCGCCAGGTCCTCGGCCATTCGTTTCGTCAGTGTAGTCACCAGAACGCGTTGGTTGATTTGCGCGCGCGAGCGAATCTCCGCCAATAAATCGTCGATCTGCCCTTTGACGGGTCGGACTTCGACCTGCGGATCAACAAGTCCCGTAGGACGAATGATCTGCTCCACCACAACGCCGGATGATTTGGTGAGTTCGTAGGGGCCGGGCGTGGCGGAGACGTAGATAATCTGCCCGGTGCGGCCCTCAAACTCCTCGAACTTCAGTGGGCGATTGTCCATTGCGGAGGGAAGGCGGAAGCCGTAATCCACCAGGTTCTGCTTGCGCGAGCGGTCGCCGTGCCACATGCCGTGAAGCTGGGGAATGGTGACGTGCGACTCATCGATGAACAGCAGAAAGTCGCGCGGAAAGTAGTCGATCAGAGTCGGTGGAGGCTCGCCTGGCTGCCGGCCGGAGAAGTGGCGGGAGTAGTTCTCGATTCCGTGGCAGTAGCCAACGGATTTAATCATCTCCAGGTCGTATCTAGTGCGCTGATGGATTCTTTGCGATTCCACTAAACGGCCTTGCTGTTCCAACTCCTTCTCCCAGATTCCCAGTTCGGCAAGAATGGAATCCGTGGCGGCGCGCTTGCGTTCCGGTTGAACTACATAATGCGACTTTGGATAGATCGGAAGTCGCGAATATTTTTGCCGCACGGTCCCGAAGAGCGGGTCGATCTGCGAGAGCGAATCGATCTCGTCGCCGAACAACTCAATGCGGTAGGCGTTTTCGTCGTAGGTTGGGTAGACCTCGATAATGTCTCCGCGGACGCGGAAGGTTCCGCGGCGGAAGTCAATGTCGTTGCGGTCGTAGAGAATCTCTACCAATTTCCGGGTAATATCTTCGCGCCTGATCTTCTGTCCGCGTTCCAGCAGCAGAAGCATTCCGTAGTAGGCCTCCGGCGAGCCCAGTCCGTAGATGCAACTTACCGAGGAGACGATGATCGCGTCGCGCCGCTCGAAGAGCGAGCGCGTGGCGGAGAGGCGTAATTTATCCAATTCTTCATTTACGGTGGCTTCTTTTCCTATGTATAGATCGCCGGCGGGAATATAAGCCTCCGGCTGGTAGTAGTCATAGTAAGAAACAAAGTATTCGACTGCATTCTTCGGAAAAAATTGTTTGAACTCGTGGTAGAGCTGGGCGGCCAGGGTCTTGTTGTGCGCCAGGATGAGGGCGGGGCGCTGCACCTCGGCGATGATCTTGGCCATGGTGAAGGTCTTGCCGGAGCCGGTGACGCCCAGCAGGACCTGGTCCTTCTCGCCCGCAGCGAGGCCTGCCACCAGCTCGTCGATGGCGCGCGGCTGGTCGCCCTGGGGCGTATAGGTGGTGGCGAGCTGGAAGTCCATCTCTATAGGATAAGGTATTCGGAGGAACAGCACGAAGGGGGCGGCGTGACGGAGCTTTGGCTGGTGCGGCATGGTGAGACGAAGTGGAGCGCGGAGGGCAGGCACACGGGCCGGACCGACCTTCCGCTGACCGCCCATGGCCGGGAGCGCGCGGCGGAGTTGGGCAAGTACCTGGTTGGGACAAAGTTCGCGGCCGTGCTGCGCAGCCCGATGAGGCGCGCGCAGGAGACCTGCGAGATCGCCGGATTCGGCAGTGTCGCACTGGTGGACGAGGGACTGCGCGAGTGGGACTACGGCGTCTATGAGGGGCGCACGTCGCAGGAGATCCAGGCGGAGATTCCCGGCTGGTCGGTGTGGAAGGACCCCATCATCGGGGGCGAGAGTGTGGAGCAGGTGGGCGCGCGCGCCGATGGCGTGATCGCCCGCGCGCTGGCCGCGGCCGGGCCGGAGACGAAAGAGGTGGCGCGGGTTGCGCTGTTTGCCCACGCGCACATTCTGCGGATTCTTGCGGCGCGCTGGATTGGCCTGGCGCCGCGCGACGGCAGCCTCTTCGCGCTGGACACGGGAAGCGTAAGCGTGCTGGGTTGGGAGCGCGAGACGCGCGTGATTCAGCGCTGGAACCGCAGCTTCGAGGAGTAATGTGGATGTGCTGAATCTTTGCTGGTGCAATTTGCGACGAATGAAGGAGAACCAATGAAGAGTCGGACGAAGTGGATGGTTGCGGCAGTGTTTTTTGTTGGGATGGCTTGCGGCGCGCAGGCGCAGCAGGCCAAGGGCCTGGCGTTCCAGCGGGCGGAGCACCTGAAGCGCGGCGTGAACCTGAGCAGTTTCTATGCACAGACGCGCGACATCTCGCAGGCGCGGCTGGATGCGTATATGTCGACGGCCGACATGCGCGCGCTGAAGGCGGCGGGATTCGACCATGTGCGGCTGAGCATCAACCCGGCGCTGCTGATCGCCAGCCCGAAGACGGGGACACTGCGCGATGGGCCGATGGCGTCACTGGACAAGACGGTGGGGCAACTGCTGGACGCGGGGCTGAACGTGATCCTGGACATCCACGCGGAGGAGGACTGGAAGGCGGCGCTGACGCACGGCGATGACGGCGCGTCGAACCTGTACTCGTTCTGGCTGAACTTTGCTGCGCACTATGCGAAGAGCGATCCCGACCGTGTCTTCTTCGAGATTCTGAACGAGCCCTCGATGGACGACCTGTACCGCTGGGAGGGGATTCAGGACCGCGCGGTGGCAATGGTCCGGCGCGTCGCGCCGCGGCACACCATCATTGCGACGGCGGCGGCGTGGGGCCACCAGGATGGGCTGCTGGCCATGGAGCCGGTGCGCGACGAGAACGTGATCTACACCTTCCACGACTACGACCCGATGTGGTTCACCCACCAGGGCGCGACCTGGTCGACCACCTCGTGGGCGTTTACGCACGGCATTCCCTACCCTTCGACGCCGCAGAACATCCTGCCGGTGCTGAGCCAGGAGCCGGACGAGCGGGTGCAATTGGAGCTGGAACGGTACGGCGAAGACCAGTGGGGCCCGGCGCGGGTGCGGACGGAGGTGGACGCGATTGCGAAGTGGGCCGCGGAGCGCAATGTGCCGCTCTACTGCGGCGAGTTCGGCGCGTTCAAGGACCACTCCGACCCGGCGATGCGCGCGGCGTGGATCAACGACACGCGGACGGCGCTGGAATCGCGGCAGATCGGCTGGGCAATGTGGGACTACGACGGCAACTTCGGCCTGGCAAGCAAGACGAGCGCGGGGATCGTCTTCGACCCTGTGATTCTGAAGGCGCTGGGGATGGGGAAATAGGTTCGAGGTTCAAGGTTCGAGGAGCCGGTAGAATAAAGGCATGGTTCCACGGCTTCTGGTCTTTGATCTGGATGGCACGCTGATCGACTCGCATGTGGACCTGGCGAACTCGATCAACGCAATGCTGGCGCATCTGGGCAGGCCAGAGCTGCCGCTGGCGGTGATTGGCGGCTACATCGGCGACGGCGCGACCCTGCTGGTGCGCCGCGCGCTGGGCGATCCCGAGGGCGACGTTCACGATGAAGCGTATGTGAACCGGGCGCTGGCGTACTTCCTCGACTACTACAGCGCGCACAAGCTGGACTTCACCTTTGTGTACGCCGGGGTGGAGGAGGCGCTGACGGCGGTCCGCGCCGCCCATCCCGGGATCGCCATGGCGGTGCTGACCAATAAGCCCGTGGGGCCGTCGCGCGCCATCTGCGCGCACTTCGGGCTGGACCGCTTCTTCTTCCAGAACTACGGCGGCAACAGCCTGCCTGCCAAGAAGCCGGACCCCGCGGGGCTGCTGGCGCTGATGGCCGAGGCATCGGTGCTGGCGCCTGCTGCACCGCCGATTCTGCCCGCCCAGACGGTGATGATCGGCGACTCGGACGTGGACATCCAGACGGCGCGCAACTGCGGCGCGCGCTCCATCGGATGCAGCTACGGGCTGGCTCCGCAGAGCCTTGCAACGGCGGCGCCGGATGCGCTGGCCGACTCTCCGCTGGAGTGGCCGGCGGCGTTGCGGCAAGTGGCGAATGCAATGACGGTTCGCTGAATCCGGCGCGGCATCCGCGTTGTCGAGGTTCCCTAATTGATCACATAGGTCACGGTGGTGCTCTGCGGCGGGAGGGCGGGCGAGCCGGTGTAGGTTCCGGTGACGGTCACAACGTAGATTCCTGCATACGGGTTGGTGCTGGTGGTGGTTGAGGGCGGGCCTGCCTGGCTGCTTCCGCCGCATCCGTTTGTACCGACGGCGAGCGCAACCGAGAACGCCAGCAGCAGAAGCCCGCCGAGACGGCGCCGGCGCGGAAGCACCAGCAGAAGCAGGCAGGCAAGGGTGACGCCGGAGCCCGCGAGGGTCCAGGGCCGGTTGGGTGAGGGCACGCGGCCCGGCGCCTGTTGTGCAAGCATCGTTCCCGAGTCAAACTGTCCCGGTACGCTGGGCAGGCGCAGGCTGGCGACGATGCCGGAGAGAGTGAGCGAAGTGGTGGCCGAGCCGTTGGCGCTGAGCGTGACCGAGGTTGGGCTGAGCGAGATGCCGGGAGTGACACCTGCGCTATCTCCTGCGGTAACCTCTACGCTACTGGTGAAGGCCACGGTCCCGGTGAAGGCGTTGGCGGACGTAGCGGTAATGGTGGCGGCCGGGATGGTGCCGCCCGAGGCGACGGAGATTGTGGGTACGCCACTAACCAGGGGGGCGCTGGAATTAACGGTGAAGTTGGGGCAGGGGCCCGGGGTGACGGTAATGATCAGCGGATTGGTCAGGAAGCCACCGTCGGACGACTCCCCTGATCCAGTAACGGTCAGCACCGGGCCGATGGAGCCCTGGTAGTTCGAGTCGCCGGAGTAGACGGCGGTCACGCTCTGCTGGCCCAGGCTGGAGCAGCTTGTGAGGAACGGGGTGCTGGCGACCCCAGCGACCAGCGCGACCGGGCTGCCCAGGGCCACATTGTTGATCAGGAACTGCACCATGCCGGTGGGGGTGGGGCCGGGCGTCGTGGTCAGGGGGTTGGCGGTGACGATGGTCGCGCCTGAGACCGTCGCGGTCAGCGTGTCGGTGGTGCCCGCTGGGACGTTGGTTGCCGAGGATGTGCTGGACGATGCCGCAAGCGCGGTTGTCGAGAGGTTGGGGCCAAGCGATCCCAGGCTCTCCGGGTGGGCCTCGGCCCAGCTCCAGGCGCTGGCCAGGTTGTTGAGATCGACGCTGCCCCAGCCGGTGGCCAGATCATAGCCTGTGCCGGCGGAGTAGCCGATCGTACCGCCGTTGGGGCAGGCTGTCGTTCCCTCGGTGCACGGCATGGCATTGCCGCCGGCCGTGACATCGTGGAAGACGCTGCCGGTGGTGGTGTTGTAGTACGTGGCATTGTTGCCCAGAGCGTAAAGCAGTGGGTTGGCGTTGCCGATGCGCGATCCGATCTTCTGCTCAATGAGGGCAAGCATTCCGCTGAAGACCGGCGCGTCGCAGGAGGTGCCTCCGGCGGCGTTGAGGTTGCCATTCGACGTGCGGAATCCGCTTACACAGGAGCCGTCGTAGCAGATGAGGTATCCGTCGTGTAGGGGCGATGCGCTGAGAGCGAGGTCTGGCACATCGCGCGCGCCGTCGGGTGAGACCTGCGTGGTCATGCCTGCGGCGCCGGTCTCGACCTGCCACGCTGGCTTGGCGTAGAAGGAGCTGGCTCCCCCTCCCCCACCCCCGAATTCTCCATAGGTAGCATTGTTCCATGCGGCTTCGGGGATGTAGGAGCGCGCGGAGCTGATGACATCGGAACCCGAGGTTCCGGTCCAGTACTGGGTGGTGGACCAGGTGCTTCCGTTTCCGGTGGCCTCGGCGTCGCCATTGAACATTGTGCCGCCCATGCCAGTCACATAGGGCGAGCTGGCGGGAAAGTCGACGGCCAGGCCCGAGACGGCCGAGGTTCCTGTATCCGGATCGCAATCCGTGGCGCCAGAGTCGCCGGACGCTGCCAGGATGGTCTGGCCTTGCGCGTTGGCCTCTTTGAAGAGCTGGTTATATATGTTCAGAGTGGACGAGCCCTCGCCGGCTTCGCAGAGGCCGTAGCTGGTGCTGATGATGGGAGCGACGTTCTGGTCGATGGCATAGGTCATGGAGTTGCTGAAGATGTCATCGCCGTTGACGAAGAGAATGCTGGCCGAGGGCGCCATCGCGCCAGACCACTCCACGTCGAGCGAGGCCTCTTCCAGATCGAGCAGGTTGGGATACTGACAGTTGGTGTACGGGGCTGGGGAGCAGTTGTGGGGCAGGCCGGGATCCAGGCCCGCATGCACCGTGGTGGGAAGGTTGGAGGTGCTGAGGCCGGCGGCGCTGCGGAAGGCGATAACATCCGCATTCGACGCTGCTGTGGGAGTCCCGAGGTCCACCACGCCCATGACGGCGATGTCGCCACACGTGGTACCGGAAGGCACACTGTGACAGTTGGCGCCCGTTCCGATTCCGCTGCCGTTGGTTCCCGCGCTCAGCAGCGGCTGCGAGTCGTAGATGGTGTAGACATCTCCGGGCGCGAGGAAGTGGTTGCCCGTCTGGTCCGAAGTGAAATGCGGCTGCACGACGCTGGTGTGCAGATGCGGCTTCGGGCGGAAGTCATGCAGCCCGGTGACGGCTCCGACCACGCCGGCAAACGCGCTTGGCACACTGATATTGGTGACGTTGGCGAAGTGGGTCTCGCCGTTCACCGAGAGGCTGTGGATGCTGGTGGAGAAGGCGGTCTGGGCCTGAGCGACCGTGCCGTCGAAGGTGATGAAGGTGCCGCCCTGGGCGACTCCGGTGACGACGAACCCTTCGCGCTCAAGCCACGCGGTGATCTTGGCCAGGTCGCCGGCGGAAAGGCCGAACTGGGCGGCGTACTGCTGCGGCGTCAGCCACTGGTGGTAGCGCGGCGACGCAGGGTCCTGCAGGTCCGCAAGCAACTGGTCGAGCGCGGCCTGCTGCGCGGCGCTGGGGGTGAAGCGGATCGACATTCCAGTGAGCCGCGTGTCGCCCGGGACGGGGCCGAGATCGGTGGCATGCAGCGCCCCGGGATGCACCGAGCCGGGAATCTCGACCGGGCTGCTGTCGGAGACCGCGGCGGTGATGCGGTCCGGGATGCGGCTCTGGGCCGCGGCCGGGGCGGTCGGAACGCCGATTCCGGCCAGCATGGCGATCCATATGGCGGAAGGAAGAAGAAGCCGGGAAAGAGAGGTTCCACGCATAAATAAATCCTGTGTTCCGAAGAGTTTGGGCCGAAGGGGCAACGGAAAGGTGAAGCACATCGGGAACGCCGGAATCCCGCCCCATCCCTGGGACGGCGATTTCTACTACCTGGCTTACAAGATTAGACCATCCGGGGCAGGAAATGTTGCGCGAAAACGCGGATTGCCGCGCAGAGCTGATGCGCGTTCGCGACCGATTCCGGCGGCGTGCTACTCTCTTGCCATTATGTCTACCTACTTCGACCAATCGCTCAGCCAGTTGAAGACCTTCGAGGGATGCGTTCCGTGGATGTACCGCGACACGGTGGGCAAGGTGACCGTGGGGGTGGGGCTGATGCTGCCGGATGCTGCGGCGGCCTGCGCGTTGCCCTTTCAGACGGCGGAGGGCGCGGCGGCGACGGCAGCGCAGATTGCGGCAGAGTTTGCCCGCGTGGAGGCGCTGACCATGGGCAAGCTGCCGTCGTTCTACCGCGCGGCAGGATCACTGGAGCTGCCCGAGACGGCGATCGACGCGAAGCTGAGCGCGGTGCTGGAGGGCTTTGAGGCGACGCTGCGGGCGCATCTCGCGGGATACGACACTCTGCCCGGCGGTGTGAAGATGGCGCTTCTCGATATGGCGTACAACCTGGGGCCGGAGGGGCTGCTGCAGGGCTATCCGAAGATGATCCACGCGGTGGAGACGGGCGCCTGGGCGGAGGCCGCGGCCCAGTGCGCGCGGGGCGGGATCAACGCAGCGCGCAATGCGTGGACGCGGCAGCAGCTCCTCTCGGCCGTGGTGGGGACGATCCAGGCAGAGGCGGAGGCGGTGGAAGGCTGGCTGCGGCGTCTCTGGCGCGGAATGAAGCGGGCGCTGGGGATTGGCAAGCCGAGTTGCTGCCCCTAGCCCGCTCGATAGATCGATCAGGTATGGTTAACAAGCTGAATTGAGTTTGTTGCGGGAGGGATTCTGTGCGAATGAGTCGAGTGGTTGGCGTAGTGCTGGCGTTGGCGATGGGCTGGATGGGATCGGGAACAATCCCGTCCACGGCGCGGGCGCAGAGCATCTCGCAGGCGAGCGGCGGCTACGCGCAGTATCTCGCCGGATTCGAGAAGCGGACGACGGTAAAGGTGCTCGCCAACGGGCTGACGCTGATCGTCTGCGAGCGGCCGGAGGCCCCGGTCTTCAGCTTCTACACGCTGGTGGATGCGGGCTCGGCGAACGACCCGCAGGGCGCAAGCGGGCTGGCCCATATGTTTGAGCACATCGCATTCAAGGGCACCACTGAGATCGGCACAACGAACTACCCGGCGGAAAAAATTGCGCTGGCCAAAGTCGAGACGGCCTACGCCGCGTACGACGCGGAGTTTCGCAAGCGGGTGGGCCAGGACGCGGCGAAGCTGGCGGCGCTGAAGAAGGCCTTCGACGACGCGCAGGCGGAGGCCGAGAAGTTTGTGGTGCCCAACCAGTTCGCGGAGCTGGCGGAGCAGAACGGCGCGGTCGGGCTGAACGCATCCACCGAGGAGGACTCGACGCAGTACTTCTGGAGCATGCCGTCAAACCGGCTGGAGCTGTGGGCCTACATGGAGAGCAGTCGCATCGCCCATCCGGTGCCGCGCGAGTTCTATAAGGAGCGCGATGTGGTGCAGGAGGAGCGGCGGATGCGGGTCGACTCCGACCCCATCGGCGCGCTGGTGGAGCAGTTTCTGGCCGCCGCGTACACGGCCCACCCCTACGGACGCTCCGGCCTCGGCTGGGAGAGCGAGATCAGCCAGGTGAATGCGACTGAGGCGGCGGCCTTCCACGCCAGGTACTATGTGCCGGCGAACATTGTAGTGGCGGTGGTGGGCGATGTGAAGGCGGCGGAGGCAATGCCGATGCTGACAAAATACTTTGGCGCCATCCCCGCGGGGCCCAGGCCGGAGCCGATGACCACCATCGAGCCGCCCCAGTTCGCCGAAAAATCGGTGACCATCCGCGAGGCGACGCAGCCCTTCTATCTGGAGGGTTACCACAAGCCCGACTATCGCGACCCCGACGACTCGGTCTACGACGCCATTACCGACATCTTCTCCAACGGGCGCACGGGGCGGCTTTACAAGGCGCTGCGGGACGAGCAGAAGATCGCGGCGGACGCCGAAGGGTTCAGCGGATTTCCCGGCGAGAAGTATCCGGGGCTGTTCGCGTTCTATGCCGTGCCGGTGCCGGGCCACACGCCGGACGAGATGCGCGACGCGATCCACAAGGAGATCGACAAGCTAAAGACCAGCGACGTGACTGACGAGGAGCTGGCGATGTTCAAGACGCGCGCGCGCGCCGACCTGCTGCGCGGGCTGGACGATAACCAGGGGCTGGCGCAACAACTGGCCAAGTACCAGACGCGCTACGGCGACTGGCGCGAGCTCTTCCGCAAGCTGGACCGGATCGACAAGGTGAGCAAGGCGGACGTGCGGCGTGTGGCCAATAAAATTTTTGTGGAGAGCAACCGCACCAGCGCGCGCATTGAGTTCACTCCACCTGCACAGGTGCAGAACGCCGGAGGTGCGAGATGAGGGGCGCCCGGATGGAGGCAGGGATGA